>Ga0157378_10000201_pt1 | contig 58196 bp, 56 predicted proteins | sample M65metaG_FD_115309 | JGI IMG/M metagenome (GOLD analysis project Ga0157378, IMG submission 115309) | Miscanthus rhizosphere microbial communities from Kellogg Biological Station, Michigan, USA - M6-5 metaG | ecosystem: Host-associated > Plants > Roots > Rhizosphere > Soil | place: USA: Michigan... | reverse complement strand
GCCGACAAGCAAATGATTGCCGAGGAGATGGCGAAGCGCCGGGCCCTGCCGCTCGTTTCCCCCGCTTGATGTCCATCTGGACGATCGAACTGCGCCACTGACCCAGTTGCATTGATGGAGACGGCCAGGGTTTCTAACCAGCACTAGCTTAATGTAAACTGAGACTACCTCTTTTGGCCGCAATCCGGCCCAAGCCTGGTAGCTCCGCGGAAGTGGTGGAATTGGCAGACACACCATCTTGAGGGGGTGGCGCCGAAAGGCATGCGGGTTCAAGTCCCGCCTTCCGCACCATCACGCCGGATCAATAGGTGGCCGGAATTAAGGAAAGGTTCCAAGAACTAATTTCGTATGATTCTCTACTCCCTGCTCGTTGTCGTTCACATCATCGTTTGTCTGTTCCTGATCATTGTTGTCTTGCTGCAAAGCGGACAAAGCGGCGATATCGCTGCCGCTTTCGGTGGAATGGGTAGCCAGACCGCTTTTGGTCCGCGTGGCGCAGCCACCGTGTTGACCAAGGCGACGACCTGGTGTGCCGTTATATTCATGATTACGTCCATTACGCTTTCCGTGCTGGCAACGCGAAGAGGCGGTAGCGGCTCAGTGCTGCAGAATATGCAGTCTCCGGCTTCGAACAGCCAGCCGGCGAAGAAGTAAATTACTTCGTCGGTCGTAGGTCATTTGCCCGGGGCTTGATTCTTAGGCCATCGCTCGCCGCTAACGGCTCGCTCTATGATTCACGAAATCCTTCCGGTCGGCCCACTACGGTGCAATTGCTCGATCATCGGCGATGAGACCACCCGTGAGGCGATGGTCGTCGATCCGGGCGACGACATCGCAGAGGTTCTGGCCATCATTCAGAAACACAATCTCCAGGTTCGGCAAATTGTCATCACGCACGCCCATATCGACCATGTGGGCGGAGCAATGAAATTACGCCAAGCGACGGGTGCCCCCATCCTGATGAACCAGAACGACTACGCACTGGTGAAGATGCTTGACGTACAAGCGGCGTGGCTGGGGATGGCTCCTCCCGGAGAGGTGAAGATCGATCGCAGCTTGGGGGATGGGGACAAGATCGACGCAGGACCGCTCGTCGCCAACGTGATCCACACGCCTGGCCATACCGAGGGCAGCGTTTGTCTCTTCTTCCCGACGCAGCAGAAGCTGATTGCGGGAGATACTCTATTCGCAGGAAGCATTGGCCGCACGGATCTCCCGGGCGGCTCCTTCGACAAAATCATCCGTTCACTGAAGGAGAAGGTCCTGGCTCTTCCCGATGAGACGGTTGTCGTGCCCGGCCATGGCCCCTTAACGACCATAGGTGATGAACGGGAAAGCAATCCCTTCCTGAAGTAGCGCCTGCTGATTCTCGTCCGTTTGTCCCTGAATTTGCATGAGGCGCCGTCAAGGGTTCCATGCGCAACTCTGGGTAACAACCAGTCTTGAAATTCAGATTGCATTGCTATGATCGAACAAGGTTTGAAGCCCTGACCGAAAGTCCAGCTGCGAAGCGATCAAGCTGAGAATCAGAAACCCATCCTGCGGAAAGTCGTAAAAGTGTCCTGGATGAACCAGCACGTTTTTCTCGCGCAGAAGTGCGATGGCCAAATCCTCATCGGATTGGGTTACAGGCACGCGCAAAACCACATACCAACCGCCTTGCACGGCTAAACGGGAGCAGGTCTTCTGCTGCAAGAGCTGTCGGTCCAGTTCCTCAAGATTCGCCCGCACTCTTTCCCTTATTTGGGATTGCACCGTTTCTCTCTCAGCTAATAAGGCAGGGGCTGCAAACTGTACTGGTGCGCTCACGGACAAATATGTGTCGGCGATGACTTCCAGGCGCTCCATCGCGCAATGGGCTTGCTCTTTGGGCCCGTTGACCGCAATCCATGCGAGCTTCATTTGGGGTAGAGCGGAAATCTTCGATAGGCCGCTTAATGTAAACGTGAGAGCGTCCTGGTTTGTGCTGAAGCTTGTGTGCTCTGAGCCATCCAGCGCGTAGTCCAGAAACACTTCGTCTACGATTAGAGCAAGCTTGTGCCTACGGCAAATCTCATTTAGCTGCTCGCGCTCGCCCGTACTTACATAGGATCCGGTCGGATTGTTGGGATTAACCAACACCATGGCCCGGGTTGTTGGTCCTATCGAGTTCTCCAAAGAATGAAAATCGACTTGCCAGCCATGGTCATAGAGCAGCGGGTATGGAACCAGCTTTACGTCCTGCAAGTCAGCGAGCAAATCGAAGAGCGGATAGCTTGGCTTGGGGACAAGGATTTCATCGCCCGGGTTCGCGAGGAGCCGGAAGATGTAGGAGTAGCCCTCGCTCGTACCGCTGGTGAGCACCAGGGCTTCTGGATCGACCTGCTCTCGGCGAGAGTCGTAGTACTCCGCGATAGCTTCGCGTGCCCCTATGAGGCCTTTCGGTTGGGGATCGTAGTCGAGAGATTGGTTCCTTCCTAGGGAATCCAGAATTGCGCTGACGTGGTAAGAGATCCCAGCGCGGGTCGGATTCGAAATCGTCAGGTCGATCGGTTGCCGGCCTGCGGCGCGCGCCTCATCGATGGCCATGGTCAGGCGATTGGGGGCGAGTTTCCAGTCTGTGCGGCGGGAAAACATGGGAGTCTGGGAATCAATGATAGCGGAGGCCTTCGGCGAGAGATACCGTCCAGGGCGATGCCCTTTCACGCCGGACCGTCACTCTTCGGTCCACGTCCAAGGGTGAGGGAGGGCTTCTTGGCTCTCCGGCTTCAGTTACCTGAGGTTACTAAAGTGGAATTGTGAGGACCCGAACGAAAACGTAAGGTATGCACGTGAGCGCAAAGCTTGATCCCTTGTCTTCTGGCCCCCAGCTCGGCCGGGGCAGGGTGAAACCAGAGAGCACATGGAAGCGGCGAGCCATCGACGCCGTGCTCGTCTCTGTCGCAGCGATTTCCCTGACTGCGCTGGCCCTGCGCCTTTTGGGCCGCTAATCCCTTACCTTTCCAGGGCGATTTTCGCCTGCTCCAAGCAGGCGACGAGCGGTCGGTCGGTATCGATCACTACTTTTGGAAGCGTGATCTCCTCGAATCGAGCTTTCACGGCGAGATAGAGGCTAAAGTCGCGATTGGCTGCGGGATGCAATCCATCGCTCTCAAGTCGTGTGCGCGCGTTTTCCTCGCTGCAAACACACTCGAGAATCCTCCAGGGCTGGCCGAGCGCGCTGGCGTAACCGGTGGCGCGAGTGAGTTGGTAGCTGCGCGAGAACGTCCGGCCATCGAGAAACACCTTTCGTGCCGGGTCCTGGCGGAACAAATAGCCCGCCACTTTCAGCATCACGCGAGCGCAGAATTCGTCCTGTTCCGTTGAATACTCGATATCAGACGAATCGAACAGAGCATTGCGAACATGGTCTTTGTCGATCACCGTCCCTCGGAGTTCCGCGGCCAGTGCCCGGCTCAGCGTGCTCTTACCCGTGCCGGGAAGCCCGGCCATGAGGATCAGCATGGTTCGAGAATAACGCATGCCACCGAGGGTTCTGCACCCGAATGTCTGCAACTCATTCCCACGCGGTTGTGAGTGTTGGCTCTTTATATTCTTCGGCGTAACTCCGTGTTCTCGGTGGATAGGCGGTTGTCTTGGCTTATGTTTTACACTCTAAACGTGACGAAACGTCGATCCAAAGGAGCCTACATGATCTCGGCGGTAGCCGAGATGTATGGCATTCATCCCCAGACGCTGCGGTTGTATGAGCGTGAAGGACTACTCAAACCATCAAGAACCGAGGGAAACACGCGTCTTTACACGGACGAGGATCTGCAGAGGCTTGAGTTCATTCTCAACCTGGCGCGCGATCTGGGGGTGAATATCAGCGGAATCGCGATCATTCTGCAAATGCGCGAGCGCCAGGAAGAGATGCAGCGCCAGATTCAGGATTTCGTGAAGTACATTCAGCAGGAGGTGCTGGCGCGGGCAAACGCCGCTGCCGACCCTGCTCGCGGAGCGATCGTGCCGATCCGGCGACCAATTCCACCGTCGCCGGCAGTCCGAAAAAAGTAACTCTTCCAATTTTGGGTATCATCAATAGGCAATGCTGCCCTTCAAGCTCATCTACAGCGATGAGTATTACTTGCCGATCGGGCAACATGTCTTTCCCGCGGAAAAGTACCGGCGCATACATCGCCGACTAATCGAGACCGGTGTCGCGGATCCGGCAGACTTCCTCACCCCCGAGTCCGCCTCAGATCGTGACATCCTGCTAGTACACACGCCGGCATATGTGAACAAGCTGAAGACGGGAACGCTCTCCGCCAGGGAGGAATTACAGCTGGAAGTGCCGTACTCTAGGGAGCTGGTGCATGCGTTCTGGCTTGCGGCGGGTGGCTCAATCCTCGCGGCGGACTGCGCTTTGAGAGATGGCGCTGCCGTGAACATCGGCGGGGGATTCCACCACGCTTTCCCAGACCACGGCGAAGGTTTCTGCATGATTCATGATGTCGCCGTCGCCATTCGTCGCATGCAGAAGGACGGTAAGATTCGTACGGCGATGACGGTGGACTGCGATGTTCATCAGGGCAATGGCACAGCCGCCATTTTCGCGGGAACCCGGACTAGCAGCGACCCGCTCCCCTCACATGGCCCGGCTGTCCTGGGGGGGAAGCCGCTTATGCGGGGAGCCCATGCAGGCGACGTTTTCACCATTTCGCTTCATCAGGAAAACAACTACCCGATCTACAAGCCGCCATCATCGATCGACGTCGATCTTCCCGATGGAATCACCGACGACGATTACCTCGCATGGCTGGACAACGCACTTAGTTCCGGCCTCCGGCAATTCCAGCCGGATTTGATGTGCTATGTCGCGGGTGCCGATCCCTACCGGGATGACCAATTAGGTGGCCTGCAACTTTCTCAGGAAGGTTTAAAGCGGCGGGACGAACTCGTGTTCCGTGTCGCCAAGACGCAGAACATACCCGTCATGGTCACCTATGCTGGGGGCTACGCGCGAAATGTCGAAGATACGGTTGTGATTCACAGTAATACGGTTGTGGCTGGGGCTGAGGTTTTTCAATCCACGACCAAGTAAGGCAGCATTGAACCGCATAGGACACAAAAGGAAAGCCAACAGCTTGCCAAGAGCTAGCGCGAATCGACGAGGGTTTGAAGCGCAGTTGCAGCCAAGGCGAAGCAATATTCTTGGAGCATCTCCACGGCATGAGTTTAGTTAGGGGCTCCCGCAATCCTGCCTTCTGGCTAGCCCTGGTTGCCGGTCTGCTCGCGTTTTGCGTGCAGTCAGGGGAGACCAGTTCGGCAGACACGATGCACCGCTTACAGACGGCACATTCATTCTGGACCTCCCAGCCACCGGTCTTTCCCAATGAATATCCGGAATTCGGCGTGCATGGCCGCCGCGGGAAACTTTATGACTGGTACGGTATCGGCCAGCCATTGCTGATGCTCCCATTCGACATCGTTGGCGCGGGCATTTCGAAGCTGTCGATCTTTGCGGACTATGGCCCCGATACCGATCCAACCGTTCGCACCGTTTTTGTCACCTATGCCGTGAACATACTTATCAGTGCCCTGACTGCGTTGGTTTGTTACAGGTTTCTTCTTCTGCTTGGGTTTGATGTGGTTCAGTCCGTGGCGGGTGTGTTGGCTTTGCTCTTCTGCACCACCCATCTCCATTACACGCAAAACATGATGGAGAACAATTACATCCTGCTGCTCACGATGGCGGGGTTGCGGTATCAGTACCAATGGTTGCGAACCGGGAGCAGGCGCGCGTTATTGATCGGGTCCGCGGCGTTTGGCTTGAACCTGTTGACGCGCCTGACCACTGGCGTGGATCTCGTCGTGGGCGGCATCTTCCTGTTGCTCGTGCTGGAATTTGAGCACACGCCTCGTACCCAGGTCTGGTTGAAGTTCGTCGCATACGGGAAGGTGGCAGTCCCCGTCTATGCGGGGTTCTTCCTCTTCGATCGCTTGTACCAGTTCTACCGCTTTGGCGAATGGACTTCTACCTATGTGAAGTACTTCACGATCGAGCATCGGCTGCAGGATCCGAGCCTGCCGGCAAACTATCCGTGGACCACGCCGTTTCTTAAGGGCTTCCTGGGTCCGCTGATGTCGCCGGAAAAGTCCATCTTCCTCTTTGACCCGCTCATTATCTTGAGCATCATTCTTGTTGTCCTCGGGTGGAAGCTTTTGAGTCCCAGCGTGAAGGCCTTCATGGCCTCGGCGTTTCTGCTGATCTCTGCCTACATCTGTTTCTACGCGCGCTACTACGAGTGGAGCGGGAACTTCGCCTGGGGAGACCGGTACGTCTCCAGTGCGGTCGAAATGGCGGCGTTCCTTGCCGTGCCGTTGCTCGTTAAGTTTCGCGAGCAATGGGGTCGACCCATCTGGGTGTTGGGATTGTTCTTAGTAGCCGCGAGTCTTGTCATCCAGTTCGCATCCTTGGCTTTCTGGTTGCCGCTCGAGATTTATCAGGGAGACGATCTCGGCCATCCACAGTGGGTGATCGGGCTGCGCTTCAAGAACATTGTCGCGTTTGCCTTGGGAAAGATGGATGCCTGGGGTATGAACACCGACTCAATGACTTACGACCAGTGGGACTTTCAGCACATCACCTGTTGGAACTTCCTGCCATTTGTGCTGCGCAGGATAGGAGCGGCACCCAGGTGGGTCGTGGATGTCGCCTTTGCGGTCTGGACAATGGGAATCGCAGCCCTGGGGGGCGCGCTTTTGCGCCTTGCGAGAATACTAGAAACTCGACAAGCAGGTTCGTAGCGTCTGCTATGGCGTGAGCCGGGAGGTTTTGAGCGGCACGCGTAAGAGGCTACTCGTTTTTTGAAAAGGCTGACCCCGGAACATCGAGAGTGCTGGCCGCCAGCCCTACTCCACGGTCACGGATTTTGCCAAGTTCCTCGGCTGGTCGACGTCGCAACCGCGGCGTACAGCGATGTGATAGGCCAGCAACTGCAGCGGAACGATTTCAAGAATTGGCAACAGTTCTTCCGGAGCTTCAGGCACGAAGATGACGTGATCGGCGGCTTCCTTGATTTCATGGTCGCCGTCGGTTGCGATGGCGATGACCTGCCCGGATCGTGCCTTCACTTCTTTCAGGTTCGAACTGGTCTTCTCATAACGCAGCATGGAGAGTGGATCTTTGAGATCGCGGGTTGCGATGATCACGACGGGGAGGTTCTCATCGATCAGCGCGTTCGGCCCATGCTTCATTTCCCCTGCGGGATATCCTTCGGCATGAATGTAGGAGATTTCTTTTAGTTTCAACGCACCCTCGAGCGCGATGGGGTAGTGAATCCCGCGGCCCAGGAACAGGAAGTCCTGCGAACGAACATATTGCTTGGCCAAGTCCTCGCAGTCTTCTTCATGCGTGAGCAGGTGTTCGAGTTTTCCCGGAATGCGAGTGAGTTCATGCACCAGTTTGCGGGCTTGCTCGTCGGAAATGGTCCCCCGCACCTCGCCTAAGTAGAGCGCGAACAGATAAAGCGCCGTAAGTTGAGCGGTGAAGGCCTTGGTCGATGCCACACCGATTTCGGGTCCGGCGTGCGTGTAAATCGTGCCCGCCGCTTCGCGCGTGATCATCGACCCAACCACGTTGCAGATCGCCATGGTTTTCGAACCCTTGGCTTTGGCTTCACGCTGAGCTGCAATCGTGTCCGCGGTTTCGCCGGACTGAGAGATTACGATCGTGATGGTATCGGCGGGAACAATGGGGTCGCGATAGCGCCACTCGCTTGCGTAGTCCACCTCCACTGGAACGCGTGCCAGGCGTTCAATCATGAATTTCCCGGCTTGTGCCGCATGCCAACTGGTTCCGCAAGCCGCGATGTTGATCTTCTTTACGGCTTTGAACTCGGCTTCGGTAATCTCCATCTCGTCGAGGAACACGCGGCCGGTTTCCTGCGAGATTCTGCCTAACGTGGTGTCCCGAACCGATCGCGGCTGCTCATAGATTTCCTTGAGCATGAAGTGCTTGAACCCACCCTTTTCCGCCATGATGGGGTCCCAGGTGACATGCTGCAGTTGTCGCGTAATCGGCTGGCCGTTGAAATCAGTGAGGCGTACACCCTCGGGAGTAATGACCGCCAGGTCTCCGTCGGCTAGAAAGAACAAATCGCGCGTGTGATAGAGAATTGCCGGGACGTCGGAGGCCACAAAGTATTCGTCTTTGCCCAATCCGATAACTGCTGGCGGCCCATTGCGGGCAGCAACAATCTTGTTCGGTTCATCCACTGAAATCACGGCGAGGGCAAACACTCCCGTGAGTTGCGTAACCGTCTTGCGTACCGCTTCTTCGAGAGATGGCCTGTGACCGTTGCCCGTGTGCAGATAATACTTTTCGATCATGTGGGCGACGATTTCAGTGTCGGTTTCAGTTGTGAACTTGTGGCCTTCTTCGGCCAGCTTCTTCTTCAGAGAGACGTAGTTCTCGATGATGCCGTTGTGGACAACCACAACTTTGCCTGTGCAGTCGCGATGGGGGTGAGCGTTCTCTTCCGTGGGACGTCCGTGCGTTGCCCAACGGGTATGACCGATGCCGTAGGTCCCGTCCATTGGCTTTAGGCGGATGACTTCTTCGAGGTTGCGAAGCTTGCCCTCGGCCCGCCGTATCTGCAGGCCATCGCCGTTGCCGCACACTGCGATTCCGGCGGAGTCGTATCCGCGATACTCCAGCCGCCGCAAGCCGTCCAGGATGACTGGAACGACCCTTTTCTTACCCACATATCCCACGATTCCACACATGGTGAACTGCTCCTAAGCCGTTGTGGGGAGGACTGCGCAAGACCGAACTGCTCTAATCTTCCAACGAATACCGAAATTCTTCAATCACCGGGTTGGTCAGCACTTCACGGGCGATCTTTCCAATCTCCGCCTCCGCATCCGTGCGGCTCAGACCCCCGTTAATGGTGATTTCGAAATACTTTCCCTGTCGTACGTCCTGCAAGCCCTTATAACCCATCTTGTTGAGGGCGCCCTGAATCGTCTTGCCTTGCGGATCCAAAACGCTACGTTTCAGCGACACGTACACGAATGCTTTCATGGGGATGCGCTCATTATACGGCAACCCCGGTTAAGCCCCTCTGATAACTAAAGTTTTGATTGCAGCCATGTTAGCTTGCCCCACACAAAGCGGGTGGGGAAGCGAGTTCGAGCCTCTAACGAGCAATGAGAGTCGTAACCCCCAGGTTCTAGTCGGCCGCGCGCAGACCTGTGTTGCCCGCTCTTGGGATAGCTAGTCGCTAAGTCGAGCAGCAATCTTGGAGAACGTTAAGAGACAGCCTCGCAAACCACGTCGATGATATCGAGCGAATGGGGGTAGCGGCGCGAAGGTTTGGAAGAATTTTCGCCAAATTCGTCATTTGTTCGCCCTACGTGTACTTTTAACATTAACTGTCTTATAGTTTAGCTTAACTGACATAAACCGTCTTATAGTTTAGTTAAACCTGGAGAGGGACCCACCATGCTGACCTTACCCATTCCCGTCACCCGCGCCCTGCGTAAGCTGGGGCACGACATCAGGGACGCCCGGAGGCGGAGACGGCTTCCCCAGCTTATCGTAAGGCAACGGGCTTCGATCAGCGAACCGACCCTGATCCGGATCGAACAAGGTGATCCCAAGGTCGGAATTGGAAGCTATGCGACGGTCCTCTTTGTATTGGGGATGGCCGACCGTCTAGCCGATCTCGTCGATCCGAAGAATGATCCAGTGGGCCTGCAGCTTGAAGAGGAAAACCTGCCGAAGCGCATTCGAGGGGCAAGAAAGCCGAGAAGCCTCAAGGCAAAATAATGGCCGACGATCTCAAAAAAGCACTGGGCAAGTGAATCAATTCCCCCGCAAGCGCGGATCGGACCCCTGTCAACCAGGTGGAAGAGTTGGATGGCGGCGGGGGATTCTTGCTGCATTACAAGCGGAACAATTCGCGTAGCCGCTTGGTTTGGGCGCGGGCCACTGGGATTTCTGTTTGCTTCTTGTCATCCATGCGCAACTGGTAAGAGCTCTTAAACCAGGGCACTACTTCCTTGATCCGCTGGGTATTCACCAGATACGAACGATGGACGCGCCAAAATAGGTTCGAATCGAGGCTATCGAGTAATTCCTCGAGCGTGCGGCAGTTCGATTGGCCTTCCATTCCGGTGGCCCCGGTCGTCACGACAGTGATAATCCCATCCTCAATCGAAGCAAAGCAGATGTCGCGTTGGTTGACCAGCAAGAGCCTTCCATTCGACTTCAAGAGAATCTTGGATGCCTGCGGTTTTTGCGCTTCCAACATCCGAACCAACGTATCCAGCTTGTCGGAAGAAGATGTCGCAGGCTCCATGGTCGCCCGCGCTTTTTCAACCGATTGCGCAACCCGTTTCTTATCGAATGGCTTCAGAAGATAATCGATCGCATTTACCTCGAAAGCCTTTACCGCATATTGATCAAACGCGGTGGAGAATACGATCTTTGGAATCGGCAGCTTCTTGTCAAGCAGCTTCTTGATCACTCCGAAGCCGTCAAGACCCGGCATTTGCACATCGAGAAAAACTAGGTCCGGATTGTGCTCCCGAATGAGGTTTACTGCCTCGAGACCGTTCTTCCCTTGTGCGACGACATCGACATCGCCGAGATCCTTCAGCAGGTAAGCGAGTTCGTCGCGAGCCAGCTGCTCGTCGTCAACAATCAGGGCCGATAAGGACACACTTCTCTCCTTGGATGAAAAGTATAGCCGAGGAACTCTGGTTCGAAGGTTTCCCCCGGGACGGGCGTTTGCGGGTGGGGTCGGAAGAGCTTTGCCGGCACTCAACTTATAATCGGAGCTCATGCAATGTCTTGGGTATTTGCCTAATAGCTTCGTCTTTGTTGTTGCTCTCGCGACAGCTTCGGTTGCCCAGAACACTTATCTCGGGTTTGATCGCAATGACTACCCCGGCGATGCCTCTTTGTCCACTCTGCGGCAGACTTTCGATTACACGGGCTACTGGCTGAACAATCCGCCGGGCTCGGCCTCAAATGGCTGGCTCGGAAAGCGAAGTACCTTGAAGTCTGCCGGCTTCGGATTTGTTGTGCTCTTCAACGGCAGACTTTACAAGGAATTGAAACGCGATCCTTCCGCGCTTGGACAAAAGGATGCTCTCGAAGCCGTTGCCGCCGCCCGGCGCGAAGGCTTTCCGTCCGGCACGGTTCTCTTTCTTGATATCGAGGAAGGCGGGCGAATGCTGCCCGAGCAAAAAACCTATATCTACCGTTGGGTGGACGACGTCATCGACAAGGGATTTCGCGCCGGCGTGTACTGTTCTGGAATCCCAGCAAAAGAGGGAAAAACCAGCATCGTTACCGCGGAGGATATTCGTGCCAATGCGGAAGGGCGGGAGATTCGGTTCTGGGTCACCAATGACGTCTGTCCGCCGTCGCCGGGATGTGAGCCTTCGAAACCAGGACCGTCAGAGAGCGGTGTGCCATTTGCAGAGATTTGGCAGTTCGCGCAATCTCCGCGCCGCAAGGACTTTGCCCGCATGTGCCGAAACTACAATCCCGACGGGAACTGTTATCCACCGGGGATTGATCCGGCAACCCATCTGCATGTGGATGTGAATACGGCCACTAGTCCGGACCCGTCGGGGGGCAAGTAGCAGCGCGTAGATGGTGGACCAAGGCACCGTGGGATTTGCACTCCGCCCCCTGCCGGTGCACAATATCAGGATGCCCGCAGCGAGCTAGGAAGTGGGTCGGGAAAGAAAGACGCTTTCGGGGGCCTGCGCGCATCGTAATAGTGTAAAGATTTGCTAGTCGGCTTCAACATCCCCGCGGACTGGGCGGAGAACCGGTAGAACCGGAACCCCGCAGCGAGCCCGCTGGAGCCGCTAAGAGCTTTCAACATCCCCGTTTCGGATCTGAGCGAAGCGACAGGTGATTCCACCTGCTGCGAGCAGCTGTCCGGAGCTGAAGGCGAGACAAAATGGCGACCGCAAGTGAAATTTGCAGTCTGGACAACTATCTTGTTCTTCCGGATCGCACTATGGACGACCGCATTGCTGCGGCCAAAGACGTCCTGGGCACCGATCTGGTGATTCTCGGGCACCACTACCAACGCGACGAAGTAATCCGCTTCGCCGATTTTCGAGGCGACTCATACAAACTTTCGCAGCAAGCCGCAGCCGCCGGGGGCAAATACATCGTCTTCTGCGGCGTTCATTTCATGGCTGAGAGTGCCGACATCCTGGCCCGGCCAGGCCAAATCACGGTCCTTCCCGATCTGAATGCGGGCTGCTCCATGGCCGACATGGCCGAGATCACACAGGTGGAAGACTGCTGGGAGCACCTGGTTCGGGCTGGCCTGACGAGCGACGCCGGTGACGGCATCACGCCCATTACCTACATGAATTCAACGGCAGCGATCAAAGCGTTTTGCGGGGAGCGGGGCGGAGTGGTGTGTACCTCGTCCAATGCAGCGGGCGCACACCGATGGGGACTCGCCAAGAACGCGAAACTTCTGTTCCTTCCCGACCAACACCTGGGCCGTAATACCGGATACAGAATGGGGATTCCTCTCGACGAAATGGTGGTCTGGAATCCCTACATGCTGAATGGAGGAATCGATCCTGAGCGATTGAAGAAAGCCCGCGTCATTCTTTGGAAAGGGCACTGCTCCGTTCACCAGCGTTTCCTGCCTGAGCACGTAGACCACGTGCGCGCCAAGTACCCAGGGGTTCGTGTGATTGTGCACCCAGAGTGTCGATGGGAGGTGTGCCAAAAGGCGGACGACATCGGCTCAACCGAAGGCTTGCTGAAAATGATCCGCACGGCACCGTCAGGTACGACGTTTGCGGTTGGAACGGAGATTCACCTGGTCAACCGCATGGGAAAGGAGTTCGCAGCGGAAGGCAAAAAGGTCGTTACGCTGGACGACTCCGGATGCCTGTGCACGACGATGTTCCGTATCTCTCCTCAACACCTGTGCTGGGTGCTTGAAAATCTCATGGATAGCAACGTCGTGAACCGCATCAAGGTTAGGGACGACGTGAAGCACTGGGCCCGCATCGCCCTGGAAAGGATGCTGGAGATCCAGTAGCAGGGAACGCCCTCGCCTGAGATTCTGCCTAGTGGGTTCTTCTGGCCTTTGTGATCCGCTCGTCAACCGGCTTGCGTCCGGCAAAGCCCTCGCTAACTCCATGCCAATGAGTGATGGTTTTTTCGCCGAGTTTCCAACACAGCAGAATGAGCTGACCGTCCACTTCGCAGGGGAAGTCTAGCAGGCCCATGTCGAGATCCTTCACCTGGACCCCAATGGCATCGATCTCCGCCATTGCGTCCTTCACGCGTTGCAGGGCCTTCTCCCGCTGCGCCCTCCGCGACGCCAGATGTACGACGTTCAGCGACATACCACCGCGAAGATGGATTTGTTGCTGCAACGCCTGAAACTCTGCATCCACAGACTCGATAACCTGCTTGCCCTCGATGGCGGTGCGCAGCAGCGATTCAAGCACCGGCAACAGGTCTTGCGCTTCGTCGAGGGTAAAATTACGGGAAGACATTGGGGTATAAACAACATTCTACTCCGTTTGAAAGCCTGACGAGAACCTCTGAATAGTTCGAGATTTGGCCGGAAATTCCTTATGCAAGGGTAGGATGGAAGGTCGTTCTACGCACAAGCAGGGTGTGGCACACGTTGGTACAGTGTCCGATTTCCCGCGCAATCTCTCTGCTACAATTTTGTGAGTTGTCGGGTCAAACGCGTTCGAGAGCTACCCTTCGTTTGCGGGGTTTTGACTTATGTCCAATATAGACCGGAAGTGGTCACTGATTGCTGCGGTTTGCGCTTTTCTGCTTTTGACCGTTGCATCCGGATGTACCGGTTTTTTTGTGAATCCGACGCTTTCCTCCCTCGCGATTGGCCCGCAGGACCAGACCATAACTACTTCGCAGACTTTGCAAATGGCTGCCACGGGAACCTTCAGTGACGGTTCCACAGAGAACTTAACTGGAAAAGTGACTTGGAGTTCGAGCGCACCAGCTTGCGCTACGATTAGCTCGAGTGGGCTGGTGAGTCCGGTGAAGACCGTCAGCGGCATTTGCACGGCGACGATCAGCGCGGCTTCCGGTACCGCAAGCAATGCGACTACCACGGTTACCGTGAGCCAAGGCACACCAACCTCAATTACACTGACCGCTTCGACAACCACTCCTCAGAACAACAGCACAGTTACCTTTACAGCAAAAGCGACGTTCCCCAACAACAACACGCCGCAGGACATCACCAGTTCAGTAACCTGGGTTGTGTCTGATACGACGAATCTAACGCTCACCAACGGTAGCGGCACCGGAACACTTTCTGCAAACTCGGCCGGATTAACCATTACCGTACAAGCCAGTTTCGCTGGCGTGCTCAGCAACGTAATAACGTTGACTGTGCAGTAACGGCCTGCCCAGGGGCGATTTCGCAAACTCGGGCGCCTACAAGTGCATCCCGCTTTGCCTCGATTTCCAAAGCGCCACGCCCGCTTTCGTCCATTCACTTTCGTACTCTGTTGCCCTTCTGATTAACCGACTAGAGTCCTCCTAGCGCGTTGCAAGTACACCCTGATACCTGAGGCTGCAGATGAAGTACTCGGTCCTTCTCGTGCTCACGGTCTGCCTGCTTGGGTGTGGAACAGGCATCAACCCGGCAGCGCCCGCGATAGGTTCGGCTTCTTCAGGGAATACTTCCTCGTCCGGTAATTCGCCGTCGTCTTCGGGTAGCTCGTCCTCGTCATCCTCATCTTCTTCCTCATCGTCATCTTCATCTTCGGCATCGCAGCAGGGGCAGACTCCGTCCGCGCAGCCGAAAACCTATGACATGCTGGCATGGATGACCATGGATCCAAGCCTGGCCGCAAGCCACCATTTGTCGGGCAACGCCAACCCGATCTACACGGCGGTGCAACCCGACCGCTTCTTCTGGACGAAAACCGGCCAAGGGTTCCCATGGGACATTCAACTTTACGACAACAATTACATCTACCTTTGGGTGACTGAGTTGAACTGGAAGGATCCGAACACGTTCAAAGTCTTTCATGATCCCGTGCTCGGCGACTATAACCTTCCTTTGGTGCCACGGTTTGCGCAGGGCGGATTTCCGGGATCGAAGATCACAATTCCGCCTTCGAGCACGACATATGAAACCCATTCGGACTGCAATACCTTCATTTCCCAGAAACTCGGGGGGGTGGTGAACTCGGTTTGGGGACCGTACCAAGAAACGCTGGGCGGAGACCTGCCAGCGAATCTCGATACTCTCGTCATCAGCTATCAGTACAGCTGCGACAAGAATCTGCAGAACTGCAAGAACAAAGAAGAATTCCACGTCGCCAAGCCCTACGGGCTCGTAAAGTGGCAACATCAGGCATTGCAGGCAGATGGGACATATGCTCCGCCGGATAATGTGACCGTCCTCAACACGGTCAAAACCGGCCAGGTGCGGCCGTACACGACGTGCTTCTAAACCACCAACCGCGAAAACCTTAGGAAGCGGCAAGGGAACTATTGGGCGGTGCTGTGTCTCTGTGTTCCTCAGGCGGTTGTCGAGAGGTTTTCGGAGTAGACACGAAGTTTTCGGAGGTCGCTGAGCCGTTGTTCCCGTAGAATAGATCTATGCACCTCCCCGCATTAGCGCTTTACGCTGGCCCCGACCAGGTGATGACCGTGACCTCCGGTATTGCCGGGGTGATCGGCGTCCTGCTGATGTTCTGGAACAAAGTCGTGGGTGCCTTCCTCAAAATCGTACACAAGGTGCGCGGCACGACGCCTGAACCCGCTGGCCCCTCGAAAGATACTCCGACTCCTCAGGGCTAACATTTGCGCAAGAAGGCGATTGTCATAGGACTCGACGGACTGGAACCCACCATCGTTGAGGCCATGGTCGAGCGCGGAGACCTGCCAAACCTTGCCCGGATTCGCCAGCTGGGCTGGTATTCACGCCTGCGGACGACCTATCCTGCGCAGACTCCGGTCGCGTGGTCTTCCTTTGCCACCGGAACCAATCCCGGTGGGCACGGAATTTTCGACTTCATTTCGCGCGATCCCGCAACCTATTTGCCGGACGCTGCCTTGAGCCGCTTTGAGGGGCCGAAGAGCGCGTTTGCCTCCCCGCGGGTTGTGAATCAAAGAAAAGGAGTACCCCTCTGGCAGACGCTATCCGAGGCCGGCGTCTCGAATGTAGTGCTGCGTTGTCCCTGCACTTTTCCTCCAGAGGAAATCAATGGTCGAATGCTTTCCGGTGTCGGGGTCCCCGACATTCGCGGAGCCCAGAACAAAGGGACCTTCTATAGCCAGATTCGCGGTGTGCAGGCGCAAGAGAGCGAACAGGTAGTGAACCTTCCCCCCGGTATGGAGTTCAAGACGCATGTGATCGGCCCGAGGAATGCAAAGCAGACGCCGTCAGGCGACGTCACTTGCGAGATTCAGGTGAGAGGGAATCCCGATTCGCGCTCGCTCGTGATTGAAACCGGTGGCACTCCCGCGCGCGTCGACGTTCCTGTGGGCGCCTGGAGCGAATGGGTGCGCTTCAAGTTCAAACTTTCAATGCTGCAGTCGGTTTCTGGCATGGCTCGGATCTATGTGCGGCAAATCGAACCTTGCGTTGAGTTCTACCTGTCCGCAGTAAACTTCGATCCCGCTGCGCCGCTGTTTCCAGTGTCGTCCCCGCGAGCCTACGCGAAAGATCTGGCGGGGGAGATTGGCCTGTTCTCGACCCTGGGCATGGCCGAAGATCACACTGGCCTGAATAATGGCCGCTTCGACGAGAAGGCCTACCTTGATCAATGCGAACTGGTCATCCAGGAGCGCGAGCGCTTGATGCGATATGAACTCAGCTCGTTCAGCGAAGGTTTTTTCTTTCTGCTATTCGACACTCCAGACCGGGTGCAGCATATGCTCTGGAGATTTCGCGAGCCGGAACATCCTGGCTACGAACCTGATCTGGCGCGAGAATACTCAACGTTAATTGAGCAGCACTATGCGCGTTGCGACAAGCTGCTTGAACCGGTCTTCGATCAGGTGGATGAGAACACCTTGTTCGTCGTCTTATCCGACCACGGGTTCAATAGCTTTCGCCGCGCTTTCGATACGAATACGTGGTTATGGCAGAACGGCCTGCTAGCTCTCAAGGATGGTAAAAAACCGAATGAAGATTTGCGAGAAGGCGCCGCCGTGATCGATTGGTCGCGTACGTACGCCTACGCGGTTGGCCTCGGGGGGATCTATCTGAACTTTAAGGGCCGGGAGCGGGAGGGGATCGTCGAGGAGGGAACCGAAGCCGAGCGCGTCCGCAATGCCATCACCTCGGGACTCTCGAGCATCTCTGACCCGGCGACGCAGCGCCAGGCGATCAAGAGCGTGTCTCGTCGAGAGGAAATCTACTCTGGCCCCTACGCGGCCAATGCACCGGATTTACTCGTGAATTTCCACTCGGGATTTCGTGTCTCGTGGCAAAGTGCCGTAGGAGGTTTTGCAAATTCGCTGATCGAAGATAACCATCGCAAATGGAGTGGAGACCATATCATTGATCCCGACACAGTTCCGGGAATTCTCCTCATGAACATGAAACCGGCGGGACCTGGTCTTGGGAGGGGCGGCGATACCCCTTCCATCATTGACCTCGCGCCCACAATCCTGAATCATTTAGAAGTTCCCGTTCCCGAAATCATGGAAGGTAGTTCCTTAATCTGAAATGAAGATCTGTGTTCTTGGACTCGACTGCGCCGCGCCGGAGGTGGTTTTCGGTGACGAGCGCCTGGTAAACCTCCGCCGGTTGATGGATGCGGGAACCTATGGGCGCCTTGAAAGCGTCTATCCACCCATCACCGTTCCGGCGTGGATGTGCATGTGTACCAGCCAGGATCCGGGTTCGCTAGGAGTCTACGGGTTCCGCAACCGGCTTGATTATTCCTACGAAAAGCTCGGCTTTGCCAACTCCGCATCGATCAAAGCGCTGGCGATTTGGGACCAACTTGCGCGCGAAGGCAAGCGCTCCATCATCGTGGGCGTGCCGCCGAACTACCCCCCGCGGAAGATCAACGGCATCAGCATCGGATGCTTTCTGACGCCTGACACCAGCAAGAACGACTTCACCCATCCCCCTTCGCTCAAAACGAAAATCAATCAGCTCGTCGGTGAGTATCCGGTCGACGTGAAGAATTTCCGCACCGATCGCAAGGATTGGCTCAGGGACGAAATTTTCAAAATGAGCGAGAAACAATGGAAGGTCGTTCACTGGCTTCTGCAGGAGCAGGACTGGGACTACTTTCATTACGTGGACATCGGCCTCGACCGGATGCACCACGGCTTCTGGAACTATTTCGACCCAAAACACGTGCTGTTCGAACCGGGGAACCCGTACCAAAACGCCATTCCTGACTATTACCTCTGGCTCGATGAGCAGATCGGAAAAGCCCTCGAACTGCTCGATCGCGAGACCATTGTGCTGGTCGTCTCCGATCATGGAGCGCAGCGCCTCGATGGAGGCATCGCCATTAACCAGTGGCTGATTGGTGAAGGATTGCTCGTGCTGAACGAGTATCCAACGACGCTCACGCCGTTCGATAAGCTCAACGTGAACTGGACCAAAACGCGGGTTTGGAGCGAGGGCGGATACTACGCGCGCGTTTTTTTCAACGTGCAGGGGCGCGAACCGCAGGGTGTAATTCCCGCGAACGAGTATGAGGCATTTCAGAACGAGATGCAGGCCAAGATCGAGGCCCTAACCGATACGGCGGGCCGTCCGCTTGGTTCCCTGGTCTTCAAGCCCAAGGATCTTTACCAGAATGTTCGCAATATCGCTCCGGATCTCATCGTACATTTCGGGGGACTTTACTGGCGTTCGATCGGAACCGTCGGTCACCCCAGCCTTCATGTTCAGGAGAACGATACTGGCCCCGACGGTTGTAATCACGCGCAGTATGGAGCCTTCATTCTGGCGGCGCCCAACCTTCCCCTGAGCGGCGAATACCAGGGCGCGCGACTCCTCGACATCGCTCCGACCGTGCTCGATCTCGGTGGCTATGAGATTCCCGAAACCATGCAGGGACGCTCGCTCGTGGCCGGCTTAGACAAGAAATCTGCTGCGGGCGGTACGAGCGATAGCGAGTCCGAAAAGACCATTCACGATCGCTTGGCGGGGTTAGGCTACGTCTGATGCCTCAATCCCGATCCAGAAACCATTCCCAACCCGGCCGATCACCAGGTGCAGAAGAAAAGCCACAGTAAGCCTGACTTTCAACAAACTCGTTCCCCGACTGTTAGTTACTGCTTCTTCTTTTTCCCGAAGAGGCCCCCGATGGCGTTGACAACGCCTTGGGTGTTCTGTCCGGCATTGCCTCCCAGTTGCTTCCCGAGCTGGTTGCCGAGTTGCTTGCCTAGCTCTCCATTGACCATGCCTTTTACATCCGGAATGAATTTCGGGTCGGAAGCGGTACCGCCGATTAAGAATGGAATCGTGCTGGAGTTCGCGCTCAGGCCGGCCATTTTCGACAAGCCGCCAACGACTGCTCCATTCAGTGCAGCGGTCATATGGTAGTCGAGCGCGTTCTGCGGAGTCATGGTGCCTGCACCGGTAATGGTTCCGATTGCCGGAATGATCAGGTTAATATTCTGCGTCTGGATGCCGCTCGGGCTATAGCGCACATCGGAGCTGAAGTTCTGAATGGAGGTGTCAGGACCTGTCTTCGCACCGCCGAGCGCGGAAATCGCCGAAAGCTTGGATCCCATGTCAAAGCCCGCGAGCTTGGTATTTGCCAGTTTGATTGGGCCGGCGATGTTCAAGGCATTGACCGGGCCGTTGATAGTCAAGTCGGCGCTTAAGGTTCCGCCTTGCAGCGACGAGCCTTTGGGTAGTTCAACACCCAGGGCGGGCAGGAGGATTTGCAGATCTTCCACCGGCATGTTGTCGGCGTTCAGCTTCATATTCAACGCCGCCGTCGACCCGTGGAGGTCGTAGGTTCCGCTGAGTTTTGCGCTGGCGTGCCCGAGTGAGACATCGCCCTGCACAAGTTGTCCGGTTTCTTTCTGCAAATCATAGCTCGTCGCGTATTTCAGGGCGACGGGCTTCGCAGCCGGCGTTCCTTTGGGAGAAAGCTTGAGGCTGCTAGCGGTGGCGTCCCCCATGCTTCGTGCCTTATTTCCGTCCGACTCGATGTTGCCCGAGAAATTGACCGAGCCGGCGAACCCAGAGGACGCATCGACAAAGCCAGACTTCGCGAGATCAAGTTGGTTGACTGAGATCTTCGCTTGCAGCGGGGTCAGAGATGCATCGCTGCGGTTTACCGGTCCTCCCGTGCCGTCAAGCTTTGCGTTGCCGCCGCCAGGCAGATCGGCCGAGAGCGTGAACGGGAACTGCGAGGTGAAGGAGAAGTTTTTTACCGTCACATTTACGTTCCGGTACACGCGTGCCTTCGAGGCCGCGTTCGTGTCCGCCACCGTGATCTGCCCGCTGCGGATGTTCAGCGCTCCGACCGAGAGATTCTGCTCGAGGCCCTGCTCGGATTGCGTCTTGTCGGGGGGAGAGGGCGCGGAGGCTTTGGACGCTGGCTGACTTTGGTTCCCGGTTGATTTGGACGGTGCGGGCTTTTCCTTGCTCGGTTGCGGGGATTCAGCCGGCGCTCCGCTCGAAGTACTCCCGGCCTGGGGGCTCCCGATGGTTGAGAAATTCCATCGCCCTTGAGGCGTTCGCATAAGGCTCACCTGTGGGCGCGTCAGCGTGATATCGCGCACCTCAAGCTTCTTCGAGAGGATCAAAGGCATTAGGTTGACCCCGAGATCGAGAGCGTCCGCTTTTACGAACGGCTGGTTCGAGAAGGCGGGATCATCTGCGATGGCGATGTTGTCAGCCGCCAGACTGCCCGACCAAAGCGAGAGCTTCAGGTCGCCGACCGTAACCTTGCGCCCGAGCGCGTTGGTGAGTTCCGACTCAATTCTTGGCCGGAACATATTGACATCGATCAAGAACGGAAGCACGAGGATTACAACGATTACAACCGCGACGACAATCGCGATCCACTTAAGAAGGCGCTTCATAGCCTTGAACCTCCTCCCAACTTCGGTTGGATGACTGAACTTTGCCTGCAGTGGGCTGCGCAACTCGCGATAAGCCTAACAAAAAAAGCGCTCAGTCGGGTTTTTGGCGCGACCCTAGCCAGGGAAGGCCGCTAAAAATCGCCCAACCCAGGAGAGCGAACCAGCAGCCGCTGATTAGAGAACGATCGTACTGGTACCCGCGATAGAAATCGTTGATTACCGGCAACATGGACAGCACCACGCCTGCGAGAAACTTAATTCGTACGAAGAAATCTTCCCGCCTCGCAACTGCCTATGGGACCTCCATCTCAGCCGACCGCGACCTGATCGGGTGCGCGAACCGCCACTTTCAGGGCATGATCCAGATCGGCTATGAGATCTTCCAAGTGTTCAATTCCAACCGACAGCCGCACCAGTTGTTCGGTCACTCCCATCTTGGCCCGATGTTCGGGAGAAATCATGGCATGCGATGTGAGCACCGGAATCGATACCAGCGACTCGGCCCCTCCAAGGCTCGGAGCCAGGGTAAACAGTTGCAGGGCCTCGCTGACGCGCTTGGCGTCTTCACCGCTGCCTTCGACTTCGAAGCTCAGTACACCGCCACCGCCCTTCATCTGCTCCAACGCCAAGGCGCGCTGGGGATGACCTTTGAGGAATGGGTAGTTCACGGAGCGGACTTTCGGATGAGACGCGAGGAATTCGGCAATGCGTAGAGCGCTAGCGTTCTGATGTTCGACGCGAACCGCAAGCGTTTTGATACCGCGCAGGAGCATGAACGCGGCGTGCGGATCCATCACACCTCCGAGCGTCGTCCTCGTGCTGTGAATCGTGTCGATCAGATCTTGGCGGCCGGCAACCACACCGCAAATCAGATCAGTATGGCCGCCGAGGTATTTCGTCCCGGAATGCAACACCAGGTCAATTCCAAAGTCGATGGGGCGTTGATTAATCGGCGTGCCGAACGTGCCGTCGATTGCGCTGATCAGCCCATGTTCTTGCGCGATGGTGGCCGCCTTACGAAGGTCGACGATTCGCAAGGTTGGGTTGGTGGGTGACTCCAGGTATAAGAGCTTGGTGTTCGGTCGGAGAGCGCGAACATGCTGATCGTAGTCGGTCGTATCGACAAATGTGGTCTCGATGCCGAATTTCGGCAGCCAACTGGATAAGAACTTCGTCACCCCGCCATAGATATCCCGCTGCGCGACGATGTGATCGCCGGCTTTGACCAGAGCCATGATCGTGGTCGTGACGGCGTTCATTCCGGAGGCGAAGAGCAGCGCGGAATCGGCGCCTTCTAGTTCCGCAATGCGTTTTTCTACCGCGCTGTGCGTCGGATTGCCATAACGGGTGTAGAACATGTCGGTTGTCGACGCCCGCACCTGCACTTCGGAATCCGTCACCTGAAATGTCGAGGTCTGATAAATCGGCTCCGACAGAGGCGCATTTTGCTTGGCGAGGTTTGCCCCGCCTCGAACCGCTTCAGTTTCTGGGCGAAAACGATGCTTTGCCATTCGGCTCTCCTGATTGGTCATGGAAATGTTAACGTTGTGGGTTACGGGGAGCAAGCGACACGAACAACGGAGGTCGGAATGGCCAGGCTCACCAAAAAATCGGCATCGCGCAAGGGCCGCAAACCGGCCAAAACTGCTCACCGGGGCCAGGCAAAGCACCATGTCTGGACGAAGGTCGAGCTGGAGACGCTGAATCCTCTCTTGCAGCGGCAACTGGTTACCGGTAGCAACGTGATGCTAGCCCGCATCCTGCTCAGGAAAGGATGCGTCGTTCCGTTGCACAGTCACCACAACGAGCAACTCTCATACGTGATCGAAGGCGCCTTGAAATTTACGATTCGCGGCAAGAATACTTTGGTACGCACGGGTGAGGTGCTCACCATTCCGCCGCACGTACCGCACCTGGTCAAAGCCATGCGAGATACGGTCAGTCTCGACATCTTTCATCCTCCGCGCATGGATTGGATCAATAAGACCGATTCCTACCTCCGTAGGTAAGCGAAGCTCGCGAGCGGGCGGCCGAGAGTGGCTGATTCTCGCGTTTGCTCTGCTATTCTTATTGTTCCTGCAAATGACTGAACCGGCGACCAAAACAGACGTCCGTGTGTCTCAACTGAAGTGCATCGGTTGCGGCCGGACGGCTTTGCCTGACCGGTTCCGCTGCGAGAGCTGCCGCGATCTGCTGGAAATCATCTTCCCCGGTTGGGAGCCTAGCGGGCCGTACGGACTCGATCTGGCTTCCCTGAAGAAGCTCTGGCTCGGCCGGAAATCATCCTTCGAACCTGCTGACCAGAGCGGTGTTTGGCGGTTTCGCGAGGTTCTGCCCGAAATCGCCGAAGAGAAAATCATCACCATTCGCGAAGGCAACACACCGGTCTATGAGCTGCCCCAATGCGCTAAGAGTGCGGGGATTCAATATCTCCATGCCAAGCACCAGGGCATGAACCCAACCGGTTCGTTCAAAGATACGGGCATGACGACCGCCGCGTCGTTTGCTCGGGCTGCGGGGTACCAGTGGGTAGCCTGCGCTTCGACGGGAAATACTTCAGCCTCCATGGCTGCCTACGCTTCGCGTGGCGGATTACGTTCGCTGGTGCTCATTCCCGACGGGAAGATTTCCTGGGGCAAGCTTTCGCAATCGCTGGATTATGGCGCCATCACCGTTCAACTCAAAACTGACTTCGACGGCTGCGTCCGGGTGTTGAACGAAGTTGTCGAGCGGATGCCGGTTTACTTGCTGAACTCGGTGAACCCGTATCGAGTGGAAGGCCAGAAAACTGTGGCCTTCGAACTATTGGAGCAGCGAGGCTGGGAAGCGCCGGACCACATTATTGTGCCCGGCGGCAATCTCGCCAACTCGTCCGCGATCGGAAAGGCGCTTCGGGAGATGAAGCAGCTGGGATTTATCGCACGCCTGCCGAAGATTTCGGTGATTCAGGCAGAAGGAGCGAATCCCCTGGTGCGGTCCGTGCGCGAGAACGGTGGCGAGAGGTTGATTCCAGTGCACGCGGAAACCATGGCCACGGCGATTCGCATCGGCAACCCAGCATCATGGAAAAAAGCACTGCGCGTGATTCGCGAGACCGAGGGCACCGTGGAGCAGGTGAGCGAGGTCGAAATTGCGCTGGCCAAAGCTGAGATTGGAGCCGAGGGGGTCGGGTGCGAACCGGCATCAGCTGTGACCTTGGCTGGACTGAAGAAACTGGTGAGGCAAGGCTTCGTGAAGCCCAATGAAACGGTCGTTCTGGTGCTCACCGGACATAGTCTCAAAGATGCCGACTTCACGCTGAAATTCCATCGTGGCGATTTATTTGATCAAACTCCGCACCAGTCAGAGAGCAGAATTCTGCAGCCGTGGCAGCGCTCACCGCTGGTGCTAGAGCCAAGTGTAGATGCAGTGATCAAGCTGCTGCAGTCGGCGGCGTGAACACCTCAGCCGGAAGCGCCAAGTTGCATAGGCAATGCCGCATAGGTCGCGCGGTTGCTTTCAGCTCGTATTAGGCGACACGGACCAAGTTTGCGGCTGATTGCATAACCCTTGGCGCCGGGGGACGGTATTCGAAATGACTGAATTCGCCATCAGCTTGCCAGCAACTTCGGCCAACCTTGGCCCGGCCTTTGACGCCGCGGCTCTTGCCATGGATCTGGCTCTGCGCATTCGGGCAACGCGCGCCAAGCAGTACTCAATCGCTGCCACCGGACACGATCCGGAGATCTGCGGCGCGCTCGAAAATCACCTGATTGTGAAGACCTACGAGGAGGTCCTCGCTTCCGAGAGAAAACCTGCCTTCGCTCTCGGGTTGCGCATTGAGAACGGTTTCCCGATCGGCAAAGGGCTCGGATCCTCCGCAGCTGCCCACCTCGCGGGCATTGCGCTGGCCGTCCATTTTGGTCGCCTCCGCTGGAACAGCGCTCGCATTATTGGGGAGGCCTCGAAACGTGAGCATCATCCTGACAACGCGGCCGCCTGCTGGATGGGGGGCGTGACCGTGGCGAGAATGTTCGGCGATGCGGAGGCTCAGGTTGCGCGGTTCGTTCCAAAGGGCAAATGGCCATTGATGCTGGCCATTCCTCAAGAGCCGCTTTCCACCGAACGGGCGCGATCCGTGTTGCCTCCGGAATACTCCCGTGCCGATGCGGTCACTAACATTCAGAACTCGATGCTTCTGCTGGCTGCCTTGTTCCAGGGGGACCAAAAACTGTTTTCGTCCTCACTCGAAGATCGCATTCACCAGCCGTATCGCGCGGAGTTGTGCCCCCTACTGCCAGCGCTTAAAACGTTTGATTCGGAGGACGGGGTATTGGGCGTCGCCCTGAGCGGGGCGGGTCCTTCGGTTCTCATGTTTCTCAACCCGAAGACCTCAATCGAAAGGACCAAGTCCCGGATCGAATCACGACTCAAGAACCGAGGCCTAAAAGCTGAGTTAGTGCTGACTTCGATTGCTCGGCGAGGCGGGGAATCCTCATTTCAGAGAAAGGCGCGCTAGTCCTTTAGCGCGTACGTCGCTCGTCCAAAACTTCATCCAAAGCATTAAGCAACTGCTTGGCCCGGCGCGAGGAATCTGTCGTTCCGCCGTCCACCCTTTTTCGCAGCATGTGGAATTCATCCGCGATGTTGATGGCCGCGAGCACTGCCAAACGCGCCGTGTCGACGGTATGGGTTTGCTGCGAAACGGCTCGCATCTTGATATCCACATATTCAGCGAGCTTCAGGATGTATTCCGGATCGGTGCCGCGCAGGTTATAGCCTTGGTCAAAAATCTCCACGCGAACGCTGTCATTGTTCGAGGCATCCTGCATGTGTGGCTGTTTGGTGGCCGTTGCCATAGTCGCTCCTGACCTCCGGTTCAGCTTGCGGCCGGTTCTTCGATGCGATCGATCTGTGCCAGCATCTTCTCTACGCGGGAACGTACCAGTTCGCGCTCCTTGCGAAGAGACACCAATTCGCGGCGCAGGTTCTCAACTTCTTCTTCCCGCTGCTCCAGCTGCTCGCGCAGGCGTTCCAGGTCCCGCTCTGCGATGGACCGCGCCTCCCGGGCAGACTTGTATAACTCAATAGTGCGATAAACCTTGTCTTCTAAGGCTTGAAAATCGTCCGCTGGAACCTGGGTGGATACCTCTTCGACCGCTCGTAAGTTCATGATTGCCGTCTTCCTGGAGAGAAAAGTTGAAGTCTTGAGCGCAGTATACTCCAGTAGGGCTGTGGAGAATTGGGTCCCATTAGTTCATTTTCACGAACCTAGATTCTAGGCAAATATGCTCATACCTCTGTTTCCGCTCGACCTCGTGCTGCTGCCGGGAGTACCTCTGCCGCTGCACATCTTTGAGACTCGCTATAAGGAAATGATCAAAGAATGCTTGGATCAAAAGAAGCATTTCGGGTTGATTCGTATGCACGACGAAACCATGGCGACGATTGGCTGCACAGCGGAGATCATTCAGGTGCTGAAAGCTTATCCGGATGGAAGGTCGGACATTCTCACCGAAGGCAAGCGCCGGTTTGAAGTTCTGCAGACGAACCAGGAGAGAACTTTTTTGCAGGCGGAGGTGTTTTTTTTGGACGATGACGGGAAAGCAGCGGCAAAGCCGGATATCGAAACCGCACTGCGCCTGCATGACGAAATCATGCAACTCGCGGGAGCCGAAACCGAGAGTCACAAGGAAATCGATACCACTCAGTTGTCCTATCGGCTTGCCGGTTCGCTCCCCTTCGACCCCGACTTTCAGCAAGCCCTGCTAGAGATGAACTCCGAGGCGGAGCGCATGGAGGCCATCATTTCTTTTTTCGAGCGCATCTTACCAGTATTGCAGAGAAGTGCCCGCGCCAAGCGGAAAGCCGGCGGTAACGGCCACGTCAGCTAGCCCACTCGAGCGGCGTATAATCGGGCCTACCGTTGTTTCGTGGAGTATCCGATGAGTCTTCCCCGCACCCTCGGCGAGCTTCGCCGAAGCCCCTTTTCGGAAGAGAAGCTGCAAACTCGCCGCGTGAAGGATGAACTGCGCGACAATTTGATTGCGCGACTGCGGTCGAGCGAGGACAAGGCGATGTTCCCGGGAATCGTCGGATACGAGGACTCGGTTGTCCCGCAGCTCGTGAATGCGATTTTGTCTCGCCATAACTTCATCCTGTTGGGATTGCGCGGCCAGGCAAAGAGTCGAATTCTGCGGGCCTTAACCTCGCTCCTCGATGCCCAGACGCCCTACGTTGCCGGTTGCGAGATTCACGACAATCCTTACGCTCCCATTTGCCGACGCTGTATCGATCTGATTGGGGAATGCGGAGAAGCGACTGCAGTTGCCTATCTCACGCCGGAAGACCGCTACGTGGAGAAACTGGCGACACCAGATGTCACGATTGCGGACTTGATCGGCGATATCGACCCCATCAAGGCCGCGCGTGGCGGACACGAGCTGGCCAGCGAGTTGACGGTGCATTACGGACTCCTGCCGCGTGCCAACCGGGGAATTTTCGCGATCAATGAACTGCCCGATCTGGCGGGCAAAATTCAGGTCGGTTTGTTCAACATCATGCAGGAGGGAGATGTTCAGATTAAGGGCTACCCGGTGCGCTTGCCTCTGGACATCGCGCTGGTGTTCTCCGCGAATCCGGAAGATTACACGGCTCGCGGCAAGATCATTACTCCGCTGAAAGACCGCATCGGCTCCGAGATCCGCACCCACTACCCGGCCACCGTCGAAGAGGGCATTGCGATTACTTCGCAGGAGGCCTGGGCCAGCCGTGACGGGAACAAGTTGGCGGTGCCGAAATATATTCGTGAAGTAATTGAGCAAATCGCCTTTGCGGCGCGCGAGGACAAGAAGATCGACAAACGATCGGGTGTGAGCCAACGACTTCCGATTTCCGCCCTGGAGAACGTGATCTCAAACGCCGAACGCCGGGCCATTCGCCACGATGAAAAGGTGGTCGTCCCCCGTATCAGCGACATTTATGCGGCCTTGCCTGCCATGACCGGCAAACTGGAACTGGAGTACGAAGGCGAAATGAAGGGCGCCGATTTCGTCGGGCGGGAACTGATTCGGGTCGCAATAGGAAAGACCTATGATCAGTACTTCCAGGGCGCGAACACGCAGCAAGTGATCCAGTGGTTCGATTTGGGAGGAGAAATCCAAGTCACCGATGGCGCGGCGGCGGCGGAGGTGCTGCCAACGCTTCGCGGGATCCAGGGCTTAATGGACAAACTCACGCGAGTGAATGTCGGCCCCAAGGACTCACCCGAAGCCCAGGTTTCAGCCGCTGAGTTTGTGCTCGAGGGCTTACACGCACACAAGCGCATTGGCCGCAATGAGGAGCGCGTGTTCGCCGCGGGGGAAAAACAGCCTCGCATGGCCGAAAAGCCGTACGAGCGTGAGGAAGGCCAGTACCGGCCGAGAAGGCCTTTGAACTAACATAAGGGCTCTAGGCCCGGCCTGAGAGACCTGGTCATCCCTAACGCCAGAGGCCAGAAGTCGGTTTTATGAGGCGCATCCGTTACTCCAAATACGTTCCCGATCCCGCAAGCGAGATGAGCCTAGAGGATTTGCTCGGCGCATTGTCGGACTACCTGTTGCAGAGCGGATTTCAAAACTACTACTCCTATTACGACATGCCCGAGGGGGATCAAACCCTCGATGAATTGCGTCAGGCAATTGAGCAGGCGTTGATGAATAGCCAAATGCTCAGCGATGAAATGCGAGAGCAGCTTGCGCAGATGCAGATGGAAGGAACTCTCGATCAACTGATTGAGCAGTTGATTGAGCGCATGCAGCAGGAGGATTACATCAGCATCGACCAGCCGCATGATCCATCGAAGCGCTCAAGTGTTGGCGGGCAGCTGGGAGAAACACAAGCGCAGGCGAAATTTGAAATCACCGACAAGAGCCTGGACTTTCTTGGCTACAAGACCCTGCGCGATCTTCTCGGATCGCTTGGCAAATCCAGCTTCGGCCGCCACGACACGCGTGACATGGCTACCGGCATTGAGGCGAGCGGCGCCTCCCGGCAATACCAGTTCGGCGACACACTCAACCTCGACATCACGGCAACCCTGTCCAGTGCGATTGAGCGCGAGGGCCTAAGTCTTCCCCTGAATATCGAGTACTCCGATCTGCAGGTGCACCAGTGCGAGTACCAGTCGTCCTGTGCCACCGTGCTCATGCTCGACTGCTCGCATTCGATGATTCTTTACGGCGAGGACCGTTTTACCCCGGCCAAGAAAGTAGCCATGGCTTTGTCGCACCTGCTGCGAACGCAATATCCAGGGGATTCGCTGGCCTTGATTCTTTTTCATGACTCCGCCGAAGAGGTTCCACTTTCCCAGCTCGCGCGCGTCAAAGTCGGCCCTTATTACACCAATACCCGGGAAGGACTCCGGCTCGCCCAGCGAATTCTGCAGCGTCAGCGGAAAGACATGAAACAGATCGTGATGATCACCGATGGCAAGCCTTCGGCGTTGACGCTCGAAGACGGCCGAATTTACAAGAACGCATTCGGACTTGATCCGCTCGTCGTGAGCCAGACACTCGAAGAGGTTTCAAAGTGCAAACGCGCCGGGGTGATGATCAACACTTTCATGCTGGCCTCCGATTATGGGCTCGTCCAGTTCGTTCAGAAAGTGACCGAGATGTGCCGCGGGAAGGCGTATTTCACCACCCCCTACACGCTAGGCCAGTACCTATTGATGGACTACATGTCGCGTAAGACGAAGACAATCCACTGAATCACGGGCATAAAGCGAAAGCCCGATCTAGCGGGGAGTTTTTCTCTCCCGAATTCGAGTCAGACATGGCAAACTGCTGATACTCCTACGACGTTTATGGCGAAGTGCGCACAATGTGGCCGCAACATACCCGGATTGCCCTTCGGCAAGAAGACCTGCCACTGGTGTCTGGAGTATGAGGCCCATAAACGGGGGGAGACCGACGAAGACGCCGTGCAGCGCGTCATGCCGGCACCGTGGGTTCGCGGCGCGAGCAGCCATCCCGTCACCCAGGCAATCTTTGGAATCAATGTCGCAGTCTATCTGGGAATGGCGCTGGCAGGCGTCTCTTTGACCGATCCCACCCCGCAGGAGCTGGTGCGCTGGGGAGCAAATTCGGCTCCCCTCACGCTGTCCGGCGATTGGTGGCGGCTGATTACCAACGTCTTCCTCCACATCGGCTTCATCCACATCGCGCTGAACATGTGGTGCCTGTGGAGTTTGGGCACGATGGCCGAATCCCTGTACGGCTCATGGACTTACGCTGCTGTGTACCTGATCTGCGGCGTAAGTGGGAGCGTAGCCAGCACTTGGTGGCATCCATATGGGCTCAGTGCAGGCGCGTCGGGTGCCATCTTCGGCATTGCTGGAGCACTGGTCGCCTCAATGAAGTATGGCGATTTCTCGCTGCCGCGTTCCGCAGTCTGGAGTCAGCTGAGTTGCTTGCTCGCGTTCCTTGCCTACAACTTGCTCTTCGGTGCATTGTCCGGCAGCACCGACAATGCTGCCCATTTCGGGGGACTCGGGGCGGGCTTCCTACTGGGAGCGGTGATTGCCCGTGTGGCACCCGAACGGAATGCATGGTTGGCGCGTGGCGCGGTGATCGGGATTGCGGTGGTTGCTCTCGGCGGGGCGGGGCTTTTGCTGCAACGCGTACACGGTCCTCAGGCTCGTATCAACCGTGCATACCAGTTGCTCGGTCAGAAGCAGGGCCCCGAGGGAATCGCTGAGCTCGAGAAGTTGGTCCGCAAAGATCCTAAATTCATCACCGGCCACTACGCACTCGCCAGCGCTTATCAACGCTCTGGACAGTACCGCGAGGCAGAGGCGGAACTCGAGCGCATCTTGCAGATCGAACCCGACAATCGATGGGCGAACTATCGGCTGGGAATGACCTACCTGAGCGAAAATAAAATTCCCGAGGCTAAGAAACTGTTCAGCAGCCGCATCGCCGTGAACGCCACAGATTACGACGCCCACTATGGCTTAGGTCTAACGCTCGCTGCCGAAGCGAACCACGAGGCCGCCATCCGCGAATTCAAAACGGTTACCCAATTAGAGCCCGATGCTGCCGGTGCCTTCTACGAGATGGGAAACTCCTATCACAGGCTAAAAAAGTACGACGAAGCGATTGCAGTGTTTCTGGCAGGGCAGAAGCAGGCGGGCGACGACTCCTACCTGGAGTCCGGTTTAGCAGAAGCCTATCAGGCAAAGGGAATGAAATCGGAGGCCGCCGAAGCCGAGCGCAAGGCTGCTCAGTTGAAGACTCAAGAGAACGACGATTAAGGCTTCGCTTCCCCTTCTTCCGCCTTTCGCACCGCTAGTTCAGCGCCCTGAAATCCAATCTTGCTGTGGGTTCCGTCGCAGAACGGCTTATTGGTCGAGCCACCGCAGCGGCAAAGCGAGAAGGCGGTCTTCCCCGTAAGATCGTACTTGTTGCCTTGGGCATCGACGAGCTCCACGGAGCCTTCGGGAGCCTCCACGCGATAAGGTCCGTTCGGCCTCACCGTAATCTTGATTGCCGCCATGCTTCCTCCGGATGATTGTCGATTCTGATTCTAAAGATATCAGCTTGTTGAGACCCAGTGTACGTCGAGGCCAGTAGAGAGTGACCGATCAGGGCGGGATATTACAAGACCGGACTAGGCGGCTGCCGCTTTTTTTGCCATCACGCTGTGATACAGCTGCACGTAGTTGTCGGTCATGCGATGTGCGTTGAAGCATTCTCGCGCCCTTTGAAACGCGCGGTTCGCAAAATTGCGACGCAGTTGCGGATCATCGCTAAAAATACGGATGGTGTCGGCGAGGTTCTCGGGATCATTGGTCTGGAAGTAAAGCGCTGCATTTCCCCACAATTCACGCAGCGACGGGATGTCGTTCAGTACCAGGGCGCACCGCGACAGAGCCGCTTCCAGAATATTCATGCCCGAAGTCTCATAGCGACTAGTCCCGGCAAAAACTGCAGCCTTGCTATACAAAAGCCGCATTTGCGCTTCCGACTGAGGGCCCCGCAAAGCGACGCCGCTAGTTCCATCCTGGAAACGGACATCGGCGCGGACGGAGCGATTGGCCGGAGGTTCCTCGTCGCCCACTATGCAGACCGGATATGGCTGCATGCGCTGGGTCAGCAGCCCTACCTGTTTAGCGGGATCGAGCAAGCGTCCCACCGCGAGCACCGAGTCTTCCTTGGCAGTATATGGATTGAAGAAGATAGGGTTGCGGCCGTGATGGATCACGTGCTCGCGTCTGCCCGGCCCATAGCAGGCGCGTACGGAATTCAACAACCATTCGTTCGGAGCAACCACAACCGAAGCGGCCGCCATTCCTTCTGAAATCGTTTGACGATACCAACGCAGCCATGGGCTCGCAGTTGGTTCGCGTCCATGCACGGCTTGCCACCACGTGATCAGGTCGCCGTGGGCGACAACCACACGGGGGATTGCAAGCGGCAAGGCCCCATAACAGAGATGGTTGGAATGGAAGATGTCGGGTTTCGCTTCCCGGATCACGGAACATAGATATTCCGAAGCGTCGGTGAAATCGTGTTGGCCTTCTTGCATCCAGTCCAGGCGGAACGCGGTGGGATGGTAGGTCAGGCCATAAAGCCGCTCCATCCAAGCCGTCTGCTCCGGCAGCGGAATTCCGCCAAAACTCACGAGTGTGATTCGAAAGCCGCGCGTGATCAGCCCCGACACGAGTTCGCGGGTGTATGTCCAGTTGCCATTCAGCGTGTCGGTCGTGATCAGAACGTGCATGGGGCCAACAGTTCCCTCATTCTATGTTGGATGCTTTGTTTGACGAAGCTTTTTCTAAAGCGTCAAAGGTTTGCCTTTGTTGTGAAGGAAGCTGCACATGGCGCGAACCCACGGCTTCCCGGCTTCCGGGTCTGTCCTCCGATACAATCTCGGCATGCTAAGACTCATGTGCGTAACCGCGCATCCGGATGATGAAGCGGGGAACTTTGGCGGAAGCTTACTGAAGTACCATCATGCCGGAGTTCAAACGGCGGTGGTCTGCCTGACACCGGGGCAGGCGGGTACACATCGAGGCGGGGCGAAGAGCGACCAGGAACTTGCCGAACTCCGCAAGCGAGAGTTCTCGGCCGCGTGTGAGATTCTCAAGGTGGCTCGCCCGGTGATCTACGACTACCCGGACGGCCAGCTCTATCTTCAAAACCTCAACCGGGTGGTCTATGCCCTGACGCTGGAAATCCGGCGTTTCCGTCCGCAAGTTCTCGCAACGTTCGGCGCGGACGGGGGTCTCACCGGCCACCCGGATCATGGGGTGGCCGGCGTTTTCGCTTCCCTTGCATTCCAGTGGGCGGCGAGAACCAACCGCTACTCCGATCAGTTCAACGGGGAGATCAAACCGCATCGCGCGCAAAAGCTTTACTATGGGACCGCCAACTTTGTAATAGCGGGTCGCCAGCCAATTGTGCAACCGCCGCCAAGTGCTGCAATCGATATCAAGGACCACCTCGAAGGCAAACTTGCCGCATTCAGAGCGCATGCCTCCCAGGCTCCATTGTTTCCTTTGTTCGAGGAGAACGCGCAGAAAGGGGGCGGCAAGGAACTGTTTCATCTGGTCGCGTCAGCAAAGGGCGGCCCGGTTCTCCCCGAGACCGACCTCTTCGAAGGGGTGGATGACAGCGACTAGTTAGAGCTCCTAGTGCTCGCGCACAATGTCGGTCAACAGGTCCGGCTTGCTCTCATCGCGTACGAGATGGGGATACTTCTCGCCTTCGTGGTAGTCGAGATTGAAGGTGCGGAAATAGTCCGTGTTTTCCACCAGCAGCTGAAGCGGTTCCTTGGAATCGATGCCCGAATTCAGGGCGTCGCGCAAAACTTGCGGGGTGAATCGCCTGCCATTCACGGCCAAAACCTTCATACTCGGGCCGATACCGGCGCGGGCAGCCAACATGCCTTCGATGGCGTCCACGACTTGGCCATCTTCTTTCAGGAGCAGGCCGATGGAATAAGAGGCATCTAGTTCGCGGTCGTCCTCCTCCCGCACGCGCACCATATCGCTGCGGTTTCGGTCATAGACGACCTTCCAGCCGCTACCCTCAATGCCTCCCGATGGAGCGTGCAGATTGTGGGTGGTGAGTCGCTCGTTCCAAAAGCCGCGCCAGTCATACGGCACCACCTGATTGAGCGCATTCACGACGTCATCAAAAGTATAGGTTTTCACCAAGGGCGAAGTGCTGGGCTGACCGTGGAACGAGTGACAGAAATCGTCGATCGACTTCTGACCCTTCGACTGCTGGCGGAGAATCGTGTCCACCCAAAGCCAGTCCAGTTCGCCCTCATCGTAGAAGTCGACCTCCCGCCTCCAGGAACGCCACCCATGCGGACCGTCGTAAAGCTCCGGAGCGAAGTCTGCGGTGTCCTGAAGGTTGCTCCAACTCCGGCCGGTGTGGTGATCCATGCCGGCAAACACGCTCGCCAGGTTGTCGCGATATTCTGCAGGTGTCCAAATTCCGCTGCGAGCCGCAAGTACGTCGCCGAGATATTCCGTCAGGCCTTCATAGACCCACAACAAATCGTCGCGCATGTTTTGTTGATAGTCGGGAATGACGAGGTCCGCAGGACGCCGGTATTTACCGTTCCACGAGTGCACATATTCGTGGGTGAGGAGCGAACCATGCAACATCAGCAGCTGCGGGTCGATCAGTGTGCGCTCTTCTACCCGACTGTCGTTCGACTCATGATGCTCAAGCCCGAAATGCGCCACGTGATCGCTCAACGTGTACAGGAAATGATAGTCACGGTAATGGGTGGCGCCGAACAGAGTGGTTGCTTGCTTCACGACGTTGCGGTAACGATCCCATACTTCGGAAGGTGGTTCGAGAGCGACTGCGCTGTCGGCAGCTGCGTCGAGTTCGACGGGCGGTGCCTGGCCTTCGTTCAGCTTAACCGCTTTCAGGTACTCGCCTGTGAGCACAGGAGAATCGATCAACGTATACAAGGAAACCGGGTTGAAGTGGATCTCGTCTCCGGATTGCGATGAAACCGCGAGCGGGGTCCCAAATTTCCAGCCTGCAGGCAATCTCAAGGATGCTGTGACCATGATCTGATCGCTAGACCATCCTTTCGGATAAAGCAGCAGTTGATTCCAACTGAGAACTGCGAGTTTGGCCGTCGCGGACCGGCCAGAACTGTACTCCCCCTCGGGTTCGGTTTCGGAAAGGAAGTCCAGCGTTGCATGCACTTCATTCACCCCCGGGGGAACTTCGACATTAATAGTCCATCCATCGTCGAGAGAACGCCGCCATTTGAGGATCTGTCCATTGCCGGTGAACTTCAAACCCGCGGACCCGAGGATCGGTCCGCTGGGAGAGTGTTCACCGGGAATCCATTTGGGATAGTAAAGCGTGAGATTTCCCGGGCTGGCAGGAATGGTAAGTTGGGAATGGAAGATTTTGCGCGGGGCTTCCGTAGCGTCTACCGAAACAGTGATATTAGGCGCCGCCGGTGGTGCGGCATGTAGCGTAAGGCTGATGGTGGATAGGAACGCCAAAACTGCGAGCACACGGGCTGGAATCACTAGGGTCTCCTAAACCGCATATCCAAACCGTTGAATATAGCAGCGAGCAATCGGTTGCGTCACTTTTGCTCGCAGCAAAAGATCTGTTGGCTCGCGAGCTCCGGTGCCGATTGCTGCTGGTATGATCGACTCCGTGAGTTCGAGGCGCGGAACCTTTATCACCTTTGAAGGGCTCGACGGGTGCGGCAAGAGCACTCAGCTCGAACGATTGGCTGCAGCGTTGCGCGGTCGTGGACTGAGCATCGTGACCACCAGAGAGCCCGGCGGCACTCCGACTGGCGAGCGGATTCGCCAACTATTGCTCGATGTCCGGACCGCGGGCATGGATCCGAATACGGAACTCGCGCTGATGTTTGCCTCGCGTGCCCAGCATCTTCGCGAAGTAATCCTTCCCGCGCTCGCGGCAGGTCAGGTGGTGCTTTGCGATCGCTTTACCGACTCGAGCGAAGCTTATCAGGGTGGTGGGCGCAAACTGGGCGTCGCGGCGATTCTCGAGCTCCATCGCATCCTTTGCCGGGGGCTGCAGCCGGATCTCACGATCCTGATGGACTCCGACGTCGCCTCGAGTGTCGAGCGCGCTCGTCGCCGAAACCGCGACCGAAGCCCGGATTCGGCCGATGAGAGCCGCTTTGAAAGCGAAAACCGTTCTTTTTTCGCCCGGGTACACAGTGCCTATCTGGAGATCGCCAAACGCGAACCGCAACGAGTGAGGGTTGTGAATGCGCGTGGCACTCCCGATCAAACCCACGCAAAGATCGTTGACATCGTTCTGGCACGAATGGATTCTGCCGCTGCGCGGAGGAGCATTCAGAATGCGGGTTAGCCGTAGGCAGTTTCTCTCGAGTGCCGCATTGACTGCGGCCGCAGTGAAAGCCACCCCTAAAGAATGGATGCTCGAACAAAATGCCGCTACCGGTGCGGCAACAGCCGACAAGTCGTATGGGTCAGGGTACTTCGGCAAATGGATGGAAGACGAGTTTGGCCTGCCGGCATTTCATTACACTTGCGATCAGACTACCGATCCCAAGGCGGTGACCGCGGTCAATCCCGGCGTTCTTAGTTCAACGGAACACGTTTTCCAAATTGGTAACGATCGCGTCGTTGCCGTTGCCTCCAACTATGGCCAGGTGCGCCTCCGGCAGGATGAAGGAGCGCCGAAATTCTTGAACGACTATGCACCCGATCGCGGGTGGTTCGCGGGGGGCTTCGGTTACCTCACCGACGGCAAGATAACGCTCAGCACCTACTATCCCGGAAATGCCAAGAACTTCGATCGAGTTTTCGGTGCGGGATATCTTCGAAAGCGAGTCCAGGACGAACATTACTTGATCGATCAAGCCATCTTTGCCCCGTTTGGCGAAGATCCCGTCTTGATTTCGCAGATTACGATTACAAATTCGGGAGGGAATGAAGCGAGCCTTCGCTGGATTGAATACTGGGGATGCCAGCTGTATCAGTTTTCCTTCCGCGCGTTCATGGAGGGTTTTAACGGCAAGAGCATGCACGATCGGCGTCGCGATTTTGGCATGCGCTTCTCGCATTCCTTCAAGCCAATCGCGGGTGGAGCAGGCTTGAGCGAGCAGAAGGAGTTTCTCGGCCGCGACCCGGCTGAAGAACGCCAATTTCAAGACATGGTCGCCCACCTCGAGAAGAATCCGAATCCATTCTTAGCTGCGCCGGAAAAAGACCTGCCTAACGGCGCCAGTTTCGACGATCTCAACCCGCCATCGACATTTCTGGTCTCTCTTGATGCCGCTATAGACGGATTCTCGACGAGCGGGAAAGAGTTCTTCGGAACCGGCGGAGTGTTGCGGCCAGACGGGTTAAAGGCCAGCCTCAATGGTAGCCTTGCCTCGAGCGGACCCGACAGCGCCCTCCTTCTTGAACGCAAGTTCTCGTTAAAGTCCGGTGAAAACAAAACCCTCACTTTTTTGTACGGCTACCTGACTTCCGGCTTCGATATTGACACGCTGGTAAGCAAGTACCGCGAGAGCAGGGCGACCGCACTTCGCGACTCGAGCGCGCAATGGAAGAAAAAGTCTTTGCGCCTGGTTGTACCCGAAGAGCCTTGGGTCGAGCGGGAAACGACCTGGAACTACTACTCCCTGCGTAGCGGTTTCAGCTATGACGACTTCTTCCACCAGCACATCCTCTCGCAGGCCAGCATTTATCAGTACATCATGGGATTTCAGGGTGCGGCGCGCGATCCCCTGCAGCATGCATTACCGTTTCTGTTCACCGAACCCGGCCTGGTGCGGGAGGTATTGCGCTATACGTTGAAAGAAGTACGCCCCAACGGCTCACTCCCTTACGGTATTGTCGGCCACGGCGTTCCCATGCCGACGGTCAGCGACAACTCGAGCGATATGCCCATGTGGCTGCTATGGGCGGTGAGCGAGTACGTGCTGGCCACCCGCGATGTCCGCTTTCTCGATTCCGATGTGGTTACCGTTTTCGGCGGCGCCGCCAAAGCCGCGCACTATCAGGGTGCCAATCGCGCTTCCGTTCGTGCTCTGTTGGCGCGCTGTTACAAGCACTTAGTGGAAGACGTTAACGTCGGCGAACACGGACTGATGCGCATGCTCCAAGACGACTGGAATGACGCTCTGGTACAGGGATGGGTGCCTGCCAACGATGTCAAAGAAAGCCTGGAGAAGGGGGAGAGCGTCCTCAATTCTGCTATGGCGGCGTATGTCTTCGACTATTACGCAAGGCTGTTGGCTTATGCGGGAGACGATGAACGGATCACGACTCCGATTCGCCGCAAAGCCGAAGAGCATCGTGCGGCCGTGCGGGCGCAATGGACAGGAAACTGGTTCAAGCGTTGCTGGTTAGGACCGAGCAACGGGTGGCTCGGTGAAAAAGGACTATGGATCGAGCCCCAGCCCTGGACCATCATCGGAGCCACAGCGAGCCCGGAGCAGACCCGAACCCTGATTCAGAACATGGATCAGCAGCTGCGGCGGGTGTCGCCGATTGGCGCCGTGCAGATCAATGACAGCCCGGATCGCATCACTCGCGGGACGTGGCCGAGCGAACCGGGCACGTCGATTGCCGGGGGGGTGTGGCCCTCGCTCAATCAAACGCTGGTTTGGGCATTGGCCAAAGTCGATCCGGCGATGGCCTGGGAGGAATGGAAGAAGAACTCTTTCGCACGGCACGCCGAGGTTTATCCGCAGGTTTGGTACGGAACCTGGAGCGGCCCTGACGTGCTGAACTCGGCCAGCAGCAAGCATCCGGGAGAGACGACGGGAGGGAAGCCTTTTGGCTGGACTGATTTCCCTGTACTCAACATGCATACCCATGCATGTCCGCTCTACTCGGCGACGAAGTTATTGGGCCTGGAATTTACCGAGACCGGAATTGTACTGGCTCCGGCTTTGCCGGTGCCCGCATTCCGCTTTGAATCGCCATTAATTGGAGTCATCAAGACAGCCAAAGGATACGAGGGCTGGTATGAACCTCAGACGCAAAACACATACAGCATCCGCGTCAAACTCTCTCCCGAGGAGTTGAAGCAGATGGGGCGGGCTGAGGTGAACGGCAATCGCTATCGCTCCAAGGTAGCGGACGGTGCGATCGAACTGCGGGGCCTCGGCGGAGCAGGCACTCCGGTGAAGTGGTCGCTTTCGCGAGGGTAGACTGAAAGACAGCTCATGGGCTTTTCCGAATTTCACGGTAACGACGAAGTTGTACACCAATTGCGCGAAATGCTCGCTCGCGAGCGGTTTCCTCACGGCGTGATCCTTTCCGGTCCCGCCGGATCCGGCAAGTACACCCTGACCACCATGCTGGCGCGTGCCATGAATTGCGAGGTGCGTCCCCTAACCGATGGTCTCCCGGATTTTTGCGGCCGCTGCTCCCACTGCCTACGAATCGCCGAAGCGGAAAACCTAGAGGCTCGCTGTCTAGAAGCCGTGGAAGCCCGCGATGCGCTGAAAGATGCCGAGAAGAAGGAAACGCGGCTTTTCGTGCAGACGCATCCGGATGTTCTGGTCATTCCGCCTGATCCGCCGCAAATGATGATCAAGGTCGATCAGGTTCGGAGGGTGATTGAACATATCTATTTCCGCCCCCTCGAGGGACGAGAACGAGTGTTCATTTTCACCGACTCGGCTTTTATGAAGGAGGCGGCGAACTCGCTTCTCAAAGTGTTAGAGGAGCCCCCCGAGTTCGCGACCATCTTCTTGCTTGCGGAAAATTCCGGAGAGTTGCTCCCGACCATCCGCTCGCGCTGCATGGTGTTACAGCTGAAGTGCCTCTCAACCGAAGAGATTGTCGAATATCTCGGGAAGCATCGACCAGAGTGGAGGCCCGCCGAACGTGCTCTGGTGGCGCGCCTTTCAGAGGGCGCGGTTGGCATGGCTCGCAACTTCGATCTTGCCGCCTATCATCAGGCGCGCGAACATGCGCTTACGATCTTGCGAACCGCCCTTGGTTCGACTGAGCACAGCGACCTTTTTAGAATAACGGAAACTTATCGTGCCGGTGCTGAAGGGCGGGAGAAGACGGAAGTGCTGTTGAGGTGCACCTACTCGCTCTTAAAGGATTTGATGTTTCTTGATTCCGGTTCTCCGCAACTAGTCCGCAACACTGACATTGCGGGCGAACTGCAGAAGCTCGCGCAATCGGTGAATTTCGAATGGCTCACACGAGCTGCGGATCGTCTGGCGGAGGTTGAGCGGGGCATGCGGCGCAATCTGCTGCGGTCTTTGTCGCTCGACGCCTTCGAAGTCGCCTTGGAGAGGAGTTAGCCCTTGCAGGAACCGAAGCTTGGCGGCAAAGTGGCAGTGATCACCGGTGCGTCGATGGGAATTGGCGAGGCGATCGCCAAGGTCTTCGCTGAAAACGACGCGCGCGTCGTTTTGCTGTCCCGTGATTCGGGGCGTGCCGAAGCCGCCCGCGAGCGCATCGGATTTGCGGGGCAAACAATGGCGCTCGCCTGTGACGTGCGCAATCGCGAAGAAATTGATCGAGTGATCGGATTGACCCTCCATCATTTCCAGCGAATCGATATCTGGGTGAATAATGCGGGCCGTGGAATCTGGACTTCTCTCGCCGGGGTCAACATGGCGGATGCGCGGGAAGCGTTTGAGACAAACCTGTTTGGAACGTTGGAAGCTATGAAGGCGGTGGTCCCGATTATGAAGCAGCAGGGTGGGGGAGCGGTGATTAACATCTCCAGTGTCGCGGGACACATTCCGCTGCCGTTTCACTCGATTTATAGCGGCACGAAATTCGCCATGACTGCAATCGGCAAAGCTGCGCGTCTTGAACTGGCGGGCTCCGGGATCAACGTACTTACCGTCTGCCCGGGCTACGTGCGCACTGATTTTGGGGTAAATGCGATCAAGGGCGAGGATTACACGCCGGTCCGGCCGAGGTCCGTTCGCGGGATCACCGCGGATCAGGTTGCCAGGGCCACGCTTGAGGGATATTTGAAGAACAAACGGGAAGTCGTGGTGCCGTGGTCCATGCATCCGGTGATCAAGTTGTACCAGTTGTTTCCGGGAATAGTTGAATTTGGCATGAAACGCAGCCTGAAAAACCGAACCTAACATCGGTACCGAGGGGACCGCATGTTGAACAACCGGATCTACGCGCGGTATCCAAGCCTGCAAGGCAAGGTGACTCTGATCACGGGTGGTGCTTCCGGTATTGGCGCATCCATGGTGGAGCATTTCGCGGCACAAGGCTCGCGTGTGGCTTTTGTGGACCGGGATGAATCGAGCGCCACAAAGTTGTTGGACACCCTTCCCCGGGACGAAACCGTTCCTCCGCTTTTTCTCAAGTGCGACCTTACCGACATAGACGCCTTGCGCTCCGCCATTCGCGACATCGAAGGAAAGCTGGGCACGGTGAACGTGCTGGTAAATAACGCGGCGCGCGACGACCGCCACAAGACCTCTGAAGTGACGCCCGAGTACTGGGACGAGCGTATGGCAGTGAACCTGCGGCACCAGTTCTTCGCAACGCAGGCGGTTGTGCCCGGGATGACTCGCGCTGGGGGCGGCTCGATCATCAACATGAGTTCCATTTCGTGGATTATTCCTTCCACGGGGTTGCCGGCATACGTCACCGCGAAGGCGGGGATCGTGGGTTTGACCCGAACTCTTTCCCGCGAACTCGGCGGCGCCAACATCCGAGTGAACTGCGTATTGCCCGGGGCAATCATGACCGAGCGTCAGCGCCGCTTATGGATGACTCGGGAGTATCTTGCCGAAATCATGAAGGTGCAAGCTCTGAAGCGCGAGCTCGTACCGGAGGATGTCGCGCGATTCGTGCTGTTCCTCGCATCAGACGATAGTTCGATGATCACAGGTCAGAACTTCATTATCGATGGCGGCTGGGTGTAAGCCGATACCGGCGGGGGCGAGCGCGAGAACCGTGGCCATACCCGGCCGATGAGCGATGCCGGAGGCCTATTCGAGGTCGGCCAGCATGCCCTGCATTTCTGAGGCAGCATGCGAATCTCGATTGCGCCCGGCGGCAGCAATTCCATTTACCAGCATCTTCCTTGCTTCGTCCAGACGATTGGCTTTCACCAGGGTTTGGGCGGACATGAAATACGCGGCGGGATAGTCGGGATTACTCGATAGTAGCGCGCCGAATTCTTCAAGAGCACGATCTGTCTGGCCAGAGTTCGCGTACTCCATGGCCAAACCATAGCGAGCAAGAACATTGGTTGGATCCTGAGCAAGGATCTCTGCGAGAGCTTGAGTGCGGTCCATGAAAGGAGTTTAGCAACCCAGGACTCCCCAGTTTTCCTCAGCCCGGCAATAGAACCGAGTAGCGGTTGCCGCGCGGCATGCGTAGAATCGGGCAAGGAAAACAACGTGGCCTGCCCTTTCTTCTCCCCCAGCGAGCGCGCTCGAGACATTGCGTTACCCCATCCCGCGCGCCTACCGCTCGGTGCCGCGTGGCGGGGCGGCTGTAGCGCGCCTGGAGGCGAACTGGTTCAACTCGGGGCGACGGAACTAGAGTCCTGCAACCTTGGATACGCCCACGCCTGCCCCCGACTTCCCAACGAGCGCCTTGCCGATGCAGTGCGTTTCGCGGTGAACAAGGAATCGACAGACCGGCTACAAATCCAGTTCGTCCTCGAGTCAAAACATCTGCCCATTGCGTATGGGACGTTGCAGTATGACCGCATCCGGCAAATGTGGGCATCCGAGCACAGCGATTCCAACATTCAGAAGTTAGCGGATTGTTTTCTGCAGGCTTATCTGGAGAGAAGTGCGTCCTGATTTTGTTTCGCGCAGCCATCAAGGGAGCTCAGACATGCGATACAAAACGAAGCGGTTCTTACTCTGGGCGTTCGCCCTGTCCATGTGTATGCATCGATGGGCAGAGGCGCAGTCCACCCCCCCGCGGACTTTATTGGCACTCTCCAAGCATGAACACACACTCGCGATCGTCGATCCGGTCGCGCTGAAGGTGATTACGCGGCTTCCCGTGGGTCAGGACCCGCACGAGGTGATCGCGTCCGCTGATGGCGCCACGGCCTACGTCTCCATTTACGGCTTCGGCCGCTATCACGCCCTGTCTGTTCTCGACCTCGTCGCGCAAAAGGCACTCCCCGATATCGATACGGGAGCGCTGAACGGACCCCACGGACTCGCGGCTGCAGGTGGAAATATCTGGTTCACTGCCGAAGGGGCCAAGGCGGTTTCTCGATTCAACCCTTCGACCAAGAGCATCGATCGCATTCTGGGTACCGGCCAGAATCGAACGCACATGCTTTATGTTACGAACGACGAAAAGAAGATCTACACCACCAATGTCACTTCAGGGACGGTGAGTGTTCTAGAGGCGGGAGCCGTGTCTCCCATGGGACCTCCGCCAGGTGCCCAGCCCGGCACCCAACCAGGCTCTCCGCCGGCGGTGCCACAGGGTATGGATTGGAATCAGACTTTGATCCAAGTCGGCAAAGGAGACGAGGGTTTTGACGTTTCCCCGGATGGACGAGAGTTGTGGACGGCAAATGCACAAGACGGCACGCTGTCGGTTCTCGATCTCGAACGCAAGGAAGTGACGGTTACCATCGACGCGAAGATTCTCGCGTCCAACCGCCTGAAGTGCACGCCCGACGGGAAACTGGTGTTCATCACAAGTTTGCGGGGCGGGGACGTAGTCGTCTATGACGCGGCTTCGCGGAAGGAGTTCAAACGCGTTCCGGTCGGACACGGCGCTGCCGGCCTTCTGATGGATCCTGTCGGCGGACGGGTGTTCGTGGCCTGTACGCCGGACAACTACGTCGCCGTCATTGATCTCAAGACGATGGAGGTCACTGGCCATCTTGACGTTGGCGGTCAGCCCGATGGCCTAGCCTGGGCAGTGCGGCAGTAGGTACGTCCCGCGACTCCTCTGCTGGTTTCCTCTATTTCCTTCTGTGTGCTCTGTGATGAAATTGTCTTGACTTCAACCTACAGAGGCACCCCATGAACGATAAGTCCGATACCCTCATCCCGCGGCCGGTCAGCGACTCGCAGTCTGAGATGAACGAGATTGTTCTGCCAAACGACGCGAATCCTCTCGGGGCTTTACTCGGTGGGCGGCTGATGCACTGGATTGATATGGCGGGGGCCCTTGCTGCACACCGGCACTCCCGCAACTATGTGGTGACGGCGTCCATCGACCACTTGGACTTCCACACTCCCGTTCACGTCGGCGACATCGTGATCTTGCGATCGTCGGTCAACCGGGTCTTCAATACCTCGATGGAAGTCGGGGTGAAGGCATGGGTAGAGAACTACCTGTCGGATGAGTCCCGCCTGGTGAGTTCAGCGTACTTGACCTTCGTTGCGGTCGATGCCGCTGGACGTCATCTGAAGGTTGCGCCCGTCATTCCTGAGACGGATACTCAGAAACGTCGCTACGAGGATGCAGGGCACCGCCGCGAAATGCGCAAAGCCGAGCGGGAGCGAAAAAACCGGAATAAGTAGCATTTCATTTCGTAAGCCGGGCCAACAGCGGGCCGGCCAACGCGAGCAACAGAACGTACGCAGCCGACAGTGGGCCGAGACGTGGCTCGGTTGCGACCCCAAGTCCTGCGATCACGATAGAAAATTCTCCGCGCGGAATCAATTCGACACCGGCACGCAACCGAGCTTGCTTTGGAAGGCCGGCTCGGCGAGCCGCCCAGTATCCTGTCAAAACCTTCGTGATTGCGGTGATGACCGCCAGGCCAAGAGCGAGCGGTAGATTCGGTAGCAAGGCTGCGGGGTCGATTTCAAGACCAAAGAAAAAGAAAAACGTGGCGGCAAAAAGATCTCGCAGCGGCTCGAGTAGGCGATGGGACTGTTCTGCGGCAGGACCTGACAACGCGATGCCGACTAGGAAGGCTCCAATGCCAGCCGATACACGGAAGTGCTGCGCCGCCCCGGAAATCAAGAGAATAGCGCCAAATACGGTAAGCACGAGAATCTCGTCGGATTGATGATGGGTGAAACGGCTGATCCGCTCGCTGTAGCGGAGAGCGGCGGCCAGGGCAATGGCCACGGCGGCTAGGGCGATCCCCACCGACACGGCGATTTTTATCAATCCGCCGCCGGAAATCACAACTACCACCAGGGGCAGGTAGATGGCCATCGCGAGGTCTTCAAGGACCAATGTGGATAGGACGATCGACGTCTCGGAGCTGTCTCCACGCTTAAGTTCGGCAATGACCTTCGCAATCACACCGGATGATGAGATGTAAGTAACTCCGCCGAGCAGGCCGCTCGCCAACATCGACCAGCCGAGCAGAAGGCCGGCCAGGAGTCCCGGAATGAAATTGAGAAGCATGTCAGCGACGCCGGCCGGAAGCCCGGAGCGAAGATTTGCCCTGAGCTCATCGCCTCCATATTCCAACCCCAGCATGAACAGGAGCAGCAAGACGCCAATTTCTGCGCCAATGTGAATAAAGTTGGACGTGAGATTGAGGGGCGCCAGTCCGCCTTTGCCAAAGGCAAGCCCAGCCAGCAAGTAGAGCGGGATTGCAGAAAAACCCCATCGACTGGCGAGTCGCGCAAGGAGGGCAAGGCCGACGACTGCCAGGCCTAATTCGATCAGCACTCCGGCGGGATCGGGGGCATTGGGCATAAACTTCGGAGGAAGAATATCAAGGGAGCGATGGCGGTGCCCACTCCTGCCACGACCGAAGGGGCGAGCGGGACCGTTTTCCGCCAATCGCCGAGCTAGGGATGGGGGCCGGCGAGAGTATTTTGCGCTTCGATTTATTGTGCCTGTATCGGCTGCGGTTCGAGCTGCGCCTTCAGCACGCTGGGGACCTCGTCGCCGCGGAAGTACTGACCCTTTCCGGACTTCATTTCTGGCATGGCGGCGTAGGGTTTGCTGTAGTCGTTATTGGCATTCCAGAAGAGGAATCCCACTCCGCCCTTGTTCTTGGCGGTGAGCACCTGGACTTCGATGTACTTGGGCGAGTAGGTCTTGGTACGCCAGGCAAATGCCTGCAGCCATGGACGAAGCACCGCCCCAGTGCCCTTGGTGATCAGCTGGAAGCGGTCCATCGACTCACCAATAAAGTGCTCGGGAGCGTCTCCCGGCTTGTCGTAGCCATCCATGCCAAAGAAGTGGGAGGGGTAGATCATAGGGGAGAGCACGTCGCAGAACCTTGCCATGCGTACGATGTCCTGCCCAGTGTGGGAGAGGTCGACCTGGCGCTGCCATGCCATCACGCCAAAAACGTCGAGCGAGAGCAGCACACCTTTCGGGTGGATGGAAGTGTAGGCGCGCTGCAGGAAATCTGCGATGACGTCGGCCCGCTGCCACTCCGGATGTGACTTCTGGAAGGCAAAGCTGGCGTCCTTCTGGTCACCTTCGGCAGGGAAGCGGACATAGTCGAACTGAATTTCATCGGCCCCACCGGCAATCGCGGTCTGAGCGAGAGCAATGTCATATTCCTGGACGTCAATCCGAGAGGGGTCGGTCCAGACCAGCTTGCCGTTCTCACGCCAGGGCTGGCCCGTCTTCTTCGACTTGATGGCCAATTCGGGATGAGAAACCACCAAACGCTCGTCCCGGAACATCGCGATGCGAGCTATCGCGTGCATACCTTGCGAGTGCAGGAAATTCGTGTACTTGGGTAAGTTGTGAATGAAGGTCTTGTGGGCTCCCAGCAACGGGTGGTCGAAGGGAATATTTACCGTGCCATCACTGTCTTTGATATCGAAGACCACGGCATTGCCGCCCGTTTCGCGCCAGTGCTTCACGATCTGGATTCCATGATCGCTCGCGGCCATGAGACCCGTTAGGTAAATGGCGCGAACTTCGAAGTCCCTAGCTACGGGAACGGATTTTCCAACCATCGGGGCGTCCAGAATTCCAGGAATGGTAAGTTCCTGGCCGGATTTTACAAAGGGTCCTTTCAGCTCAGGGTTCGAGGCACGCATTGCCGTCGTCAATTCGCTGGAGGTCAGATAAGAAGTTTGTGGCAAGTACTTCCGAGCTACAGAAATTACCGTATCGCCCGGTTTCGCCTGATACAATGCCGTCCCTGGGCTAGGGATCTTTGGCGTTGTGGCTGCCGAGGCGGTGATGGGCGCACTAGCGGGAACTACTTTCGCGTCCCTCGGTTGCGCTGCATCTACCGTGCGAAAACCTATGACCGCAACCACAACCGCCAAAATCGCTGCAAAGAAAATCGTTTTCGAACGCTTATTACCCACGTTCCTCTCCAGTGACATCGTTTTTATCGATGCTACTGATGCGGAATTCTGCTCGCCAGTTACGGGTGGTCACGGACGCCGGGGAGTTTATGGACCGGAGAAGGGGAATTTGGCTGCCCTCGCGCTGGTCGCATGCGCAAAACATTTCCGTTTACACGATCTCACTGGTGAATGTAAGTGACTCCCGAGATACAGCAGCGGCATCTAAGTCTTGTAGAAAGAAGGTTGAAGGGACTGGCCGGAGATGGCGAAGTGCTTGCTCACTCAACTGGCGAAAGCTGCACTGGCAACAAGTGACAGAATTTGTCACTCCGGAAACCGAGGCTAGAGCCTCTGGCGCTGGCCCGACAACCTGTAGAACAGGTGCCAAGAGACTATGAAGACGACAGCCAGTATGGTTCTCGACCCCAACCGCCGCAGCGCCGATGCCCGTGACTTTGAGGGTGGGCTTCACCGTAAGATCGTTGGCCAGGATGCCGCAGTCGAGAAAGTAGTCGAGATCTACCAGATGTTCCTCGCCGGACTGAATCCCCCCGGCCGTCCAGTTGGAAACCTTCTATTTCTGGGGCCGACGGGCTCGGGCAAGACCCGCGTTGTGGAAGCCCTCGCCGAATCGCTTTTCGGCGATGCCCGTGCCTGCATCAAGATCGATTGTGCTGAGTTCCAGCACTCGCACGAAATCGCCAAACTGATCGGATCGCCCCCGGGCTACCTCGGACACCGCGAAACTCACCCCCTACTTACCCAGGAAGCGCTCAACCAGTGGCACAGCGACAAGCTCAAGCTGTCCATCCTGCTTTTCGACGAGATCGAAAAGGCCTCCGATGCCCTTTGGCAGCTGCTGCTCGGAATCCTTGATAAGGCGACGCTTACCCTTGGCGATAACCGCCGCGTGGACCTCTCGCAATGCATCATTATCATGACCTCGAACCTCGGGGCCGGGGAGATGAGCAGCCTGGTTGACGGAGGCTTCGGGTTTGCGCCAAAGGCGAGCGTTGTCGATGACGGCCTGGATGAAAAGATTGACCGCACGGCGGTCGAAGCAGCACGCCGCAAGTTCACGCCCGAGTTCATGAACCGCATCGATAAGGTCGTGGTCTTCAAGACGCTTCGTCCTGAGCACCTGCAGCAGATTCTCGAAATCGAACTTGGTATGGTGCAGCAGCGCGTACTCATGGCGTCGGCCGCGAACCAGTTCGTGTTCTCATGCACGCCCAAGGTGAAGAGTTTTCTGCTGCACGAGGGAACGGACCCGCGCTACGGTGCGCGACACCTGAAGCGCGCGATCGAGCGGCATTTGGTGTTCCCGCTGGCGAACCTGGTGGCCACTGGGCAGATTCATCTGGGCGACTTCGTCCGGATCGATCTCAACGGCGAAGGCAAGCTCACGTTCACCAAGGAAGCCGAAGGCGCGATGGTTCCGATGCTCATGGAGCGCTATGGCGCTGCTGCGGGTGCACCGACGCTGGTCAGTCGGGCGGCGCGTCCGGTTGCAAAGTCGAAGGAGTTTACCGCCACGCCTGGCAACGAAACTAAATAGATTTTCGGCAAGCACAACGCCTGCCGCACCTGAAAGATAAGAAGTCCGGCCAACCAGCCGGGCTTTTTATTTTGGCGATACACGATCGCCGCTGGGCGTGACGAATTTCAGCATGGACAGAGCGGCATGTCTGGCTGGCCTACCCGTTCCAGCCTTTTCTCATCGAATCGGGCGTGAAAACACGCAAGAGCTTCTTCCGGCGTCACTCACTGAGCATCATTTCCAGCATCGTTCTGATTGCCTGGATCATCCTCTACGCTTCTTCCAGTCCCAAGACGCACTGGGGAGCATTCTTCGGCAATGCGATCGCCGATTGGACTGGCCTGGTGGTGACCGTCCTGGCCACGAAGTTCATGTATGAGGTTGGATCAGCCGAAAGTCGTAAGCCCCCACATCGCTACTTTCGACCTCTGCGCGAGTTTTTGGAAGAACATTCGCTGAGCATTTTTCTCGTAGTGACCGGTGCTGCATGGGTAACCCTGTTCGCCCGGTCCGATCCCGACTCGAAGTGGGGGCAGGTGCTTGGCAACATCGTCTCTGAGTGGACGCAAATCTTCGGTCTGCTGATTATGACCAAGCGCCTGGTAGAGACCCACTCGAAGGAGAGCCACGAATGACCTTCCGTGAGTCGGACATTTTCCCCCGGCCGTTCGGAGCCTAGTTGTGCTTGATGAACTCGCCCTTCTTCCCGGTTAAGTCGTTGTAGAGTGTCTCAAGCCAGATGTCGGTCTTAACGAACTGGCCCGACCACTTCTGCCAGGGAGCAAGGACATTCTCTTTCTGAAGCTGTTCGAGTGACTTTCCCTGTTTTACCTCTTTGTCCACCGCCGCGAGCGTCTCTTTGAGCATGGTGACAAAGCGCTTCATGTCATCCAGGTTGGAAACCGGCCCGTGGCCGGGAATCACTTTTACATCCGACGGCAACTGCGCCATCACCTGCTCGACCGCCGAGATCATTCCCTCCACACTGCCGCCGGCACCGAGGTCAACGAACGGGAAACCGTAGGTTACGAAGTCGTCTCCCATGTGAACGACATTCGATTTTGGAAAGAAGATGACGCTATCGCCGTCGGTGTGGCCGCTAGGGAAGTGCAGAGCGCGAATATCTTCGCCATTGAGGTGCACGGTGACATCGTGTTCGAAAGTGATAATGGGTAAGGCTTCCTTGGGCTGAGGCTGAGTTTGCCTGCTGATTTTTCCAAGATTGCCGGCCATGCCGGCAAGCTCCATTCGTTTGCGAACGTTGTCTTGCGCGAGAATTGGCGCATCCTTCTGAAAGAGAGCATTCCCGCCAGTATGATCGCCATGGTAGTGCGTGTTGATCACAAAGCGGACCGGTTTGTCGGTGATGCCCTTCAGCGCCGCGCGAATCTTGTCAGCCAGCGGAGCATACTGATCGTCAACGATGACGATGCCGTCCTCGCCCACCGAGGCGCCTATGTTGCCGCCTGCTCCCTCCAGCATGTATACGTTGCCGTTGACCTTGGTAACCTTGATCTGGACCTTGCTGAAGTCCTGATCCTGCCCTACGGCATAGGGGAGAGCGACGGACAGCATAATTCCGAGTAAACACGCTTTGCGCATGAAGCCTCCTGGATGGCAGGTGATTGTAGCGGAACGAGAATCGACTTGCGAAATCAGCTTCGGCACCAAAACCCCAGCGGATCCCACTAAGGGTATTGGCACGCAAGCATGTACCCCGAGCCGCGGCCCCTCCTTGAAGGCACGCTCGTCGAAAGCGGAAAAGCATTGAGAAAGACAGTGGTAAGTCGCTACTTGTCTACGTACTTCACAACAATGTAGACAAGTTCCCCATTCTCGATTTTCTTTACCCAGTGCGGCACACCGGGGGGAATCCGAAGGAAGTCGCCTTTGCCGAGCTTATAGTCCGTGCCACCGGAAATCCCGGTACCCTGGATCTGACCAGCCCGAACCTCTTTGCCGTCTACGACCGTGCCGCCGGTTGTGAGGACGCACCCGCCATCAATGACATACCAGACATCGGCTTCGGTCGAATGAACCTCCGCCTTGCCTGGCTTCGAACGGCGCAGAAGGATGCCGGCGTGCTGCGGAGTGCGCTCTATCAAGTTGATTTCCGACTCGCCGATCTCATTCGCAGGAGCTTTGCGAATGTCGTTCTCAATCTGTTGCCCGGTGTAATAGACGATCTTGGCAGGATCTTGGGCGAGCGCAGATGAAGTGAGGAGTACTGCGGAAGCAACCATTAGAAATCGAAGCATCGGTTTCTCCTAGGCAGGTGACTTTACCACGAAAGAAGATCCGACCTCCGTGGGTACTCGAGGCTTTGACCGGGGTTGCCCTATGTGACCATGGTGCCGTTGTAACTGCGGTCGAAAGTGGCACAATCTCATGGATGGCGGAAGGGACCCCAGCGACGACCCTCGGTGTTCAAGCCGGTGAGAAGAAACCTGGCCTTTTGCACTCCCTGTTTGGCTCGACTCTGGGTCTGGGGATTGAACTGCTTGTTCGCACGACGGGGCGTCGGGTTCGCCCTGCAGACCAGCCATGGCTCTCGTGCTACCTGGGAGACAGTGGTCGGATTGGAGCGGGAATCTACGAGCGCATCGCTCACTCCGAACACCTCGAACTACGAACGCCCGCAGCCGCTGGCTTGATCCCTGATTTCGAAACGCTGCGCGGACCAGGTTTCAATCCCGACCTTGTGCACCCTCGTATTCGGCATTTCTATGAGCATGCCGCGGCCTATCACCTGGAAGTCTGGAGCGAAGTTTATTTGGTCGGTCGTTTTTTTCTGTGGCTGCTCGTCGAGTTTTTGAGTACTCACATGGACCAGCTGAATTTCCCATTGTCCTCGCTTGATGTTGCCAAGGGTATGAGCAGTGAAGTTGTCCAATTGGTCGATCCGGTAACGGGAGAGGTCGAGCACACGGGATGGCTGCGACGCCTGAAGTCGTCGGGCCGCGTGATTTACGCCGGCATCTATTCCATCTGCCGGGTTCCGAAGGAAGACAATCCGGTGGTGAAGGTGACGTTTCCATGCCGAGGAAGCGCGAATGTCTATCTGCGTCCCGTCGCACATCCCGACGGAGCATTTGGACTCGATTCGAGCGGCTCAGGTTGGGGACGCTCAGGGTTTTATCGAATCGTTAAAGCGGGTGCTGAAATTTGGAGTGTGCGGAACTTCAAAAGCCTGCACGAACTGTTTCACGTATACGTGGATCTCGAGGGGACCTTGCGCTGTGACCACAAAATCACTTTCCTTGGGCTGACGATCCTGCGATTGCACTACAAGATGGCGGAGAAGAATCGCACGAATTTTACCTCCGCCGCAAGTTCTGCCGCGGGCTGCTAATCCAAATCCTGATTCGGTACTGTTACAGTTTGAAATCCACCGGCTTTTGCTGACCCGGATCTGTGTACCATAGCAAAAAGATTGACAACCATCGCCATGCCGTTGCGCTGCATTACATGTTTTACAATTTCTGCCGGATTCACCAAACATTGCGCGTTACGCCAGTGATGGACGCTGGACTCACGGATCACGTTCGGAATCTTGAGGACCTGGTTGAATTATTAGAAAGAAAAATCGACTGAGGTTGGCGGGATGAAAGAGATTACAGAGGAAGTTCTAACACGTTGGTCAGAGAGCTGTTGCCACATGCTGCATCTCGGAACGCTGATTGGGCGAGAACTCCCCAAAAGTAAACAGAACGCACGCGCACTAGATTTAGCCGAGCGTGTCGAAAAAAGAGCGTGGGCGCTTTTTAATGAACTTATTGAGCATGGTGCAAAGAAGCCCGCTGGCTATCAGGAACCGTGAAAATTCAAACTGTAACAGTACCCCTGATTCCGTTTTATTTCATCATTGTGGTCTTGAATGGTTTCGCCGCTCTGTCGTATGTGATCCATTCCCCCACTTGCTTGCCGTTTTCGAAGTGTCCAGAGCGCATTCTAGTGCCGTCTTTGCGGAACCACTCCCAGTATCCGTGCATCTTGCCGGCCCTCATTCCGCCCTGGCCGTAGATGGAACCGTCTTTGTGATAATGGACATGCTTGGTGATTTTGGCTCTTGCGGGCACGGAACCTCCTCCTCGCTTCTCATCAACTTAGCAACGAGTCTACAATCCCGTACGCTTCTTCGAGCGCGGCATCGAGGGCCCCAGGATCCTTGCCGCCTGCTTCCGCAAGATCCGGTCGCCCACCGCCTTTCCCGCCGACTTTTTGTGCCACCTGACCAATCACCTTGCCGGCTTGGACGCGAGAGGTCAGGTCTTTGGTGACACCGACGATCAAAGCGACATTGCCGTTGGTTGCCGATCCGAGTACTACGACGCCGGAACCGACCTTGTCTCGAAGCTGATCGACCAGGGTTCGCAGCTGGGGACGCTCAAGATTATCCACCCGGTGTGTCAACACCTTTACTCCGCGCACTTCTTTGATCTTGTCCGAGATGTTAGCCGTCGTCGACGACGCCTGCTTCATGCGCGCCTGATCCAGTTCGCGGGCCAGACGCTTAATTTCCGCGTCTTTGCGTTCGAGTTCAACTCTTAATGCTTCTGCCGGGGAGAGTGCCGCATCCTTTCCCGTGAGGCCGGCGACGACGTTCTCCAGTTGATGATCCTGCCGAAAATGATGGAGCGAACCCTCTCCTGTGACCGCTTCAACGCGCCGAAAGCCGGAAGACACGCTGCCCTCTTTCAAAATCTTGATCAAGCCGATTTCCCCGGTGGCGCTAGTGTGCGTGCCCCCGCAAAGTTCGGTCGAGAAGTCCCCGATCCTGATCACGCGCACCTTGTCCCCATACTTCTCGCCAAACAATGCCATCGCGCCGTACTCGTTGATGGCAGCATCGATGGGCACGTCGTTGATGACTTCGACGCGCAGGTTGCGCAGCACCTCCTTGTTGATAAGGTCTTCGATGTCCTGCAGTTGTGCCTCTTCAACCGCCGTAAAATGCGAGAAGTCAAAGCGTAGGTGAGCGGGCGTTACCAGCGACCCGGCTTGCTTTACATGCTTGCCGAGGACCTCGCGGAGTCCGGCATGGAGTAGGTGCGTCGCCGTGTGATTGCGCATGGTGGACTGGCGAATGGCTGTGTCGACTACGGCGTCCACTTTGTCGCCCACGCGAATCGATTGTTTGGCCACGATCTGATGCGCCCGCACTCCTTGCACGGGGTAGTAGCAGCCTTTGACCTCGGCCACCAGGGAATTGGTTTCATCGCTATAAAGCGTGCCGCGATCTCCAACCTGGCCGCCAGCTTCGGCATAGAAGGGCGTGCGATCAAGAATGACCTCACCCTCTTCGCCCGGCTTGAGTTCCTGCACACCCTGGCCATTCTTGATGATGGCCACGACTTCACAATCCTCCGAGCGGGTCTCAAGATAACCTTCAAAGACGGACTTCGGAAGCTGCTGATACACAGGATTGGCAGTTTGCTTAGCGCCGCCTTTCCAGGATGCCCGGGCGCGCTCGCGCTGTTCCGCCATCGCGCGGTCAAATCCCGCTTGATCAAAAGTCAAACCTGCATCTCGCAGCGAGTCTTGAATGAAGTCGGACGGTAAGCCGAAGGTGTCATAGAGCCGAAATGCCAAGTTGCCCGGATATACGTTAGAGCCCTTTGATTGCAGCCCCTTTAGATCATTCTCGAGCTCCTGCATTCCTTGATCCAGTGTGTTTCGAAATCGGCTTTCTTCTGCCTGGATCACCTCCGAGATGCGATGCTCCTGCTCCACCAGTTCGGGATAGGCATCCCGCATCAGCTTCACTACCTCATTTGCCATCAGAAACAGAAAGGGCTGTTGATAGCCGAGGAGTCGCCCATGCCGAATTGCGCGCCGGATGATTTTTCGCAACACATAACCTCGGCCCTCATTGGACGGCAACACTCCGTCTGAAATAAGGAACGTGGACGCTCGAGAATGGTCGGCGATGACCCGGAGAGACGCCGCCGATTTTGCGTGCGACTCTTTCTGCAGTTCCTTTTCGAGAGAAACCTTGGTGATTTCTGCCGCTCGCTCGATCAGTGGTCGAAATAAATCCGTGTCGTAATTCGAGATCACGCCCTCGAGCACCGCCGTGACCCGCTCCAGCCCCATGCCGGTATCGATCGAAGGCCGCGGTAACGGGTTCAGCTTTCCCGAGAGATCGCGATCGAACTGCATGAAAACCAAGTTCCATATTTCGACGTAGCGGCCGCAGTCACAGGGAAACGCGCAATCGGTGTGGCCCGCGTCGGATGCAGCGGGACCCATATCGTAGTGGATCTCGCTGCAGGGACCGCAGGGACCGGTATCGCCCATCTGCCAAAAATTGTCCTTGAGGCCCATCTCGAAGATGCGGGATTGATCGACTCCCTGAGCGACCCACAAGTCGTAGGCTTCCCGGTCGCGGGGCACGCCGCCTTCACCGTCAAAAATTGTTGCGTACAGCTTGTCCTTCGCAATGCCAAACCATTCTGGTGAGGTCACCAGCTCCCAGGCGTAGGCGATAGCATCTTTCTTGAAGTAATCGCCGAAAGAGAAATTTCCCAGCATTTCGAAAAACGTATGGTGACGAGTGGTGAAACCCACGTTCTCCAGGTCATTGTGCTTGCCGCCGGCGCGTACGCATTTTTGGGAGGTGGTGGCGCGCGCGTAGTCGCGCTTTTCCAGGCCAAGGAAAACATCCTTAAACTGGTTCATCCCCGCATTGGTGAACAGCAGCGTGGGGTCGTTGTGGGGGACGAGCGATGACGAGTGGACTTCGCGGTGTCCTTTTTCGACGAAAAAGTCCAGAAACTTGCGGCGGATTTGAGAGCCAGTAAGCATGAAAATCAATTCTAAATGATTGAATCTGATCGGGATCAATCAGCGAGGAGAGACCCATCGTTTGCTTGGCAAGATGCCATGCTCGGCGAGCGTCAGGTGGGGCTCTCCACCTTCTTTTCGAATCCAGGACACTCTAGCACCGGTAAGCGCGGATACTTCGGAAAGCTGCTGTCCTCAGCCGAGCGACGGCATAACCAGAAGACGGAGCCGCGCGCGGAGACGATTCGGCGGGCAAATTGGCAGTTGGTGCACAGACCCGGGGTCGTTGGCTCGTCTGAAGCGCTGCTCTTGGTTGTCACTCAACCAGCATAGCGCTTTCCATCGAGGGAGAATTCATGAGACACTCTCGTCCGCCCCGTTGTCGGTGCGCGCTTTCAATGGTTCAATGATCCGATAATTCAGTGATTCGCTCCCGGAGGTCGCATGCCTTGCAATCCGTCCATCTTGCGCGAAGTACCGTTGTTTGCGCTTCTTGACGAAGATGAAACCGCTGTTTTGGCCAAGGAAGTCGAAATAAAGCAGTTTGCGCCGCGCCAACGGATCTACAAGATGCGGGAACCGGGCGGCAAGGCGTACGTCATGGTGTCAGGTTCGGTACGCATTACCACCGTCGACGAAGATAACCAGGAGGTGGTGGTCGATCAACCGGCACACGGCGAATTTTTTGGCTTTGCTTCGATGCTCGAACAGACGCCACACCAGACGACCGCGGTGGCTCAGGAAGAGACAGTGTGCCTGGAAGTGGACCGTCACGACATCGAAATCCTGCTTCATCGCAAGCCCATGGCCGGCATGGATATGCTGGCGGTGCTGGGCAAACAATTCCATGGCTCGCAAAGACTGATTCGAGTCCGCGCGGCACGCAACCCCAACCAGGTGATCGAGGAGGAAGAAACTCTCGGTGAGCGCGTCGCTGACCGCGTGGCCAGTTTCGGTGGCTCGTGGACCTTCATTCTCACCTTTGTGCTGATTCTTTTCAGCTATTCGATCACCAGCACCCTCGCGGGAAGGCACTCGTGGGATCCCTATCCCTTCATACTGCTCAATCTATTTCTCTCGATGCTCGCCGCCGTTCAGGCGCCCATCATCATGATGAGCCAGAACCGGCAAGACAAGAAAGATCGGCTGCGCAGTGAACTCGACTTCGAGGTGAACCGTCGGGCGGAAGCGGAAATCCAGGGACTAGCGCGAAAGATGAACTTGTTAGGCGAGAAGATCGAGGACGTGGAAGATTTGTTGCGAGGGCGCCTGCCGGGCTAAGGGTTCAGGACCGAAGATCGATCGCCCAGCGCAAGCTTTGAGGTGAATCGATCTCAATTGTTTTAGGTAGAACACGAGCGCGACCGCAAGCGATCCGCGGTTATTCCTCCGAGTCTTTCCTGGCATCCTCGAACGCCTCCAGCGTTTCGTCGTCCACATCCCACTTGCGAAGGATCTTGAAGATTGTTTTCGGATCAAATCCCGCGCGCATTAGTTGCCGAAACACTCGGGCTGCCTGCTTCTTGTCTTGCGGCTTTTGTAAGCGCTTCCGTCGCAAATACTCGCGCGCCTGCTTCTCCTCATCTACTTCTCGAAAGGAGACAGCAACAGCTTCTTCGAGGATTTCTCCCACGACTCCCTTCGATTTCAAATCGGTGACGACGCGCCGTTGTCCATACTTTTCGTTATCGCGACGGAAGGTAGAGTATGCCAGGGCATACTTTGCGTCGTTCAGGTAACCCTGGTCTTTGAGGCGTCGGACAACCAGTTCCACCAGAGTTTTGCCGATTTCGCTTTCCGCGTCGACGCGATTGCGTAGTAAACGTTTTAGCTCGGCCACCGTACGCATGCGCCGGCCAAGCGCCCCCAGTGCATATTCGTACAATTCACTTTCGGTTTCGAGCCTTCGACCACGCGCAAATGCCATGCTCCCTACACGTTAGCAGCACCTGGGCTCGGCCTGACAAATATTTACCAACTATTGATAAACGTTCTGATGACATTGGGAACTTCAGGGCGTCTATATACGTAACAGCACAACAGGAGTGGGTTATGTTAACGGTAAGATCAGAACGCGCTGACGATCTGGCAATCCTGAAATGCGATGGACGCATTGTGCGTGGGCAGGAAATCGTGCTAGAGAGCGCGGTACTCGAACAGAAACAGGCGCGCACGATCGTGGTTGATTTGACCGACGTCGAGACTCTCGACGCAGGTGGTTTGACACTGCTTGTGTCACTGCACCGCTGGGCCGAGGGTAATGGCACGCATCTCACGCTGGTGAATCCCCGCCCGTTCGTTTACGAAATGCTGACCCGTACGCATCTCGATTGCGTCTTCGATATTTCCACCTTTGACCATGCCTTAGCGGCGCTCGGATGCGGGTGCCGCCAGGCGCATGCCGCCTGCTAAGCCGGACACTGAGATCCGGCCCAACCCGCCTCAATAGAATTTTCTGAGCTACTAGCTGCGATCGCTCCACTTGCCGGCACGTGTTTCTGGTGCTTCCGCAAGGGAGTCCATCAGGAGATGGCGCAGCCGGTGACGGCTTTCGAGATCGGTGTTCACAAATTCAAATCCAACCTCGTTTACTCGCGCGCGCCGCAGAACGACTTGTCCGCGAATGTGACGCATTCCGACCTGAATGTCGAT
>Ga0157378_10000199_pt1 | contig 58525 bp, 52 predicted proteins | sample M65metaG_FD_115309 | JGI IMG/M metagenome (GOLD analysis project Ga0157378, IMG submission 115309) | Miscanthus rhizosphere microbial communities from Kellogg Biological Station, Michigan, USA - M6-5 metaG | ecosystem: Host-associated > Plants > Roots > Rhizosphere > Soil | place: USA: Michigan... | reverse complement strand
TGGTCACCGTCACTCCGTTTTGCGTCGCCTTCTGGGATACCGGGGAAGAGTGCTGCGGCGGCGTGACCGCCGCAGCACTGGCCAGGAGCAGGGCAAGGATCATTCATTTCCTCCGTGCCCCGACGACATGTCCATGGAGGACATGTCCATCGGAGGCGCGGGGGTTTGCGACGGCGGCTGCGGCTGTTCCGGCGCCGGGCCGGGTCCGGCCGGCGGCGCGTTCTGTAGGTTGGTGTTGTCGTCGTGCGCGGCGGTCTCGAAGCCGGAGGTCTTGAAGCGATCGACCTCGTGGTTATCCTGCGCGGCCGCCTGGACCAGCAGTCCGCCCGGCGGCAGGTTCGGGATCGGGAAGGCATTCTGGGCGATGACCGGAATGTAGCCCGGCGCATCGATCGAGCCCAGCGGCGTGCAGGTGGTGCCAACACAGTGGAAGGCCGTGACCTTCACGGGCGGCTTGAGCGAGGCGTTCTTCAGCGTCCAGCCGCCGGTCAGTTGATCGACGTCCGCCCGCTGCGAGAAGCCGCTGCCCGTGACCATGTTGTAGGTGGCCATCTTGCCGGTGTTCGGATCGACCGAGTTCACGCCGGAGATCATCGCTCCATTCGACGGAAGATTCATCTCTCCCGGCTTCGGGAAGTTGGTGACCACGACCGCTTCCTTGCCCGGCTCGGAGACGCGGAAGAGTCCCCACAGTCCGTTCATGAAATCGGTACCGATGAAGGTGCGGAAGAGGTAATCGCCCGGAACGTGGTTCGGACCGCCGGCGCTGTCGACGAGGAGATCCCACGAAACGTTCGGGCCGAAGGCGTCACGCGATCCGAGGGCGTTCGAGGTATCGCTCGCCCCCTGAACGGTCGACTTGCTGCCCGTCGCGAAGGGCTCCTCCTGCCAGTTGTGTCCGTGCAGCGTGAGCACCTGTTCGTCGATGCCACCCGGGTGCAGCATGCGGAAGCGCACCGGCGTACCGGCCGAGGCGGTGAAGACCGGCGTTTGCGGATCGGCCAGAACGAGCGTGTCCGACATCGCCCTGCTGATGCCGAGGGACGATTCGTTGCAGGCGGTGAAATTGGCCAGCCAGTTCGGATCGGCGAAGCGATAGCCGAGCGGCTCCATCCGGTAGTTGACGCCGCGCGTGTAGTTCGAGGCGGTCGTTCCGGCGGTGGAGGTGAAGACCGCCGGCGGCGTGGCGCCGTTGATGATGATGTAGCCGAACATGCTCGAGGTGTGGACCGAGCATTCGAACGGAACGACCGTCGGCTTGGTGCCCGGCTTCACGCGGATGGTGAGCAGTTGCACCACGCCGCTGCTGGCCGAGAATCCGGCCGTGCCCCAGGAGTTCGGATCGGTCACGTTCTGCGGCTTGGCCATCAGCGGCTTCGGCACGGAGATGAAGTCGAACAGGCTTTCCGCGGTGGTCTGATTCACCAGCAGGGCGATGCCGTGGAAGCCCAGCAGGTTCTCGAAGTTGATGGTGTCGCCGTCATGCACGAAGTACATGGCGTTGTTGGGCATGATGTTGTAGTTCATGTCCCAGGCGTGCACCTGCGCCCCGGTGACGTCGTTGGCGCTGATCTGCGTGGTCATCACCGGCGGCTTGGCGCCGGCCTGGATCACGAACGTGCCGGCCATGTTGGCCTGATGGATCGTGCACTCGAACGGTAGCGAGCTGACGGCGGTCTGGTTCTTCACCCGCATCGTCACCAACACCATCCCCGCGCCAAAACCGGCCGTGCCGTACGACGGGCTGGGGATGCCGTTCGGATTGCTCGTCAGCGTCTGCGAGGTCGCGGTCTTGATGTCGAAGACCTGGGCCACGTTTGCCTGACTGGCCAGGAAGGTCAGGCCGTGCTTGCCGGAGTGAACGCGGAACTGGACGAGCTGGCCCGGCGAGAGAACGTAGTTCGAGTTGTTGGGCATGGCCGTGCCGTTCAGGATCCACTGCATGGTCGTCCCGGAGGCGTTGCTGCCGTTCGGAACGGCCGCGCCGTCGATGATGACGTCCGGCTTGTCGTTGGTGACGACGAGGTCACCGATCATGTTCTGCTTGTGGATGGTGCATTCGAACCGCACCGGGACATCGGGTGCGGTGGTCGGCTTCGCGCGCAGCGTGGCGAACTGCGTTCCCGGACACTGCACCGGCTCGCTGCCCCACGAGGTAGCAGGGAAGCCGCGGCTCGACTGGTTCTTGAACGGGCGCGTCGGCGAATAGAAGTTCACGTAACTGTCCGCCAGCGTCTTGTCGAGGAAGGTCAGGCCGTGATTACCGGCGGAGATGGTGAAGGTCAGGATGTCGTTCGGGTGAACGATGTACTTCGTCGGGTTCGCGGGAACGTTCGGACTCGGTACCTGCCCGCCGGCCGGCCCCACTTCCCATGACAGTCCGCCGTTGTTCGTTCCCCAGATCTGCAGAGTCGGACTGGGCGTGTTGCCGGCCTGCGTCTCGGCCATACCCAGGATGCCGTCCTGGGCAACGGTGACGAATTCGCGGAAGAGCGGCTTGCTGGTGTTCTTCGTCCGCACGATCGCCGAGGCGGTCGAGTTGGCGTCGGTAACCCACTCCGAGCCCTGCGGCTCGATGATCAGCGCGCCGATCATTCCGTAGGGTGACTGCAGCAGCGGATCGGACGGCGTGAGATTCACCGATCCGAACTCCACCGGGACCGGTTTGCCGGCGTCGTCCATCCTGCCGGCGTACCAGACGTACGGTTTGGTCGATGACGTCCCTGCCGGAACGGTCTGCGTCGGATTGAGGCCGACGTTGTCGCCGTCCGAGGTGGTGACGTTCGTCGTCACCACCTGCGCGTGCAGGCCGGCGTTGCTCGACGTCGCCAGCGGAACCGTGGAGATGACCGGGAAGGTCGTGCCGTTCATGGTCACGGTGAAGCCGGCCGGCGTCGTGCTGGTGGCGATGGTCCAGGTGTTGGTGCCGGTGGTGGTGACGGTCACGCCGCGCACGGTGGCCGGCGGATTGGTCGTCGACGTCTGCGCCGGCAGCGTGTAGCCGAACGGGTTGGTGTTGAAGCTGGTCTGGAAGGCCTGCGTGTACGAGCCGGCGTTCAGCGCGGCCTGCATGGCCGTGGCGACGCTCGACGATGTGGCCGTGACGTTGAACGGGAGTGTGTAGATCGTCGGCGCGTTGTTGCCGGGCGGCAGCGTGGCGGCGTTGAGCTGATTGGTGAGGTTGATGGTGATGCAGTCGCCGGCGTTGGCGCGGAGCACGAGCGGTTCGATGACCGCATGCGGCCGCAGGTTGCCCTTTTCGTCGTAGTCATACGGCGGGAGCTTGCCGTCCTGCACGTAGATGATCGCTGTCGGCGCGGCCAGCTGTTGTCCGCCGGCTGCTCCCGCCTGTCCGCGGCGGTTGTAGTAGAGCGCACCGCCGTTGGTCAGCGTCGAGACCTGCGTGGCGGTGACGTTGAACGTCTTCTGCTGAGCGGCCGGAATGGCCGTGCGGCAGTCAAATGCCGCCGGCGAAGAGGCCGGGTTGTTCGGAAGGCGCGCCAGGTTGGCCAGTGTGGTGCCGTTGCTGTACGCACGCATCAGGCCCCAGTTGCCGGCCTGCAGACCGTTGACGTCCGAGGTCGAGGAGTAGAAGTAATCGGCCTGCGTGGAGGTGCCGGTCTTCGGGAGGTTGAAGAGAAACTCGTAGTGCTCGGAGATGCCCATCCCCTGAGCTCCTCGGTATCCGGAGTTCTGAGGAAGGGGCGGAGAGACGATGGAGTCTTCCGGCTCGAAGAGCCACTGCACGCCGTGAACTTTGAAGAAGTGCGGCGCCATGTGCGCGCCCACCAGGATGCGCATCTGTGTGCGGTCGCCCTCGTAACCGCGGAGCAGCGGCGTGTAGGGATCGGTCGGCTGCGCGCCGGCGAACGGTCCCGGGTAGTTGCGGATCTCGCCGGTGTTGCCCGCGACCACCGGGCCGGTGGGCTGGGTGTTGATCGGCGCGTAGTTGCGGTTGATCGAGGCGAATGCGAACGAGAGATCGGAGGCGTTCGGCGCCGCGCCGGGCGCGAGGCGGAACGGCAGCGGCTCATTGCGATACGACATCGACCAGGTGCCGACGCCGAAGGTGCCGGTGACGATCTGCGGATACGGCGCCGGGCCGGTGGCGCTTTGTTTCGGCGCCGGATTGATGGCCGCGGACGGATCGGCCCAGCCGGTGTAGCTGGCCGTGTCGCCCGGAACGTACGGCGTGGGGCTGGTGATGCTGTTCGCGGTGTAGCCGAGCTGCCGGTCCTGGAACTCGAGCGCGAACTCGCGGTAGCTTTCGGCCGTGTTCTTCGTGATGACGTTGGCCTGCCAGCTGGTGGGACCGCCGTCCATCGACACGCGGCCGATGTTGCTGCCGTAGCGGGTCGTGCCGTCGATGGGACTCAGCCAGTGCGAGTGGTCGGGCTCGACGAGCAGGCCGGCATAGAGGCCGGTCTGCTGGTGCGTCGACGGGCCGAAATGATCGTGCGTGAACACGGTCCGCAGCGTGTTGTCGTGCCCTTCGTTGTTGAGCTGCGGATCGGCGTACCAGCGCTGAATCGTCGCCTGCGCGCCGACCCAGTCGTCGTGCGGACCCTTGCCGAAGAACGGGATGGTCTTCGCCGTCAGCGTCTTCTGCGCGCCGCCGACTTTCATGAAGCCGCCGGCGTTGGTGATGCTGGTGAAGATGCCGCCGCTCTTGTTGATTGCCCCGATCAGATCGCGTACTTCCTCGGCACCCAGCGTTCCGTCTTCATAGTTGAAGCCGTTCGCCGCGCCGTCGGACGAGGTGACGTCGAACTTCACCAGGTGGATGTGCTGGCCGATGATGTCGGTCGGCGTGCGCACCTGGAAGTCGTCGAGCTCGTAGTACGCGGGCACGAGGTTGGCGAGCCAGTACTCGATGACCTGATGGCTGTTGGCGCGGAAGAAGAAGGGCTCGGGCGGCTTCTTCCCTTCGACGGTCGGTTTCACGTCGTCCCACAGCGAAATCATGCGGGTCTGTGGATAGTGCCAGCCGACCTTGTTCACCACCGCGTCGATCTGGACGTCGGCGGCCTTGTAGCGGATGAGGCACGGCTGCTCGCCGGAGACAGGATCGAGATCCTTGCCCGGCACGGTGTCCTTGCAGACCGAGTTGCCGTTCTCGTCGACAGCCGGATTGGCGTACGGCGCGCCGGGAGCGGCCGGCTGGCCGTTGAGGAGGAAGTCGGCGATCTTCCCTTCCGGCGTGTGCGACGGATGCTTGCGGATCGAGTGCGCGGCCATGGCCAGCCTCTCGGTCACCGTTCCCTCTTCGTCGAGCGTCACCGCGGTGAGCTTGTTGTTGATCTTGGTGAAGTCCCAGCGGGTGTGCTGTTCGTACGGGTTGGCGTCGAAGAGGGTGATGGCGCGCGGGAGGCCGCCGTCGAGATAAGCCTTGGTGCCGGCCGGCGCGGTCTCATCCGGCGCGAAGTCCATCGGCGGATGCGGGGCGCGCTGTCCGGCGATTCCGGGGATGAAGAACGGGTAGCCGGGACTCATTCCGAAGTCATCCGGATTGACCTCGGTCGTATATCCGACGGTCATCGGCTGCTTGCTGACGACCACGCCACCTTTCGGCGGATCGATCTTCACCGGGAGGATGCGCACGCGGGCCGGCATCGGCGCCATGGCGATCTGCGGCAGCGGAACGATGGCCGGAGTCGGCGTGCCGCCGGCGATCTCGCCGTCGGGAAGGGCGCGGTTCCATTCACCGGTCGGACGGCCGTCCTTGTCGAGCGACGTGCCCGGCTCGAACACGTCGTGCGTGCGCCACAGGCTCCACATGCCCTGGGCGAAGTGCGGGTAGAAGTGGCAGTGGAAGATGGAGTCGCCGACGGTCAGGTTCAGGTTGCCGCTGCCGTTGTGAACGTGCTCGAGCGTGTACGACGCGCCGGGGCTGATCATCTGGCTGTCGCGATAGTGGCTGTCGCCGCTCTTCGGCGTGTGCAGCCACTGCTGCGCGTGCAGATGGTGCACGTGGGTGATGTTCGTTCCGGCGTGCAGGATCTGGATCTTGACGTGATCCTTCAGATAGCTGTGGTAGACGTTCGACGGATCGTCGGGATAGAAGACCTTGGTCGCCTTCGGCCCCAGCTGCATGGTGCAGGCGCCGTTCGGCGCGGTCACCGAGGTGCCCGGGTCGGACGTCGGGATGGAGGTGCAGATCTGCGAGTTGGCGGGGAAATCGACCACCTGCGCCGGATCGCCATCGGTCCAGGAGCTGAGGAAGAACTCCTCGAACTTGCACGTGGCGCAGTTCCACATCGGTCCGACGCCGAAGCGGTTGGCCAGGATTTCCGCGCCGATGCCGCCCATGCCGTAGTTGATGGCAAAGAAATCGCGGCCGGCCTGCAGCGTCGTGGCGATCGAGCCCGTGTTGAACTGCGGGAAGGCCTGCGTGGTCACGAAGTCGTCGTGATAGTGGATGGAGAACTCGCGGAACGGCTCATTGTTGTCGGGGTAGATGTGCTTGCTGCCCGGAGGCGTGGTCGGGAACTTGCCCGCTTTCGGTCCGGTGATGACGGCGGTCAGATCGCTGTAGACGATCTCTTCGTGCCCGGCCCCGTTGATCATGGTCATGCGCAGGATGGGCGTGCCGTCGGCGCGCTTGGCCTGGTAGTCGAGGAAGGGCTGGCCCGAGGGCAGATGGAGGTAGCTCTGGGAGCTCGGACTCGCTGGTTTGTCGTTGGCGTCGGTAACGATGACGTCGATCCCGAACTCCGGGTCAGTGTAGACCTTGAAGGTCGAACCGTAGAGCGTGACCGTCTTGCCGGTATCCCTCAGTCTCTCCCCATGGTCCATGCGGTGCGTGGCCGCCAGCAACTCGGCATGCGTGACCTGGCTGCGATACCACTCCGCGCTCTTCGGCTGCACCGTGACCGCGCCGAAGAGTCCCTGCGATAGCTGGCCGCCGAACCCACCGGTGGTCCCGCTCGTCGCCGAGGTCGAATAGAGCAGATACGACCCCTCGGCGGGGGCATGGAGGACGTAGGTGATCTTCGCGCCCGGAGCCACGAGCCCACTGAGGCGTTGCGCGTCGCTGGTCGGGAAGACGCCGTTCGCGCCGCTGAAGGAGCCATCCGCGCTGATCCCGGCGATGATCCCTTTTTCGTCGCGCGCTTCGATGAGATTCAAACCCATCACGTGCACGCCCGCCCACCGCGTGGCCGGCTGCGAGACGCCCGCGCCGTAGTAGTTCTGCGGCGGGTTGTCCTGCGGCGAATACGCCTTCACCATCAGGTTGTCATTGGCAACGTACGGCGTGGCCTCGCTGCTGTTCGGCGGCGTGGTCCTTTTCGGAGGGTTGTACAGCGGCTCGTAAATCATCGGCTGCGGCGCCAGGAGGTTCTGGAACGAAACCTCGAGGCAGTCGCCCACGTTGACCCGGAGTACGATCGGCCGCGGACGTTTGTCCGGCCGCACCATGACCAGTCCCGGCTTCAGCGGCTGGCCGGGATCGGGCGCTCCGGTCTCGTTCGAGACCACATCGCGCCGCAGCGCGAAGACCATTCCGCCCGCCTGAAATGCCCCCATGCGGTTGTTGTAGAAGGCCTGATCGAGCGCCACGACATCGGCATAAGTCGTGTGCGTGCAAGGGCTGGCGGCCACCAGGGGCACGGTCCCGACGACGGCAAGGGTCAGGGCCAGGACGAATAGCGAACGAGGTTTCATCGCGTTCTCCTTCGATCAGAAGCAGGTGGACAAACGGGTGGAGTTACTGAGCTTACTGGGATGACGCTCGGAAAGGCGTCTTTGTGAACATTTCCACACGGTATTCGCGAAGGTAGTCCTCGGCCATCCGGAGATAGTGGAAGTCCCGAAGCGCTTTCTCCCGGCAAGCGGACGGCGAGATCTCCCCGCTCCGCCCGATGGCCTCCGCGAATTCGCTCTCCCCTCGGCAGAGGAATCCGACCTCGCTCGACACCAGCTCCGGACAGGCCCCGTTCCCGCTGGCGATCACCGGCGTCCCGGAGACCAGCGCCTCCATGATCACCAGCGGACAGGCGTCGTTGACCTTTGTCGGCAGCATCAGCGCTCGCGCGCCGGCGAGCAGTTCCGCCTTCTCGTTGCCCTGCACATCGCCGAGGTATTTCGCCCCGAACTCGCTGCACAGCTGTTCGGCATTGGCGATCGACTCCTCGGTCGTCCCCGTTCCGGCGACGACGATCGGGACGCCCGCCAGACTTGCCGCCGCCAGCGCGATGTCGAGCCCCTTGCCGATCGCAGCATCCATCGACGACATGAAGAGGACGTAATCGCCCTTCGCCTTGGAGTAGATGTACTCGGCTGGATCGATCCCGTTGAGAACGAACCGCTCCCGCCCGCAGCTCTCGGCCAATGTTCGCGAGACAAAGATCCACCGGTCATCCGGCTCAATCCCTCGGCTCCGCGGATCGATGTGACACGAAGCCACCCACGGCCCCCGCCATTTCGCGATCACTTCCGGATTGCGCATGGCGTAGGTGTGCAGGATGTCTCCATCTTCGAGCACGCGCGTCATCCGCACGCCCTTCGGTGCCTCGCCGGATACCTCGCCAGTCAGGACGTAAACCACCTCATGCCCCAACTCCCCCAGCCCCTTCGCCAGCCAGTCGTGAACGCGCTGCCCTGCCGCCGAGGGAAATCGCTTGGGAGTCCTCCCGCCGCTGCTTCGTGGCAACGGATAGGGATGATCGCCGGTCATGACGATGCGCATGGTCAAGAGAATCTCACGCGAAGTCGCGAAGACGCGAAGGGGTGCCGTTCTCTTTCTCCGCGTCTCCGCCTCTCCGCGTGAAAAATCAATCCGGTCAGATAGCAGCGAGCCGCTCGATCGTGTCCGGAAACCGCTTGACCAGATTGATCAGTAGCGCTGCCTGCGCGTTTGGCTTGGCCCGGCCTTGTTCCCAGTTTTCCAGCGTACGAACATTCGTCCGAAGGTAGACGGCAAAGAGCGCCCGCGAGAGCTTGAGGCTTTCACGCAGGCGTATCAGTTCCTTCGGCGTCATCCTTGGTGCCGGCTTGTACTCAATCGCGTGCGTGCGGAGCGTCCGCTTGCCCTTCCGCGACTCCGCGAGCGCGGCGATCCCCTCGCTCAACTCGTCGAACAGGTCGCGCCGGACGGTGCGCTTCGGTGACGCCTTGACCGTGGTCTTCATTCGCTTCTCCTTGCGTGCAGTTCCGCCTTGATCATCGCTTTGAGCGCCTTGCGCTGATGAGGCGCCAGATCGGACATCTCGTCTTTGTCGTAAACGGTGAAGAGCCAGAACTGCAATCCTGCGATCCACCAGTAATAGATCACCCGCAGTCCGCCACGTTTGCCTTTGCCTCGCCGCTCATCACCGAACCGCAACTTGCGAAGGCCTCCCGTATCGGGGATCGGATCTCCGGCGTCAGGGTGAGTCATTAGCAGATTCTGAAGTGCCAGAAAGGCGTCGTCGTCCAGGTAGGTCGACCGATGACGTTCAAACGCCGGCAGCTCGACAAATACGCCCTTCATGAGCGGATTATACGCAAGTTGCGTAGTACGCAAGTTACGTAGTCTGCTCTCGCGGATCGATCAGCGGCCACTCATCCCACGCAAACCCCGCCCGCACGTACCGAACGACAAACCCCAGCCGCGGCGTCTCAGATCGATTCGGAGCGGAACCGTGCACCACATCAATGTGATGCAACGACATCTCCCCCGCCCGCAGCACCATGTCGACTGCACGATCGGCGTCGACATCGCCAACGATCCGCTGCCCATGGCTGAGGAGATTCTCGCCATCCGCCGCATTGACGTGCTGCAGGCGGCGGCGATGCGATCCGGGAATCGCCCGCATGCAACCGTTCGTGGCGCTGCTGTCGGTCAGCGCGATCCAGGCGGAGAAGAGATCGTCAGCGCCGATCGTGCGATAGGCGCTGTCCTGATGCCACGAGACATACGCGTCACTGCGCGGCTCCTTGCGAAGGACAAGCGTTCCCCAGATCCGCACCGGACCATCGGCAAGCTCCTCGACCGCATCGACGATGGCCGGATGCGACGCCAGCTCCCGCCCCCATCCGGTCTCGAGGTGCAGACGATGCGTCGTCGAGGTGCTGCCAAGCCGCTCCTCAGCCTCGGCGCGATAACGCGCGACGTCGTCCGCCGCGAGCACGCGCAGCGGAAAGACGAAACCATCGGCGTCAAATTGCGCCCGCAAACCGGCCGCTGTGCTGAGGGGCAAGACCGTCACCTCTTCAGTGAAGACGAGATCGTGATGCTGCATGTGAATCGAAGATCCGGTCCAGCCGCGCCACCGCCTCCTCCACGCTGAACCTCGCCACGACCTCGGGCGCCCGTTCGCCGAAACGCCGTCGCTCGGCGTCATTCGTCATCAGCCGCTCGAGCGCTTCGGCAAACGGCGTGACCACCTGCGACGGAACCACAAGCCCGTCGATGCCGTGTCGGACGATCTCGGACATCCCCGGCGCGCAGTCGCTCACCACGGCGGGAATGCCGCAGGCCATCGCCTCCAGCAGCGCGTTCGGAAACCCTTCGCGCCGCGACGGCATGGCGAAGATCGACGCCTGGGCAAACACGCGCTCGGGATCGGATGTGAATCCCGGCATCGACACTCGATCGGCGATGCCGAGCTCGCGCGCACGCCGCGTCAGCGCCTCGCGCTCGCGTCCTTCGCCGAGGATCACGATGCTCCAATCGGGACGCGCTGCACGTGCAAAGGCCGAGATCAGGATGTCGAATCCCTTCTGCTCCTCCAGCCGCCCGGCGGCGGCAATCAGCGGCGATCTCCGTAGTCTCCTGCGCGGCACGGGCATCGCCGGATTGAATACGACGTGGGTTTCCGCCCCGAAGTAGCGCGCATCCTCCTCGGTCAGCGCGATCACTCCGGTAACCGTCTTGTAGGCCTCACACCGCGCCTCTTCCCACTCGGCCGAGGCGATCGGCCGCGCATCGATCTGCTCCCAGACGAACAGCGGGATCCCTGACCCGCGCAGCGCATTGGCCACGCGGATGTTGGTCTGATCGACGAGCGAGAGAACGACGCCGGGTCTTGTGCTGATGACGAACTGCCGGATGTCCGCGAGGAACTCAGCCTCCGCGCGATTCCCGCGATCGCGAAATCCGGCGTCCGCGCGCGCGACTCGCGGATGCAGCGGGAAGGTCGAGGGCGCATCGCCATGAAAGAGAGTCGCGATCGTGACGCATCGTCCCGCCGCCGCCCATTGGTTGGCAACATTCACCGCCGCACGCTGCGCGCCGCCTCCGCCGAGGCTGGAGATGACGATGGTGATTCGCGGATGTTCAGAGCGAATTGTCATGGGTCACCGCCGCGGAGCGGCGATATCTACGTAGCCCACAGCGTGAGCTGTGGGTTTGTGATCCACCCAATTTCCAGCCGCGGAGCGGCGACATCTCAAATGTCGCCCGACTCCAAACTCGAAATATCGCCGCTCCGCGGCTGAAAAGGGACTTGGACCCGAAAACCCACAGCTCATGCTGTGGGCTACATAGATGACGCCGCTCCGCGGCTGACGTCGCACACGGATGATTGGGTTCTCCTGCTCACTCAGACCGATCCCGCCCCCGCCACCGCCGGCATGGCCGGCTCCAGCAGCGCATCCCAGCTCGCCGACGCCTCGGACAACGAGAATCGCGACGTCACCTCGGGACCGCGCGCGCCGAGGCGCACGCGCTCGTCGTCATCGCACATCAGGCGGAACAATCCCTCGGCCAACGCACCGGCATCGCATGGTTCGACCAGCAAACCATCGATCCCCGGCCGAACGATCTCCCGCACGCCCGCAGAACACGACGACGCCACCAACGGAAGCCCGCAGGCCATCGCCTCGAGCAGCGCCACCGGAAACGATTCATGCCTCGACGGCAGCGCGAAGATCGCCGCATTCGCAAGCTCGCCGAACGGATCGGACGTCGCGCCGGCCAGCTCGATCGCGGGATTTTTCGACGCCAATGCCGCGTACTCGCGCCCGTCGCCACAAATCCGAAGACGCCAATTCGAAGGCGCCAGCCGCGAGAAAGCATCGATCAGGATGTCGAATCCCTTCACCGGTTCCAGCCGCCCGAGCCCGATGATCGTGCGTGAAGTGCGAGGATTGGCGAGACGAGGCGCCGGCATCGCCGGATTGAAAATCACCTCGCCCTGCGCCGCTCCCTGTTCGATCAGAAAATCGAGATCGGCCTGCGTCAGCGCCACCACCGTCGCTGCGCCGAGGCGGTAAACGTCGAGGCTCGCGGCGATGAAGTCGCGCGGAATCACCGACCGCGGATCGGCATGCTCCGTCGCCAGCATCGTCACGCCGCTGTTCCACAACGCTGCCGCGGTTCGCGTGCTGGTCAAATGCGAGAACCCGACGACCGCATCCGGCCGCGTCGACAGCACCGCCTCGCGAATTCGCAGCAGCAGCGGCAGTTCGTTGCGAATGTCTTCCGCCCCCGCCGGCGTGCAGCACGCCATCAGATCCTCGAACACCTCAGGGACGCGATTCGGCCTCCACCACTGCCGCGGCGCCTCGATCACCGTCACGCGCTCATCGAGCGCGAACTGCGGCCGCTCCCCCTCGAAATCGAGCGTCACGATCGTCACCTCGCGCCCCATCGCCGTCCAATGGTTCGCCCAATGAACCGCCATCCGCTCGGCACCGCCGATCTTCAGCGTGGGGATGACGATGGTGATTCGCATGCGGTCAAGAGGGAGACGCCCAAAACGGCGGCAGTGTGAAAGCGGAGGGTAGGATAATGTCCCTCTCGCGACTCTCCTATTCGAATGCCAAAAACAATCGGTCTCGCGCTCCTGCTGGCGGCGCTCCCCGCGCTGGGACAGCACGAACATCACGCCGTCGCCGCGGCCAGTCTCGCCGTAACCGCGGTGAACCTCAACATCGCCGACGCTCCCGTCATCGACCAGACCGGCGCCGCTCGCCACTTCTACTCCGATCTGGTCAAAGACCGCGTCGTGGTGATGAACTTCATCTTCACCAGCTGCACTACCATCTGCCCGACGATGGGGGCCACCTTCTCCCGCGTGCAGCGGCTCCTCGGCAATCGCAATGTCGAGCTCATCTCCATCAGCGTCGATCCCATCACCGACACTCCGCAGCGGCTCGATGCCTGGAGCAAAAAGCTCGACGCCCGTCCCGGATGGACGCTGGTCACCGGCGACAAGCCCGAGATCGATCGCCTTCTCAAGTCCCTCGGCGTCTTCACTCCGAGCCGCGAGACGCACACGCCGACGCTGCTGATCGGCAACGCCCGCAGCGGCCGCTGGCAGCGCGCCAGCGGCTTCACATCCCCTGCTACGATCGTTTCTCTCATCGACCAGGTTTCCGGGAGCCAACAATGAAACGCATCCTCATTCTGCTGTTGCTTGCCGCCATCGCCCTCCCCGCCTTCGCCACCGGTCCGGCGGGCGAGTATTTCAAGGACGTCGTCCTGACCGATCAGAACGGCCATCGCGTGCGGCTCTACGAGGACGTGATCAAGGACCGCACCATCGTCATGAACTCGTTCTTCGCCACCTGCAAAGGGGCCTGCCCGATCATGACGCAGACCTACACCTTGCTCCAGGAGCGCTTCGCCGAGCACCTCGGCAAGGATCTGATGTTCGTCTCCATCACCGTCGATCCCACCAACGACACGCCGCCGAAACTGGCCGAGTACGCCCGCAAGGCGAAGGCGCGGCCGGGCTGGCTGCTGCTGACCGGCAGCAAGGAAGAGGTGGCGCACGCGCTGAAGAAGATTGGCCAATCCTCCGAGACGCCCGAGGCGCACATGAACATCATGATCGTCGGCAACGACAAGACCGGGCTCTGGAAGAAGGCTTTCGCACTGGCAAAGCCCGACCAAATCGCCGCCATCGTGTCGAGCGTCCTGAACGATCGCGGCGAGGCCCCGGCAGCTCAATGACGCGTCTCCCAGCCGCGGCGGCGATCGTTCTCGCTGCCGTCTCGCTCGCCGCGGCGCCGAAACTCACGCAACAAGAAGCGCGCGGCAAGCAGATCTACCTCCACGGCGAGTCACGCGACGGCAAACCGATTACCGCGCTGATGGGCGATGGCGGCGTTTCCGTCCCCGCCACCCTCGTCCCCTGCGCCAGCTGCCACGGAACAGACGCCCGCGGCCGCGATGAAGCAGGGGTCAGACCTTCGAATCTTCGATGGGACGTGCTGACGCGCCCCTACGACGCCCCCGGCCAGCGAACCCACCCGCCCTACACCCGCGCCGCCGTCAAACGCGCCGTGACCATGGGCCTCGACCCTGCCGGCCACAAGCTGCAATCCGCGATGCCGAAATACCGGATGTCGCTGACGCAGATGGAGGACCTGATCGCCTACCTCCAAAAGCTCCCGCAAGACAGCGATCCCGGCCTGACCGACGATTCCATCCGCCTCGGCGTCGTCGTCTCCAACCCCGCCGCGCGATCGCTGGTGAAGACGTACATCTCCCGAGTCAATCAATCCGGCGGCCTCTTCGGACGCAAGATCGAGCTCCGCTTCACGCCAACTCTGACGCAAGCCTTCATCGACGCCTCCCACCCCTTCGCCATCGCCGCATCAACGCTGATCGGCAACGAAGATGAATTCGAATCGCTGATCGATCAGAACCAGCTGCCATCGATGGCGACGATTGCTACGCGGGAGCCGAGGAGCCGGTATTCGTTTCACGTACTCGCGGGGATCCGCGAGCAGGCAGCCGCGCTTGCGCAGTACGCGACGAAACGGGGCGCGCAGCATCCGTCGATCGTTTTTCCTGACGAATCACCATGGCGCGAGATCGCCGCCGAAACCGGCATCGCACAATCCGCATCGCCCGACGCGCTCATCGTGATCGGACCGGAACCACTGCAGCGCGAGATCCTCCGAAAAGCATCGACCGCCGATCGACCGCCACTCGTCCTCATCCCCGCCGCAATCGCCACCGCATTCGATGACCTGCCGCCGACACTCGACCACCGCGCCGCCATCGCCGTCCCCGAAGTCTCCTCCCCCAACATCAACGGCGCCCTGATCTCCACCCAACTCCTGATCGAAGCCCTCCGCCGCTCCGGCCGCGACCTCGGCCGCGAAAAACTGATCGACACGCTGGAAAGCTTCTACGACGTCGACAGCGAACTGACGCCGAAGATCACCTTCGGCCCGAACCGGCACACGGGAACAAATGCCGCGCACATCCTCGTCTGGAGCGCCAACGAAAAGCGCCTCGTCGCCGACAACTAAGAGGAGCGCTGGCGTCCGCGCCGGCTGGCCCGGCGGCGTCTCGCCGCCGTTCTCGCAGAACCAAGAGCCCTACGCGTATGCCAGCCGCCGCCCCTTCGGCCGCGGCACCGGCCGGTCGAACTCCTGCGCGGTCTCAATCCAAAGCGCGATCGCCTGCTCGGCATTGCTCAGAGCCTCGGTACGAGAGCTGCCATGCGCCATGCAGCCGGGAAGTTCCGGAACATCAGCGACAAACGTTTGATCTTCGTCGCTCCAGAAAATGATGATCTCGTACCTGTTTTCCACGGTTAGTTCTCCGCCAGATGGTACTTCAAGACAACCGCCCGCACCTGCTTCAGTTTTACATGCGAGCCGTTGCCCAGTGCAGAGTTGAGCCGCGGTCAAGTAGCGCGAGAACTACTCGCATACCCCACCTCCGGTCCCTGTGGCACTCTGCGTTTTCCTGGGTCTGACGGGTACCATTCCACGGGGCGCGCAAGGAGAAGTCTGATCAGAGGATCGCAAAGAGGTTGGTTAATGCGAATTCGGATAGACGCGAGTAACCGAGCGATTTGCTCAGTGGCGTTTAGCCAGTCGGCAACGTCTTCGATGGTAAATGCAAGCATTGGTGGGTCGAAGTGAACCAAGTGGTTACGGAGGTCTTTAATGCGCATGAACGTCTCAATCTCTTCCCGGCAATCGTGAAGCGGTCGACCGGTTATTTGACCCACCCAGTGAAGTTTGTCCTTCAGCCGCCTGCCTCGCCGGTGGCCCAGTTCTGCTTCGTTAAACCTCCATCCTTCCACCGCAGATTCATATTGAGCGCGGTAGTACAGATGATGGAGCGTGTTGTCCACGACTGACACGATCGTGCTGACATACATGAACAAGTCTCGGAGCCAGTCGTAACCGTCGAACAGGAGTTGTGACTCCGTCACTAGCCGAACGCGGAGGTCAAACCAGCTTTGGAGCAGCATAAGCTGCACCGAACTCAGGGCACGGCCTTCCCGGTCCAGCTTGGGTTGCACCGGAAATGAATTTGAGACAGCAGGAGCGCAGACGAAGGTTAAAGCCTGGTCATGACGGTTAGTCGCCGGTGCATGGAATGGCATTTTGACCTCAATGGACGAGTCCAACCACTCGGCGTGCAGCGGTGGCAGATTGAAGGTCTCGGGAACAAAACGTTCTTCCTTGCGCAAATTCTCTACTAGCCGTTCGAATCTGAATGGCCTCGATCGAATGGTCTGGTCTTCCCGATTCTTCCAAGTGACGACCAGCTCTTTCGCAGCGCGCCACTGCGTGTAGGGCAGGAACACTCCGTGATATCGTCCCAAAATCAGCGATGCGACATAACGCGCCCGCTCTTTGACTGGCGCACCAATCCTAAAACGAAGCGGAGTGTAGCTCCCGTGCGCAGCCAATGGCGATGGCTGCATGTCGTACGTGATTTCGTCAGACATTGTCCTTCGGCCCAACTTTCTTACTTGTAAAGATCTGATACAAGCCGATTGAAAGTGGCCACAACTACCCAAAATAATAAAATGAACGGCCAGAAGGCACCGTACATGAGACGCTGCTCCGTCGTCCATTCGGCCTCATCCGGAAAACCCCATTTCATAACGTGCTCTGAAGCTCGAATGGCGTGGGCACCGCTATACACATAGGCGGGGAAAATGACACCAAGAGTAACGAAGCCAGCAAGGGAAGACGATGAGACACCACCGACAACTCCGGCGATGATGGATGACACCACCGCGCTGCCGACGAAAAGTAACACCTTGCCAGGGGTGAAGTGGCTGTGTAGTGCCATCTGCCTCTCTGACGTAATGCTGCTTTGATGTATTCCGCCTCTTGGTCGCACCGTGACACGAGAGGATCAGACGCGGGAGTCAGTGCTTAGCGCTTTCGCTATTGGCTCCAGTCAAGGCTTCGCGCCCTTCAAAGAGTCGTCGCCCATTCAGCATGCCCGGCGGTGTACGCAGCTCAGCTCGTGTTCTCCACCGAGTGATTCCAAGTGCCGCTCACAGCTTCGCGCCGGTACTGTCAGGTGCGATGCCTCCTCACCTTCATCTTCTTCACCGCCTCCCGCGTAAACGCGGTGAGCAGATCGGCAGCGGCGACGTCGAGCGCCTGCGATAGCCGGACGATGATCGTCAGGCTCGGCACCTTCAGACCCAGTTCCAGATCGCTGATGTAGTTGCCGGAGAGGTCGGCGGCTTCGGCGAGGGCCTCCTGGGTGAGGTCGCGGGCCTGGCGGAGCTCGCGGAGGCGGCGGCCGAAAAGTTGCGCTTCCTGCACGCTTGCATTCCACACTGCCGTTGGAATAAAGTCTTCCAACTGGCGTTGGGATGTGCATTCTCATGAGTTTGCTCTTCAAAAGCCACGCAAAGGAGTCTGTGATGACGACGACCGCCACCCCCTCCCAAATCCGCGACCTGTTCCTCAATCCCCGTCCGACCTACTCCACTGCCGAAGCGGCGGAGGCGGTGGGGATGAGCGTCGAGGAGGTGTGGGGATTTACGGCGGTTGGAGAGCTGGAAGGGATCGAGACAGCCGACGATGTTGTGATCCCGTGGGCGGAGCTGGTGTCGTTCGCCATGGACTTCTGGGATCAGGCGGATGTCGAGGCGGCGCTGGGAGCGGAGCTGGCGGACGCGTTGCCGGAGCTGCTGCAGTTGGCCGATATCGAGGTGCGCATCCCTCGGTTCGAAGTCGTGGCGCTGGAGCGGATCGCCGTCCGCGACGGGCGATCGGTCGATTCGGTGCTGGCGCGCGAGCTGCGCGATCTCGTATCGGCGCAGTCTGATTGGCTGGCGAAGGAGATCCCCGGATTTTCGGCGGCGCTTTCGTGGCCGGAATGACTCCGTTTATCCGCAGATGGACGCAGATGTACGCAGATAAATGCTTTCATCTGCGTTCATCTGTGTCATCTGCGGATGGCCTTTCGAACGGTGTGGCCCTCGCCGTTGTGCATGGCTCCATCCGTGCAGTGGATGAGCTACGACCATGTCCATCATCCGAGCGACGGCTTTACCCCTTCTGATCCTCGCCCTCGCCGCCCCCACCGAGGCGCGCGTCACCAAACACAAGGTCACTGCTCCTGCGTACACGGTTGCAGCGACGAATGATGCGTCGAAGAAACCCGTGCTGAGTCCTGCCAGCAAGGCTGGATCGGCCATCCTTCGCGCGCAGATTCTGCTCGATCGGGCGCACTGCTCGCCGGGGGAGATCGATGGGCGGTATGGGAGCAACATGCGGCTGGCGGTGGCGGCGTTCAATCTGTCGCGGCGGATCAAGGGCGGGTCGAACGTCACCGTCGCGACGTGGGATGCGCTGAACAGAGATGCGGCGCCTGCGCTCGTGGCTTACACGATCACGGCCGAAGATGTGGCCGGGCCGTTCGTGAAGATCCCCGAGGAGGCGGCGGACAAGGCCAAGTTGCCGGCGCTGGGGTATGAGTCGGTGGCCGAGGAGTTGGGGGAGAGATTTCATATCAGCCCGGGGCTGCTGCAGACGATCAATCGCGGCGTGGCGCTCGATAAGGTTGGATCCGTCATCCAGGTTCCGAATGTGGAACGGCCGCCGCTGGTGAAGACGGCGGGGATGAGCATCCGGGTCAGCAAGAGTCGGACGACGGTGCAGGCGATCGATGCGAAGGGCGGCATTCTGGCCAGCTATCCGGCCACGATCGGCAGCGTTCATGACCCGCTTCCGATCGGGAAGTGGAAGATCAACGGGGTGGAGCGGGATCCCACCTTCCACTACAACCCGGATCTGTTCTGGGATGCCGAGGCTGGGGACAAGAAGGTGAAGATCCCGGCCGGGCCGAACAATCCGGTGGGCGTGGTCTGGATCGATCTGTCGAAACCGCACTACGGCATTCACGGCACACCCGAGCCGTCGGCGATCGGCAAGACCACGTCGCACGGCTGCATCCGGCTGACGAATTGGGATGCGCGCGAGTTGTCCAACATCGTGACGCCGGGCATGCCGGCCATCCTTGAAAAATGAGAGCTGCGAAGAGGGTGACGTTCGCTCTGGCCGCGGCGGGCGTGGCTGGACTGGCGTGGATGGCGGCGGGGACGACGCCAAATCAGAGCGCGCCGCAACGTAGCGCCGCCGGTTTGACGGCTGGACCACCAGCGGCGCGCCTGGGGGATTTGAGATCCGCCGCCGAGCCGGCGGCGGTCCAGCCGGCCAGCGGCCGGCGCTACGATCCCGTCGTTCTCACTCCGGCCGGCGATGCTCCCCGTCCGCTGTCGATGCCGGTGGAGGGGATCGATCCCAGCGCGATCCACGACATGTTCAACGAGATGCGCGGCGGCGATACGCGGCGTCATGAGGCGCTGGATATCATGGCTCCGCGCGGGACGAACGTGCTGGCGACGGACGACGGGACGGTGAAGAAGCTCTTCACCAGCGTGCCGGGCGGGCTGACGGTGTACGAGTTCGATCCCGATGGGCGGTACTGCTACTACTACGCGCATCTCGATGCCTACGCGCCGGGGTTGCACGAGGGGCAGGTGCTGCGACGCGGCGATCTGATCGGATATGTCGGGACCACCGGGAACGCGCCGAAGGATGCGCCGCATCTGCATTTCGCGGTGATCCGGCTCGATCCGGACAAGCGCTGGTGGACCGGGACGGCGATCGATCCGTATCCGTTGTTGGCCAAGGCACGGTAATAAAAGCATTTCACGCGGAGGCGCGGAGACGCGGAGGAGGTTTTCTCCGAGTTTTGCTTTTCTCCGCGACTCCGCGCCTCCGCGTGAAAACGTTCTCCGTTTAATGCATCCCGTGCATTCGCAGGAACGCGTGCCAGAGCGCGGGGGCGCCGAGGATCACGATTACGGCGACGACGACCACGACCAGGATCACTACGTAGGATCTCTTACTCATAAGCGATAGCCTCCCTTACGGCGAGTCGGGCGGAACGGCGGGCGGGGTGGAATCTGCTGAGCGCGGCGAGGATGAGGACGAGCAGCAGCCAGGCGGCGACGGCGGTTGGGGACATGTAGAAATCGAGGGCGCTGCGGATGAACATCCGGCCAGCGGCGTCGTCGAGGGCGAAGGTGATCGGGATGGCCGCGATCACGGCGATGAACCAGCTGAGCACGGCCATCACCATCCCTTCGAAGACGACGTCGCGGGCAATCGTCCGAGGAGTGGCGCCGATGGCGCTGAGGATGCCGATCTCGCGCGTGCGCTCGAAGACGTTGAGCGTCAGCGTCGAGGTCAGCCCGAGGCCGCCGACTAGGACCACCAGGAGCGCGGCGAAGATCAGGGCGGACTTGATGATCACCAGATGGTCGGCGAACGATTTGCGGGAATCGCTGAGGGACTGGACGGCGGCGACGTCGATCCCGGCGTTGTTGAGAGCCTGCTCGATCGATTTCGCTGCCGCCAGCTGGCCGGGGATATCGCGCTGCCGGGTGACGATGCGCGCGCTGCGGGTCAGGTCGGGCGACTTGCCGGTGGCAGCGAGAATCGTTCGCGGCGGGGCATAGACGTTCGCGTGTGGCGCGAGCTCGTTGACGACGCCGACGATGCGCCAGGTCACGATTTTTCCGTTAATGCGCAGCGGAATGTTGCCGCCGAGGTGGAGGTCGTGGGCGAGCGCGGACTGGTTGATGACCGCTACGGCCTCGTCGTCCGGTTGCAGCCAGCGGCCGGCGATCAGCGGCAGGTCGAGCAACTTCGTATTCGCATCGGGACCGATCAGGCTGACGTTTGTTTCTCCCAGCATCGCTCCCGATTCAATCCAGTACTCGGCGTGGACGACGTCCGGATGCTTGTCGAGCACCTGCTGCACCTGCGCGATCGGAACCGGGCGCGAGAAGACCGCCTGGACGTCGAAGCGCCGGCCGCGGGCGTCGGCGGCGAGCGTGCGATTCCAGGCGGCGGAGACGTTGAGCGCGGCGATGAAGGCGGCGCCGCCGGCGGCCAGCGTGGCCACGGTCAGAATCAATCGTCCGCGGCGATGAAAGGTCGTCCGCAGCGAGAGCATCAGCGGCCGCGGGAGCCATTGGATTCGCGCCAGCCAGCGATCGAATCGGCGCGTGCCGAAGGGATGCCGTCCGATGTCGTTGCTGAATGCTTCGTGGATGGTGATGCGCGAGGCGCGGGCAATCGGTCCGAGGGCGACCAGCAGCGGAATCGCGATCCCCGCCAACACCTCGGCGGCGATGATCCAGAGCGGCGGCAGCGTGCTGCGAAGGGTTGCGTTCAGCATGCTGGCAGCGAAGCGGGCGTAGGCGCCGCCGGCGTCGATGCCGAGGGGGATGCCGATCGCGAGTGCGGCAGCGGCGAGGATCGCTACCTGGCCGAGGTAGAGGGCGGCGATCTGCATCGTCGAGGCGCCGACGGTCTTCATCACGCCGATCTGGCGGAGTTGTTCGGTCAGAAGCGCGTGGATCATCGTCGCTACGAGGACGGCGCTCAACGCGAAGGTCAGGGCTCCGAACGCGCCGAGGAGGAAGAGGAAGGTGTCCATCTGCGCGGCGTGCGGGTGGCGGCCGGGGGTGGGGACGTCGATGCGGGTGACTTTTCTGTTGATGGATGCTTCGACTTTGCTGGCGACGTCGCGGATGTGGCGTTCGTTCAATGCGTCGGTGGCGACGAGGAGGCGGAGTTGATCCGCAGATGTCGCAGATGAACGCAGATGGGAGGACCAGGAGACGAAGCCGGTGACCGCATGCTCCATCCATCCGGGCGCCAGTCCGGCGGCGTGAACCGTGCCTGTGATGCGCACCGCGTGCTCGGCGTGATCGCTCGTTCGAATGATCACGCGATCGCTGAGCGAAGCATTGGCGACCGAGAGCGACGAGCGCTCGATCAGCATCTCGTCATCGCCCGGCGGCCAGGCGCCGGAGTCGGGCTTGAAACGATCGAGGCGGATGTCGCTGAAATCGCGGATGACGAAGAGAGTCAGCGGAAGCCAATGATCCTTTGCGACCTGAATGCGGCCATAGATGACAGGACGCGCTTCGGCATCGGCGACGCCGGGCATGCGGCGAACGGAATCGACGAGCGTGTCATCAACGGTGCCGTCGATCGTGAGGATGGCCGAGGCCGGGCGTGTATCGGTGTACATCGTCCCCAGCTCGCGCTTCAGGATCGAGTACGAGGTCAGGATCATGGTCACGCCGAAGGCGCCGGCAGCCATGGCCACCACGGCCAACGCGGTGCGCAGCGGCGTCTGGCCGATGTCGCGGAGGACTTTGCGCCAGCGCGGCGCGATCACGCGACGCACCCGTCGGCGATGGTGACGGTGCGGCTGACGGTTGCTGCCGCCTCGCGATCGTGGGTCACCACCAGCAGCGTTTTCCCCTCGGACGAGAGCTCGCCGAAGAGTTTGAAGATGGCGGTGCTGGTCTCGGAATCGAGATTGCCGGTTGGCTCGTCGGCCAGGATCACGGGCGGATCGTTGGCAAGCGCGCGGGCGATGGCCACGCGTTGCTGCTGGCCACCGGATAACGCGGAAGGAAGTTTGTCCGCCTGGTCGGCGACGGCGACACGATCGAGGAGATCCATCGCCCGTTTTTTCCGCTGGCTGCCCGGCAGTGTTCCGAGGAAGTCCATCGGCAGCATGACGTTCTCGGCGACGGTCAACGTCGGCAGCAGTTGGAAGAATTGGAAAACGAAACCGACGGTGCGGCCGCGCCACATCGCCAGCTCGTTGTGCGTGAGGCTGGCGATGCTGGCGCCGTTGACGGTCAGCGATCCGGACGAGGGCCGGTCGATGCCGCCGACCATATTCAGCAGCGTCGACTTGCCGCTGCCCGATTTGCCGACGATGGCTACGAATTCGCCGGCGTCGATATCGAGGTCAATGCCGCAAAGGGCTTCGAAGGATCCGGCTGGCGTTTCGTAGGTCTTGGAGAGGGCTTGCAGGTGGATCATGCGGCGGAGATTGCGCGTGCGTGTCTGAACGGCACTTGAATGATCTGTTCAGGTTGCGTTCAGAATGGAAGGGCTATCTCACGCGAAGACGCGAAGAAAAGAAATGCGCATCCTCATCGCCGAAGACGAACCGATCCTCGCCCGCCAGCTCGAATCCGCGCTGACCGACGCCGGCTATGCGGTCGACTGCGCTTCCGACGGCGAGCGTGCCGATTTCCTCGGCGCCACCGAGCCGTACGACGCCATTATCCTCGACCTCGGCCTACCGAAAGCCGACGGGCTGACAGTGCTTCGCCGCTGGCGCGATGCCGGCGTCTCCATTCCGGTGCTCGTCCTCACCGCGCGTGATTCGTGGCACGAGAAGGTCCGCGGTATCGACAGCGGCGCGGACGATTACGTGGCCAAGCCCTTTCAGATGGAGGAGGTGCTGGCGCGCCTGCGCGGTCTGATCCGCCGCGCCAGCGGGCAGGTCAGCCCTGAGCTTCGCTGCGGCGCGGTCGTCCTCGATCCCCGCAACGCCCGCGTCACGCGCGACGGCGTGGTGGTCAAGCTGACCGGACACGAGTTTCGCGTGCTGTCGTACCTGATGCACCACCGCGGCCGCGTCGTTTCGCAGAATGAGCTGACGGAGCACATCTACGCGCAGGATTTCGATCGCGACTCCAACACGGTGGAGGTGTTCATCGCCCGTCTTCGCCGCAAGCTCGGCCCGGCCTTCATCGAAACCGTGCGCGGCCTCGGATACCGGATCGAGGATGCGCGATGAAGTCGTTCCGCACGCGCCTGCTCATCGGCTCGATCATCTTCGCCGGCGGAATGCTGGCCGTGTTTCACATGGTGTCGATGTTTCTGTTCCGCAAGTTTCCGCACTCGTTCGTGATGCGCATCGATCACGTGCCGATCGTTCTCGTGGCGCTGGTCGTCATCGGCATCGGCGTTGGGATGATGCGCCGCGGTCTCTCCCCGTTCGACGAGTTGCGCGCGCGATTGACCGCGGTGCGCGACGGCAGCGAACGGCGGCTCGAAGGACGCTATCCATCCGAGGTCCAGCCGCTGGTAAATGATCTGAACGCGATGCTCGATCATCGGGATGAAGTCGTCCGCCGCGCCCTCGGCAAGGCCGGCGATCTCGCACACGGTTTGAAGACGCCGCTGGCGGTTCTGATGCACGAAGTCTCGCGCGCCGAGGCAGCGGGGCAACACGAGCTGGCCGCGGAGATGCGCACGCAACTCGACCGGATGCGTCGCCAGATCGATTACCACCTCGCCCACGCCCGGGCGGCAGCCTCGGGGTCGACGCTCGGATCTCGCAGCTCCGTCCTCGATTCCGCGAACGCCCTCGCCCGAACGCTGCTCCGGCTCCACGCCGATCGCGGGTTGACCATCGATGTTCACGTCGATGCAGACCACGCCGTTCGCGTCCAGCGCGAGGATCTCGATGAGATGCTCGGGAACCTGCTCGACAACGCCTGCAAGTTTGCGCGGTCGCGCGTGGTGATCACCTCATCTCTCGACGATGGCTCCATCCTCATCGACGACGACGGCCCCGGCCTCGATCCCACGCTGCGCGATGCCGTCCTCCAACGCGGCGTCCGCGCCGACGAAGCCGCGCCGGGATCAGGCTTCGGACTGGCGATCGTGCGCGATCTCGCGGAGCTGTACGGCGGGTCAATCGCGCTTGAGCGCTCGCCGGAGGGCGGGGTGCGGGCGGTGTTGCGGTTATAGAGCAGGCATCCCTGCCTGCTCCCGACGGGCGTCCTCGCCCGGCGGTGGTTTCGGTCAAAATCGCGCGACTCGTGCAGAAACCCCCGCCGGGCGAGGACGCCCGACGGGAGCAGGTGGGACACCTGCTCTACGCGCGGGCCCGACACTTGCTTTCCCGTCGCAAACCGCGACGAAGGAGAGAGCAAATGCATCGAGTCATCATCATCCTGGCGATGGCGCTCGCCGCCACCACCGTCCTCGCCGCCGATCCCCCGCCCGCGAAACCTTGGGCTTCCAGCCTCGGCGCGGGGCTGGCCATCACCAGCGGCAATACCGATACGAAGAACTACAACCTGGCCTTCGCCACGAAGTACGACCCGAAGACTAAGTGGGTATTCAAGGCGGACGTTCTTTACCTGCGCGGCGATTCGAATGGGGAGATTCAGGTCGACAAGACTTCGGCGGATGCGCGCGGTGAGTACTCGTTGTCGGATCGGACGTTTGCATTCGCCGAGGTTTCGTATCTGCGGGATCCCTTCAAGGATCTTGACTACCTCGTCGCGCCGCTGGCTGGTGGCGGGTATCGCATCATCAAGAGCGACACGCGGAACCTCACGGTCGACGGCGCTCTCGGCGCGGAGATCGAGAGCAGCGGCGCATTGGGGCGATCGAGCAGCGGCGCGGCGAAGGCGGGCCAGAATTTCGATTGGGCGCTCTCACCGACCAGCAAGGTGACGGAGAAGCTGACCGCGATCTGGAAAACGAACGATTTCGGCGACGCCCTCTACCACTTCGATGCCGCCCTGACCACGACCGTGGCCACGCGTCTGGAGCTGAAGCTGGCCTACGTCTACGACTACAAGACCAAGCCGCCGTCGGCGAATGTGAAGAAGGGGGATAGCGCGTTGTTCGCGGCGTTGTTGGTGAAGTTTTAGGTTGCTGGGTTGCTGGGTTGCCGAGTTGCCGAGTTGCCGAGTTGCCGAGTTGCCGAGTTGCCGAGTTGCCGAGTTGCCGAGGCATAGTGCCAACCTGGCAACCTGGCAACTTGGCAACCTGGCAACTTGGCAACCAAGCAACTCAGTAACCTAGCAACCCAGCAACCTGACAGAATCCTGACTTCGCCAAACTTGCCGTTGTACAACTCTGGTTCATAATCCCTCCGCACAGGAGGACGTCCATGAAACGAGCAGCTATCGCCATCGCCTTGATTGCCTTACTCGCCGCGCCTGCCCTCATCGCCTCGGGGCCGGGAGGCGGGGGCGGCATGTCGGCGCCGATGCCGAGCATGCAGCAAAGATCACCGCACGATCAGGCCGTCGACTACTACAACAACGCCGAGCGGCGCATCGACGGACTGACCAAGACGCACGACGAGATGAAGGCCGCCGCGGCCTCCGATCCGCAGAAAGCGGCCAAGCTGCAGGCGAAGCTGGCCAAGGGTCTCGAGAACGCCGCGGCCGATCTCGAACGCGCGGTGAAAAATGATCCGCAGCTCTTCCAGGCCTGGAGCGAGCTCGGATTCACCTATCGCAAGATGGGCAAGTTCAAGGAGTCGCTGGAGGCGTACGACAAGTCGCTCTCGATCCAGCCCGACTACACGCCCGCGCTCGAGTATCGCGCCGAGGCGTACCTCGGGTTGAATCGGATCGACGATGCTCGGAAGACGTACACCGACCTCTTCTCCATCGATCGTCCGAAGGCCGACGCGTTGCTCATCGCCATGAAGAGCTTCGTCGCGGCGCGCCACGCCGATGTCGCCGGACTCGATGCCGCGCAGCTCGATGCCTTCGACAAATGGGTCGCCCAGCGCGAGATCATCCACAACCAGACCGTGGCCCTGACCGCGCAGACTTCCAGCTTCCGCTCGTGGTGAACCTCCGCCCCCTGATCGCCGCGACGACGTTCCTCGTCGTCGCGGCGTGCAGCGGAGGCGGAACGCCCGCGGTCGCCCCTTCGGAAACGCGTTTCGACTGGAAGCTGCCGGCCGGCTTTCCTCTGCCGCTGACAGAACCCGACAACCTGCAGACGCCGGCGAAGTTCGAATTGGGACGGCGGCTCTTCTACGATCGCCGGCTCTCGGCGAACGGGACACAGGCTTGCGGCGATTGTCATCAACAGAGCCGCGCGTTCACTGACGGCCGGCCGACGGCGATCGGGTCGACCGGGCAACATCACACCCGCAACGCCATGACCCTGACCAACGCCGGCTACAACGCCAGCTACACGTGGGACAGTATTCGCGTCCGCTCGCTCGAACAGCAGGCGCTCGTGCCGATGTTCAACACGCACCCAATCGAGTTGGATGTGGCGGGACATGAAGCGGAGATCGTGGCGCGGTTCGACGACGATGCGGCGATGTTCCGCGAGGCCTTTCCCGGCGAACGGCGGCCGGTGTCGATCCGCAACATCGCCAAAGCGCTGGCGGCCTTCGAGCGCGGGCTGATCTCTGGACACTCGACCTACGACCGGATGGTCTACGGCGGAGACGATCACGCGATCTCCCCCGCCGCCTGGCGCGGCATGCTCCTCTTTTTTTCGAAACGAACCGGTTGCTCGGAGTGCCACCAGGGATTCAACTTCGCCGGCGAGTCGCGGTACGCCGGCCATTCGACGACGACGCCGGTGCTGGTGCGCAATGGCGTGACCGAGGGAGCGTTTCGGGTGCCGACGCTGCGCAATGTCGAGCTGACAGCGCCGTACATGCACGATGGGAGCATCGACACGTTGGATGAGGTGATCGAGAAGTACGTCGTGGCGCGGAAGCTTTCTCTCGATGCCTCCGAGCGCGCGGATCTGGCGGAGTTTCTGCGGTCGTTGACGGATCGGGAGTTCGTTAGTGATGCGCGGTTTTCCGATCCAACGATCATGCGCGCGCAGGCGCGCTGAACAATCGCAGCCCCGCGCTGTGCGCGGGGTTCGCGTCGTCCCCCAGAGCGTGGCCGCGGAGGCGGTCACCATAATCCTTTGCGGCGGCGCCTTCGCGGCCGCCAACCTGTGGATCTCGCTTACCCCGCGCAAAGCGCGGGGCTAGGATTGTGAAGCGCGCCTTCGCGCGCGGGCTACCACCCTCCCGAAAACGTTCGCCCCACCCTTTCGTATACTCGCGCCATGCGCATGAGCTCACTGGCTATCCTTCTCCTTGCCGCCACCCTCTCCGCCCAGACGCCGCCGGAGCGCGGCGTGTTCGTGGGGGACATCGACACCAAGGCCGATGCCTGTACGAACTTTTTCGATTACGCGAACGGCGCCTGGCGCGCCGCGAATCCGATTCCGGGGTCGATGCAGCGATGGAGCCGGCGATGGGCGGCGGGCGAGCAGAGCAAGGAACAGCTGAGGGCGCTGCTCGATGACGAATCGAAACGGAAGGACTGGCCGAAGGGCTCGATCGATCAGCAGATCGGCGACTTTTACTCCGCCTGCATGGATCAGCCGCGCATCGACGCGCTCGGCACCAAGCCGATCCAGCCGCTGCTGAAACAGATCAACGCCATCCACACATCGGCCGATCTGCAGAAAGCCATCTCCGACCTGCACGACTTGCAGATGTTCGCGCCGTTCGGCATCACGGCGTCGTCCGACAATCACAATCCCGGCTTCGTGATCGCGCGCGTCTTCGCCGCCGGACTCGGGCTTCCCGATCGCGACTACTACCTCAAGCCGGAGAAACGCTTCGCCGAGGCCCGCGCGAAGTACCGCGTGCACATCACGAAGATGTTCGAGCTGACCGGCTCCAGCCACGCCGCGGCGCAGAAAGCGTCCGACGTCATCTTCGCCATGGAGACCCGCCTGGCGACGGCGCAGCTCGACAACGTGGCGTTGCGCGATCCCGCCTCCACCGATCACAAGTACGCCGTCGAGACCCTGCAGAAATTTACGCCGCATTTCGATTGGACGCGCTACCTGCAGCACGCCGGCGTCGCGCCTGCGGATCTGAATGTCGATCAGCCCGAGTACATGGGCGCGGTGGAGAAAGAACTGCGCTCGACGCCGCTCAGCACCTGGAAGGCCTACCTCTCCTGGAACGTCATCAACAACGCCGCCGACAATCTCTCCGCGCCGATCGCGGCGCAGAACTTCGCCTTCTACGGCAAGTACCTCAGCGGCTCGACGGAGATGAAGCCGCGTTGGAAGCGTTGCGTCGAAGCCGATGATGGCCTTCTCGGCGAGGCGCTCGGCCGCCGCTATGTCGAGCGCTATTTCCCGCCCGAGGCCAAGGCCAGGATGCAGGAGCTGGTGAAGAATCTGTTGTCGGCCATGGGCGACACCATCCGCGGCCTCGAGTGGATGAGTCCCGAGACCAAGACCAAGGCGCTGGAGAAGCTCTCCACCTTCAATCCGAAAGTCGGCTATCCCGACAAGTGGAAAGACTACAGCAGCGTCGCCATCAGCCCCGATTCGCACATGGCGAACGTCGCCGCGGCATTGAGGTTCGCAACCGCCGAGAACCTGGCGCAGGCCGGCAAGCCGGTCGACCGCGGGCGCTGGGGAATGACGCCTCCCACCTCGAACGCCTACTACAACCCGCTGCTCAACGAGATCGTCTTCCCTGCCGGCATCCTGCAGCCGCCGGCGTTCGACGTGCACAACGCCGACGCCATCAACTACGGCGCCATCGGCGTGGTCATTGGACACGAGATCAGCCACGGCTTCGACGACCAGGGGGCGAAGTATGACGCGCAGGGGCGGCTCAAGAACTGGTGGACGGCGGACGATCTGAAGCGCTTCCAGGCGCGGACGGCCTGCGTGTCCGACCAGTTCGACAGCTACTTCATCGAACCGGGCATCCACCACAACGGCAAACTCGTTCTCGGCGAATCGATTGGCGACCTCGCCGGCGCCAAGATCGCCTGGCTGGCCTTCCAGAAAGCGCAACAGACAAGACCGGCCGTCGACATCGACGGCTTCACTCCCGCGCAGCAGTTCTTCATCGCCTGGGGCCAGTTCCGCGGCGACGAAACGCGCCCCGAAACGCAGCGCCTGATGGTGCAGGGCGACCCGCATCCGGTGGCGAAGTACCGCGTCATCGGTCCGCTGTCGAACATCCCCGAGTTCGCGAAGACGTTCGGATGCAAAGCGGATTCGCCGATGGTACGGGCGGAGGGGAAACGCTGCGAGGTTTGGTGATCACAACCCCCTACAAAACTCCAGCAGCATCTCCTCCCCTTCCGGCCACGGACCGTAGCCGGAGTTGGCGTTGATGTGTCCCGCGTCTCCGATCAGAACCAGGCGGCTACCCCACGCGTTCGCGAACTGTGTGGCCCGCGCGACGCTGACGTATTCGTCATTCGTGCTGGCGATGACGATGCTGGGGAAGGGAAGCTTCGACAGCGGCATGTAGGAGAACGTGCGTCCTTCGATCGGATAGTTGGGTGCTTCGACATCGCTCGGTGCAACGAGAAACGCGCCGAGCACTCCCTGACCGCCGCAATCCTCGGACCATTGCGCGACGAGGGAGCACCCGAGGCTGTGGGCGGCGAGAACAGGAGGCTGATCGCAGTCGGTGACCGCCATCTCGAGCGTCCCCACCCACTCCGATCGATCGGGATGATCGTGATCGCGCTGCTGCACGCGGCGAATGAACGAAGGATGTTTCGCCTCCCAATGGGTCTGCCAGTGTTGCGGGCCGGAGTTCCAGAGACCTGGGAGGGTGAGGATGGGGGTGGTCATGCGGGGGAGAGTAACGCAAACTGCCGCCGAGCCGGCGGCGGTACAGCCGGCCCGGCGGCCAGCGCTACGAGCGCACGCGCTTCGCGCGAAGCGTAGCGCCGGGGCGTAGCGCCAGCGGCCCGCTGGCTGGACCGCCGGCGGCTCGCCGGCATTAGGAAATCGCGCGAACGGTCGCCCGCAACGCGTCGCGCGGTTCCGGCGGCGTCTTGCTGTAGTCGACCTCGAAATTCTGCGGCGGAATCTGCCACGTGTATCCGCGGAGCAGCACCACCGCGAACACCTCCATGAAGAACGTGGCGAAGTCGAGTCCCGGGCAGCGGTGCCCGGTCGCCGGACCGGCGCCCTGCGGGGCGAAGGCGTGTTCGTGGCGCTTATCTTCCGCGCGTTCGGGCGAGAAGCGGTCGGGATCGAATGACGTCGGATTCGTGTAGTGGCTTTGGGCGACGTGGCTCGGAGTCACTGCCCACATCACCATCCAGCCGGCGGGGACGGAGACGCCGTCGAACTGCAGCGGCTTCTTCGTTTTCCCGAAAACGGCGGGGACGATCGGACAGAGGCGTTTGACCTCGTTCACCACCTGCAGCAGATACGGCATCGCCATCAGCGTCTCCAGCGACAGCGATCCGCTCGGCGCCTTCGCAGCGATCTCCGCGGCCAGTTTCTCGCGGACTTGGGGATGCGCCGTCAGCTGCTGCACGATCGACCCCAGCTCCGCGTAGACGATGAAGCCGGCGATGACGATGTGGTGCAGTTCCAGCGCGGCGTCATCATCCGAGAGCTGCGCGTTCGCACTGATCGCCGCGGCCAGTATGCGTGAGAGACCATCGTCCGTCGGCGTCTGGCGGCGCTCGCGGACCAGACGGCGCAGCACATCGAGAATGCGATCGCGCGCCTTGAGAGCCTTGTTGTAACGCGTGCCCGGAATGTTGATCGGCAGCGTGGCGAAGCCGTCGGTCAGCGTGCCGTAATCCTGGCGCAGCCGGTCCATCTCGTTGCCCGGCGGCATCCCCATCACCGTGGTGCAGATCACCGCGATCGCCAGGCGCTTCAGCTCATCGAGCCAGCGCATCTCCCCTTCCGCCGGCCAGGTGCGGAACGAGCGCTCCACCGTCTGTTCGATGATCGGCAGATAGGCGGCCATGGCAGCGCGATTGAACGCCGCGTTGACCAGCTTCTTGCGCGTGCTGTGAACCTCGCCGTCGAGCAGCGGCAGGCTTCGGCCGCCGAACAGCTCCTGCACGTGCGGCGGCATGGCCCCTTCGCGCATGATCACGTTGGGATCGATGAACGCTCCCGCGGCCTCGGGGCCGGAGACGACCACGGCCTTTCGTCCCAGAACGTTCGACCGGAAGATCCGGCCGTGGAGAGCCAGCCGCTCCTCGATGAAGCGGAACGGATTCTTTGCGAAGGTCAGCGTCTCGCCGAGGAGCGGGAGACCGTTGCTGCCGGGCGGCTGGGGCGTTTCAGTTGTCGTCATGTCCAAGACGATACGCCACGTGTAACGAAGCGGATGTATCGGTCACTTTAGGTTAGAGGAAAACGCCGCAATGGATGACCAAAAGGCATTCTGGCTGGCCGCCGCGGAGCGCTACATCGACGACTGCCGCCGCTCCGCGACGTCGGTGCGCGTTTCGGAATTTGCGTCGCGCATGAAGCGGACCGCGGTTCAGCTGGGGAGGGAGTTTCACTCGTCGGTCGGCCTCGGGGTCAAGGACTACTTCTCCATGCGCCAGATCGATCACGCCAAAGAGCTCCTGCGCACGACCGGCCAGAGCACCGCGCGAATCGCCCTCCATTCCGGGTTCGGCACGGCCCGTACGTTTTATCGCGCCTTCAAGCGCACCGCCGGCGTATCACCGACGGCCTTCCGGAAGAAAATGTCACTTGGCGAGGCCGAATTCAGGCCCTACCGAACCTGATGCTCGGCACCGCGGGGATCGGCTACTTTTCCGCCGCGGTGCCGTCCATGCTGGGGTGAGCTAACGCCGTTTGATCAAGCGCACCAGGAACAGCAGGATGACCGCACCGATGAAGGCGACGATCAGGCTCCCCACCAGACCACCGCCCGGCCAGAGGCCGAGTTTGCCGAAAAGCCAGCCGCCGAGAAATGCGCCGATGACGCCGACGATGATGTCGCCGAGCAGACCGAAGCCGCTGCCCTTCATGAACTGACCGGCCAGCCAGCCGGCGATCGCACCGATGATCAAAAACCAAAGTAGACCCATAGGACCCTCCTTATATGTCTGGCAGCCTCAGCATGATTGCTGCCATGTTTTGAGATAAGGACGGAAGACCTTCCATCGGCGTAGACTGCGGCATCATGAAAACAGACGAGCTGGCTGTCGAAGGGCTGACCGATGACGACCGGAACTTCGCCGGATCGCGCTTCGCCGAGGTTCGCGACGCCATCTTCGCCAACCCGTACCAGAACGTGTGGGGAGCGCCGGGCGAGCCGCCGTTCGAGAGGTTCCCGGTCACCTTCGGCACGGTCATGCGCGGCCTGCTGGCCGTCGGCAAACCCTGGGTTCTTCTCGCCGCGGCGAAACGAACGCTGACTTCGAAGGCGGACCTGCGCTGGGGAGCTGACGGCAAAGGCTATCGCCGGATCCTCCACGCCAACGCCATCTGCCTGACCGGGATGTGGGAGATCACCGAGGAGACGCCGTACAGCGGCTACTTCGCGAAGGGCAGCCGCGGGCTGGTCATCGCCCGCTATTCGACCTGCTGCACCGAAACGCGGCGCGGCAACACGCGCTCTCTTTCGATGGTCGGCCGCATCTATCCGACCACCGATCCCGAGCACGCCGAGCGCCTCCAGACCGCGTCCTTCATCACCCAGGAAGACATCGGCGGCGATGACAGCGAGAGCATCAACGTAGCGGTCCTGCGCAACGCGCCGAACACCACCGTCTTCCGCCGCGGCCTCGGATTTCCGACGCTGTTGGCGTCCGGTGTCGCCTTCGGACGCGCCGAGACGCAGCCCACCATCCGGCAGGTCTACCAGATCGCGGAGCTGGGTCTGCCCGCGGGCCAACCGGCGCGGTCGCCGGAGTTCCTGCAGTTCACCGTCGTCCCCGAACAGCCGGTCATCCCCGGCGAGGCTCTCGATTTCCGCGACGAGATCATGGCCCAGATCTACGACCGCGGAGACCCGCAACCGAAACGCACCCTCACCTTCCGCATCGAAACGACCGACGAAGGAAAAACGCTCGGTAATCCGCTCAAGGAGTACCGCGAGTTTCAGAACTGGCGGCAGATCGGCCGGCTGTCGTTCAACACCGCGGTGGCGTCGTACAACGGCGACCACGTTTTGCACTTTCATCATCCGCAATGGCGGGCGGATCGAAACGATCCGCGGACTGTGCACGGCGTGAAGTGAAACCGAGTCCGCGGTGATGTCTTTTGCGGGGGCGCCAGTTATTATCGAGCGCTGAAAATCCGTCCGCCTCATCCCGGCTGGGGGTCTCCAATGAACAAATTGCTCGCGTGGCTGGCCATTGCCTTGTCTGTTTTCTTTACCGGTCCGGTGCCGCTTATCGCCGGATTCGGCGGCACGGATCTGATCCTGCCGGCGGTCGGGCGCATCGACGGCGTCGGCGGAAGCCACTTCTACACCACCATCTGGATCACCAATCCATCGCCGTCGGAGAGCGCCGACTTCGAAGCGTCGTTCCTGCGCGGCGGCCAGAGCAATCCCTCCCCCGCCCTCTTCCACGACTCCATCGCCCCCGGCGCAACGAAGAATTACGAAGATGCGGCCATGTCGATGTTCGGCGTGAACGGCGTGGTGGGCGCGGTACGCGTCCGTTCCGCGCGACCGCTGCTGGTCTCGTCTCGCATCTACAACCAGAATGACGGGCAATCGGTCGCGGCGACGCAGGGACTCTTCAGCTCCGGCATCCCTGCCGATTTCGGCATCCGCGCCGGCCAGTCGGGCATGCTGCAGGGGATTCAGCAGACGGCCGACTTCCGCTACAACCTCTTCCTCGTCGAGACCGCGGGCGGCACGATTACGGTCGATCTGAGCGTGGCCGATGCTGCCGGAGTCGTGGCCGGCACGAAGAGCATCTCGCTCGGTCCGTGGGAGCACCGATCCCTCGGCATCGGCGCAATTACCGGTGCCGCCATCGCCGACGGCTCCCTCCGTCTCTCCGCCTCGGGCGGCGACGGACGCGCTCTCGTCCTCGGCTCGCAAGTAGCGAACGAGAGTCAGGACGCCAGCGGATTCGAGATGGCGTTCCGCGATGAGCTTATCAACGCCAGCGGAGCGACGGGACCAACCGGGCCTACGGGACCGATCGGACCGGCGGGATTGACAGGCGCGACAGGAGCGACGGGAGCAACCGGACCAACCGGTTCGACAGGAGCGATCGGTGCGGCCGGACCGGCAGGAGCAACCGGACCGACCGGTCCAACCGGAGCGACAGGTCCAGCGGGTGCGAACGGAGCGACCGGACAAACGGGAGCGACTGGTCCCACCGGAACGACCGGCGCGGCCGGCATCAACTGGCGCGGCGCATGGAGCGCGGCGACGCCGTACGCGGTCAACGACGCCATTGAGAACAGCGGATCGTCGTACATCGCCGTCGCCGCCAATACGAACGAAACACCGGGAAGCGGCGCAAGCTGGAACCTCCTCGCGCAGCAAGGTGCCATTGGTGCGACCGGCGCAACGGGAGCAACAGGCAACATCGGCCTAACCGGGGCAACGGGAGCGACGGGGTCCACGGGAGCGACTGGAGCGACTGGATCCACAGGCGCAACGGGTACTACCGGTGCGACCGGGCCAACCGGTGATACCGGCGTCACGGGAGCAACCGGTGCAACAGGTCCGACAGGCGCGACCGGTGCGACGGGAAACACCGGAGCAACCGGAGCAACCGGAGCGACCGGCCTGACTGGCGCAGCAGGAGCCGCTAGTCCGACGGGTCCGACCGGCGATACCGGCGCGACCGGAGCAACAGGTTCAACCGGCGCGACGGGAACCACAGGAGCGACCGGGCCAACCGGAGCCACCGGTCCTACCGGTACGACTGGCGCAACGGGAGCCACCGGTCTCACAGGTCCGACTGGCGATACCGGCGCCACCGGGTCGACAGGTCCAACCGGCGCTACCGGAAACACCGGTGCAGTCGGCCCCACAGGCGCAACGGGCGCCACCGGAGCGATCGAGGCGTACGAAAACGCCCTCCGCGTCAACCCTTCGCATGAACGCGCGGCGAACAATCTGCGACTGCTGCAACCACCGTCGAATCGATCCAACTGATCGCCGCGATTCGGTCATCGTTGGCGCACCAGCCGCGACAATCCCGAGTAGGCCAGGACGAAAACGAACGCAGCGCCGCCGAGCCACGCCGCGAGCGCAAGGCCCACGTAGCGATCGACCGGAGAGTGGGAACGGGCGAACAGCGAAATCACCAGAACCGAGATCGCCGTGGCCGGCGGCATGACCAGGAGACAACGCCGCGAAAACTTGAACACGGCGGCGATCACCACGAAAAACAAGGAGCACACCGCGCCCATCAACAAACCGGCCAGCGGGATGAGAACGACATTGAGCGGGCCGCCGAAATCTCCATTGGCGATGACGCTCCGCCCCACCACGACCGCGTAGAGAATCGTCGGAACCGCGGCCACGAAGATCGTGGTTGCTGCCGCCGAGAGCAGGACGACGATTGTGCGATTCAGTCTCATGGCGGGTGAGCCGTGTGCGACACTGGCCCCACATGATTCCACTCTTTCGCCGCCTCTGGCATCTCGAAGGTTCCGTCAGCCGTTCGACGTACGCGCTGGGCGGCGTCATCGCCTTCGCGCTGAAGTACGCGATCGACTGGTCGATCGCGAGGTTGATCTTTCATCACGACTGGACGCCGCTCAGCTACTGGCGCTTAGTTGGGATTCAATCGGAGGGGCGGCCAACTCTCTGGATGTTTCTCACGCTCCTGATCGTGTCGCTGCCGTTTCTCTGGTTCGGGATGGCCATGACGCTGCTGCGCCTCCGCGATGCCGGATTGAGCGCGGGATGGGCCGCTCTCTTTTTTGTTCCGGTGCTCAACATCCTGCTGTTCATCGCCCTTTCGCTCGCTCTGCGCAGCAACGCGCCACGCCCGCGCGACCTCAGCGGCCTCATGGAGAGCGCGCTCTTCGCGGTCGTGGCCACGGTGGCGCTTGCAACCGCGGCCATCGGTCTCACCACGAAGTACCTGGCCACGTACGGCGCCGGCCTGTTCATCGCCGTACCGTTTTGCGTCGGGTATCTCAGCGCATTTCTCCATGGCCGGCGCTATCCGGACAAACCGGCGCAGGCGTATCTCGTGGCCCTGCTTTCCACCGTGCTGTTGTTCGGGTTTCTCCTGGCGCTGGCGTGGGAAGGGGTCATCTGTCTGCTCATGGTCGCGCCGCTGGCGATCGTCGTGGCGATGATCGGCGCGTATTGCGGCAATCGATCGGCGCGGCGGCCCGACCTCAGACGTGGTGCGCCCGCCTATCTCACCGTGGCCATCCTCCCGCTCATCCTGATGACCGAGGCCGCGGCGCGGCGGGAGGCGCCGGTGTATCGCGTCGACAGCGAGATCGTCATCGACGCGCCAGCCCAAACGGTCTGGAAGAACGTCGTCACATTTTCGGAGATCCCCGAAGAGCCGGAGTGGTACTTCCGCGCCGGGATCGCCTACCCGCTTCGCGCGCGCATCACAGGCCGAGGAGTGGGCGCGATACGGACGTGCGAGTTCACGACCGGAAACTTCATCGAGCCGATCGAAGTGTGGAACGAACCGCGGCTTCTTCGATTCGGCGTGACTGCCAACCCGCCTCCGATGCGCGAGCTCTCACCGTACGGCAGCATCGACGCCCCGCACCTGCACGGATTCCTCGTTTCACAACGCGGCCAGTTCGCGATCGAGACGCTGCCCGATGGCCGCACGCGGCTGACCGGCACGACCTGGTACCAGCATCATCTCTGGCCGGCAGGCTATTGGCAGCTGTGGTCGGACGCGATCATCCATCGCATCCACTTGCGCGTGCTGCGGCACATCAAGGGTCTCAGCGAAGCATCGAATTCAACGGCGTCTCAATGAGCTCGCACCGCGCGGCGAGATCCGCAGCTGATGCTGCCGCGGTGACTCTCCGGTAGCGCGGCGGTACGCGCGGAAGAACGTGCGGCGCGTGGCAAAGCCGCAGGCATAACCGACACGAGTCGTATCGAGCGTCGTGGTTCGAAGCAGACGCTGCGCCCGCCGGAGCTGCAGGGCCTTGATGTAGCCGGAGAGGCTTTGGCCGTAGCGCGTCCGGAACGTGCGGCTGAGATGGCTTAGGGTCACGCCATAGCGCATGGCCAGTTCCGACGCCCGCGGCGAGTCCTGTCGTCGCATGCAATCGATGACGTAGCGTGCGACGTCGATCTTGCCGAGTTCTCGCGTCACGCGGCCATCATAGGCGACTAAGATGCATCTCAACCCAGACGTCAAAAAATGACTCTATTCTCGCTCTGCGTACCGCCCGATCATCGCCGCCGTGAGCAACCTGCAGGTTCGCATCCATCCCCAGGTACGTTTTGTTGAAAAAGAAGGAGCGGCGGTACTACTCCAGCTCGACCGTGGCCGTTACCAGAGTCTGAACGGTTCCGGCCTGACGATCTGGAGCGATATCGGCAACGGCACGACAGTCGACGATCTCGTTTCCCGCATGTGCAGCCGCCATCCCGGCGTAGCCCGCCAGCGTATCGATGACGACGTCCGCAAGTTCCTGGCGCAGCTTCAGTCGCGCGGTGTCGTCACGCTCGAGGCGGCGCCATGAGCAGGGCCTGGTTTCGCCTCGCCGTCGTCGATGCTGTCGCATCGATCGGCGGCTTCGCACGCCTGCACCGTTTCATCCGGCGCCTTGCTCCGCGGCGGCGCCGGCAGACTCGGACGGTCGAAGAAATCCGTGCGGCGCTCGATCGCGCGGCCGTCTACTACCCGCGCGAGCTCTATTGTCTGCGGCGCTCCGCCGCGCTCACCTGGCTGCTGCGGACGTACGGCTATCCCGCCGAGTTGATCATCGGCGCTTGCGTCACACCGTTCCTGGCGCACGCCTGGGTCGAGCTCGACGGACGCATCATCAATGATGACGAGCAACGGATCCGCGGCACCTACGCTGTTCTGGAGCGCTGCTGATGCGCGGGATCTCGGGAGTCCTGCATCGTCTGCCAAAACCCTCGGTGACCATGTCACCGTCGGTAACGCTTGGCGATCTGGTCATCTCCTTCGACGGCCGCATCGACGATCGTGCCGGACTGGCTGCGGCGTTGTCGCTGCCGTCATCCGCTTCCGACGCCACGCTCATCGCGGCGGCGTACAAGCGCTGGGGCGATGACTTTCTCGCGCACGTGCTCGGAAACTTTGCGCTCGCGCTTTGGGATGCGCGCGCGCACCGGCTGCTCCTCTCGCGCGACTACATCGGCGTCCTGCCGCTCTACTACCATCGCACTCCCGAGGCCATTACGTGGTCGTCACGGCTGCAGCCGATCATCGATTCCACCGCCTGCAGCCGGGAGCCCGACCGGCACTTCATGGCCGGCTTCCTCACGCGCGGTGGCGGCCGGCTCGACGTCAGTCCGTACGCCGCGATCGCCGCGGTGCCGCCTGCCGTTCTCGTTCTGTTCACGCGTGACCGTCAGACGACCTACACATGGTGGCGGCTCGAACCGGAGCGCGAGATCCGTCTGGCCTCGGACGCCGAATACGAAGAGCGCTTCTACGCGACCTTCCGAAGCGCGGTCTCCGATTGCCTTCCCGCCGAGGGAACGATCTTCGCGGAGATGAGCGGCGGCGTCGATTCGACGTCCATCATCGCCGTCGCCGACGAAATGCTCCGCGCTGCACACCGTCCGGCGCGCAGCCTCCAGACCGTCTCGCACATCTACGAGGCGCTCACCCTCTCCGATGACCGGCCGTTCCAGGCCATCGTGCAGAAGGCATTCGGCAGGCCGGCGCACTACGTCGACGAGCGCGACGCGCCGTTCTTCGCCTGGCTCGGCGAGGAGTATCCGTTCGAGGCGCCGACCGCGTACTGGGCGGGTGCAGCAATCATGGCCGGCGTCCACCGGACGATGGCGAACGAGAACAGCCGCGTCATTCTCTGCGGCGCCGGCGGCGACCATCTCTCCTACAGCGAAGTGGAAATCCCGCCGAGCGTCGCCGACCATCTGGCCGCGCTCCGCTTCGGCCAGGCGCTGCGCGAAAGCCGGATCTGGGCCGGCGCGCTTTCGTCATCCCAGACCAAGATTCTGCGAAGCTCCGTGCGGCAAGCCGTTGCCGCGCGCCTCGGTTTCGGCGAACGCGAGCCGAGCGTTCCGCCGTGGATCAATCGCCGTTTCGCGCACGAGACCGCGATCGACAAACCGTCGCGGCGCTCGGCGGATGTGGAGAATTATCGAATACCCAGCCGGCGTGCGCAGGTCTACGCGTTGCGCGATCTCTCCTCCGCTTTCGAAGACCGGCACTTCTTCGATCCGAACGTCGACGTGCGCTATCCGTACGCGGACCGGCGGCTGGTGGAGCTGGCCTTCGGCATTCCGATCGAACAGCATCTCCGACCGGGCGAGACGCGTTCTCTGCAGCGCCGGTCCCTGGCCCGCGTCGTTCCGCCGGAGATTGCCTGGCGCCGGACGAAAGGCGGACCGAGCGTGGCGATCTACGCACGCTTTCGTCAGCGCTGGCGCGACATCAAGCCGCTCCTCGGCGACATGCGCGTTTGCGACCGAGGCTACATCGATCCGCGGCCGCTCGCGGATGCACTGCATCGCGCTGCACATGGGCAAAACGTCAATGCCGTCGCCCTCCTGCGCGTGCTTGCACTCGAATTCTGGCTGCGAAAGCTCGAGCAGCCGGCCCTCGCGGCCGGGCGCCCGCAGCGGGTTCAAACCCAATCGTGAAAGAAAGGAGGTGAAAGCAATGACAGACAAAGAGCAGACGACAGGTTATGAAACACCCGAAGTCTTCGAGCTCGGCGACGCGCAGGCGTTGACGCAGTTCAATCAGTTCGCTGACTGGCCAGAAGTGGTCGGAGTCCGATTCATCTTCAGCCCGTAGTTGACACTGATGCGACGGTGGCCCCACCACCGTCGCATCGTTCACACCAGCCGCGGCCCCGCCGCCCACGCGGAAAGTACGATCTGGGAAAGACGATTTCATCGACCTCGAACGGCATTGTTTACGCTCACCTAGGAGTGTCGATGACGAAGAGTTCCTACCCGGTTGCCTGCAACGCGCGGCCGAGGAGGATGAGCGCATCGCTACGGCCTGCCAGCCCGACCACGTGCGTGGCGATCGCGCCGAGGTCGGGATCGCTTTCGAGCAATGACCACGAACTTGCAGCCGATGATCCGATTAATCCTTTTCGCATCGCCACCGGAAGCATTTGCCGGACGAGCCGCTCAGCCTCGGCGATTTGAGCGGCGGCGTTGCTCGTGGTGCTCACCATCAGATCATCGGCGCGGCGCAACACGTCGGCGGCCACGGCATCGCGAATCTTCCGTGGCGTCACGCGTCCCGAGAACGTCACTCCCGCGGGAACGGTTCCTTCGTCGGCGGCGATGAGCGTGCCCCGAAGCGCCGCCAGGCTCGCCACCGCCGCAAGCCTCCCCGCCGTCAGAATCGCCTCCCCTTCGCAAACCCATCGCTTGACGTCTTCCGCGAAACGAGGGTCGCCGTTGTCGTAGAGATCGACGATCCGCGGGACACCGAGACGCAATTCGTCGATCTGATCGAGAGTGGCCAGTCGCATGTCGTTACTCCGCGACCAGCCGCGAGGTGGTCTTGCCGTCCGATTCGCTCACGCTCCACTCCATCGCCTCCTCGGAGACAGTGAGGTGCAGCCGCGCCAGCAGTTCGGGCGGTCCCGCTTCGCGAAGTTCGCCCGTCGTGACCGCGACGTGGAGACGGGGAACCGCCTGCCCGCTTTGCTGCAGCGCGTCGGAGAGCGTCTTCTGAAACGTTTCCGCCAGACGCCCCGCGACGTCAGGGGAAACATCGCGTCGCGATCCCAACGTATCGGCGAATGTTTCGCCGGCAACGGCCGCGAGATCGCTGAGAGTACTTCTCGGGATTGCGGCCCGGGCAGGAGGCGCGAAAACGGATACAGCGCGCGTCAAGGCTGTGCGCAGTTCGTTCCGCTGCTTCGCCGTCACCTTGACCACCGAGGGGTCGAGCGCGGCCGCCAATCCGCGCTCGACCGCCGCATGAACATCATCGATACCGATGCCGCCGCGAACCGGTTGGCCCGGCGGCGCTTCTTCCATGCGCGTGACGATGACAGGAGCGTCGATGGTCACGTTCGGAAGACGAAAGCGTGGGACGGCCATGTGCTTGAGAAGCGGATGGGACGCGTAGAGTTCGGCGATTCGAACGGATTCGAGATCAGCCTGCACGCGGGCTGTCGTAATCTCCGACAGGAGGTGTCCGAGGTAATCACCGAGGTATGGCATCACATCCTCCGATCAATGCGCCGCGATGGCCGGCGCAGGTTGAGGCAGCGGCGCGCTGCTGGGTTGTTCGCGCATGGCGCGTTCGAGTATGCCCAGGACTTTTTCCATGCCCCGCGGCAGGTCGTCCTGAATGGCTTTGACCGAGATGTCGAGCGCGTACGAGCGTTTCACCTCGGTGCCGCGCGAGGTCTTGCTCTGATGCGACGCCGAGACGCTCAACGCCGCCGATCCGCCCGGCCAGCGCTGATTCACGGTGAGATTTCCGCTGATGCTCGTGCTCGAGTCGACCTGTGTCGATTCCATCGAGTCGATCTTGGCGTTGAACTGCAGATTGAACTCTTCGATGCGGATGAACGGGATGGGAAGGATGGTGAGAATCGGCACTTCGAGATTCATCTGCTGGAAGACCGCGGCCGATTCGTCACGAGCGGCGACAACCGCGACGGTGCCGGTGGCCGGGGTGGTTCCGCCCGGGATCGTGAAGGTAACGGTGCCGGACGTGGCGCTCGCCAGGCTGGCGGGGGTGATGGTGACACTGTCGATCGTCCCATCCGCCTTCACCGTGGCTGTTCCACTGATCGTGTTCGACGAAAAAGTGATCGTTGGTGTTCCGGTTAATGGGAACCCCGAGCCATGATCGGTGATCGAGACCGAGGCACTGGCCGCAACGGCCGGCTGATACGGCGCAAGCTCCTTCGGGTATTTGAACGTGACGTAGATCGGATCACCGGTGTTGCCGGCCTCGGGATCGGTGCTGCTTCCCTGTTTGAAGCCGACCGCCTTGATGAAGTTGACCGTGCTGAGCGCCGCCTCTGCCTGCGCCTCGATCACGGCCCGCAGCGGACTGCCGATCATGTTGGAGAAGTTGATCGATGAGAGTTCCTGTCCTGGGTTTGCCATTGAAGGCCTCCTTTTCAAATGACCGTGGCTTGACTACTTGAGACAGCAGCCTTCCAGGGTGAGCTTCGCGGAAAGGACCGCGGTGTCGTCTTCGACATAGAAACTCACGCGGCCTGTGCTGAGGATGGATGCAGGAATGTTGTTGATCATCACGTTGTGCACGGCACCCGTGGAGCAGCCCGTCGGCCAGGCCTTTGGCGTGTAGCCCGGCACCGAAGCAGCACCTTGCACAAGCTCGACGTAATCATTGGCCGAGGTCGCACTTCCGGCCGGACCTCCCTGCAGACACTTGATCGTGACCTCGAGAGTGCCCTTGGTCATCAGGCAGCACTCCCCTCTCACGGGAGCGGGGAAATGGAAGGTGTGACCAAAGGCCTTGTTCACGGCCGTCTGATTCCACACCGATCCCGCGACGGCAGAGGCAAGCGGTGGACCGAAATCTGCGGGATCCGGCGCCGGCGCAACGGGAGGGGGATTGGTGATCACCAGAGTCACGGGATGGGGGCAAGCGACCGGCGGACCCGGTCTACGTTCCTCCTGAGCGACGGCCGAACCGGCGGCCAACAAGCAAGTGAGCAAGAAACTGGCGGTGAGAAAGCGCTTCACGTTCATCGTTTTCATGTCATCTCCTTTCTGAGATGGCCGCCTTAGACGGACGCGCTTTTCACATTCCGGGGTGTGGTTAACGCGGTCGCTGACACTCCTCCAATAGAGAGAAGAGCGTGGCCGGTCCGGAAGCACCCGAATTACTGACGTCGAACCTCGCCGTGATCGAGCGGGCCATCGGCTTCGCTGCGCGCCGATACCGCCTCGATCCGAACGACGCCGAGGAGTTCGCGGCGGTGGTGAAACTGAAGCTCGTGGACAACGACTACGCCATCCTTCGCGCGTATGAGGCGCGGAGCAGCTTCGCCACTTACATCAGCATCGTCATTCAGCGACTGGCGCTCGATTACTGCATCCATGCCTGGGGCAAATGGCACGCCTCGGCGGAGGCGAAGCGACTCGGAACGCTGGCCATCGATCTCGAACAGCTCCTTCATCGCGACGGACGCACGATCGATGAAGCACTGGTGATCCTTGCGTCGAAGCATGAGGGCATCACGCGCGAGTCGTTGCAATCGATCGCCGACCGACTTCCCGATCGCGCCCCTCGGCATCGCGACGTCGGATTGGAAAAGGCCGAATCCGTCGCCGTGACCTGGCCGGCCGACGTCGAAGAGCCAATCTTCGCCAACGAGCGCCGCCACGCTTCCGAACGCCTGTCAGCAATCATGTCGGCCGTCATCGCGCGGCTTCCCGAGGACGAGCTGCTGATCCTCCAGCTTCGCTTCGAAGGCAGGATGACCGTTTCTCAGATCGCCCGCTCTCTCGGAGTCGACCAGAAGCTGACCTATCGCCGCATCGAGAAGCGCATGCGCGAAATCCGGACGGAGCTGGAACGATCCGGCATCGCCTGGCGCGACGTTCTCGATCTGATCGGCCGCGACGAGGTCCTTCTTCAATTCGACCTCGGAAAACAAAAACCGCGTCCGTCCAAAGCCGCCGATGAAACGGCGCAGGCAACCACGGAGGGCTCTCAATGAACGACGTGAGGCCGCGCCATCCCGAGGCACAGACCATGGCCGCATTTCTTGAAGGGGCGCTTGCGCCGGACGAAATCGCAGCAGTCGCAGAGCACCTGCGAGGCTGCAGCGACTGCCGGACCGTGGTCAGCGAGACGGCGCGATTCGAGCGCGAAGAAGCGGCGCGGGAAACACCGGCCCGCTCCAATCGCTGGTGGCTGCTGACAGCGGCGGCGATCGTCGCCGCGATCGCCTTCGCCCTTCCTCTCTCTCGTTGGATAGGAACGCGCAACGCCTCGCCAATCGCCAGGCTGATCGAAGTCGCTCCCCGCCAACATCGATTTGTCGAAGCGCGTCTCTCCGGATTTCCCTGGGCGCAGTTGCAAGCGCCGCCCCGAGGAGAAGGGATTCCCGATCCGGCCGATCTGAAGTTGACCGGCGCCGCCGGCGAGGTGTTGGAGAAGACTGCGAATCAGCAACAGGCGGAATCGCGTCACGCCACCGGCGTGGCGTATCTGCTTATCAATCGACGGAACGACGGCATCGCCGCGCTGGAGCAGGCGGCAACTGGATCGAACGATCCGCGCGCCTGGAACGATCTCGCCGCGGCGCGGTATTCGGTGGCAACACAGGACGAACATCCCTCCCAATTTTCGCTCGCGTTGGCTGATGCCGATCACGCGCTGCGCCTCGATCCCAAATCCCCCGAGGCGCTCTTCAACCGCGCCCTGATCCTGGAACACCTCGGCATCCGCGACCAGGCCCGCAAAGCCTGGCAGGCTTACCTCGCGGTTGACGGCGCCAGCGACTGGAGTGCCGAAGCACGCAAGCATTTGCGGGCACTCGAAACGACCTCCCGCCGATTCGATCCGAAGATGCTCGACAGCGAGCCCGCCGATCAATTCGTGCGCGCGTTCCCGCAGGAGGCCCGGACATGGGGCGAAGGGCCGATGCTGACGTCGTGGGCCGACGCGGAAGCGGCAAACGACCACGTCCGAGCGGCGAAGATTCTGGCCCGCGTCCATGCCATCGGCGATGCACTCGCGGCATTCAACGGGGAGCATCTACTCGGAGATGCGGTTGCGGCGATCGAGCGGTCGCGCGGAGCAGGTCGCGCTGCGCTGGTGGAAGGGCAACGGCTGTATCGGGATGCCAGGATCGCGTATAGCAAACACAACATAGCGGCGGCCGAACCAGTCTTTGAGCGCGCGGCAGGCCACTTTCGCTCGGGCGACAGCCCAATGGCGACGATGGCCGCCTACTTTGCTGCCAGTACCTCGTCGGAAGAGCATCGCCGTGAAGAGGGGCAGGAAAAGCTCAGCCAGATCCTCTCGTTGATCGATGAGCACCGCTACTCCGCGCTCGCGGCGCAGATTCGATGGTCACAGGCGCTCGCGGCAACTACTTCCGGCGATTGGGGCTCGGCGATTCGAGCCGCCGATTCGGCAGCAACAGGCTTCCGGTCGCTCGGTGAAGCCAGAAATGCAGCGTACCTGGACACTGCAGCGGCTGTTGGTTTCGACATGATCGGCGCGAAAGACGTCGCCTGGTCACGTCGCATTCGCACGTGCGCCGTACTGATCGATCCGCAGGATCTGGATCGGCTCTGTGCAGTTCTGCGAAGCGCGGCAGCAACACTCGTGAGTGTCGGGCAGATGGACGCAGCAGCAGCCATGCTCGATCTCGCCATCGACGAGTTGCATCGCAATCCGCCACAACTCGCACTTGCACTAACAGAACGGGCCCGCATCGCCGCGCGTGCCGGAGAGACCGCCACCGCGGAAACGTCACTCGATGCCGCGCGACAGGCGACTGCCTCTGTAACGGATGCAACGATCCGGGAAGAGCTGGTTGCCTCGATTGACGTCGTGGAGGCAACTCTGCTTAGCCGCAAACGGCCACGCGAGGCGATCGCAATACTCGATCGCGCGATCGTCTTTTACGCGAAAACGAATCTCAGGCATCTCCTGCCTGATGCGTACCTCCAGCGCGCACGATCCTTCCGCGCGGCAGGCGACGACACGGCGGCGATACGCGATTACGAGTCCGCGCTGCGCGAAGTCGAATCACAACAGCTCACCATCAGCGACAACGATTTACGACTTCGTTTTCTCGATACCGGCGCACAGATCATTGACGAAAGCATCGCCCTTCTTCTTTCACACGGTTCAACACGAGAGGCGCTGTCTGTTGCCGATCGGACGCGGCAACTGAACCAGGCATCTCCGTCAACGCTTTCGCCTGCAAGCGACATTCAGACTGAGCATGGGACGGCGGTGATCGAGTATGCGGTACTTCCCGATGCGATCGTCATCTTCTGCATTTCCGGCCGGCAAATCTCGGTTCAAAAGGTTGCGGTCGCGCGCGATCGAGTCGCGGATCGCATCGCACAATTCGACGACGCCATCCGCCGCCGCGGTCCCCTCGATCAGATCAGGAATGACGCGATCGTGCTGTTTCATCTGCTGGTCGCTCCTGTACGGAAGCAATTGTCCGCCGTACGCGAGGTCATCATCATTCCGGACCGGCAACTGCACGCGGTCCCCTTCGCGGCTCTTTTCGATGATGCAAGCGGTGAGTATCTCGCGGAAGAATTCACCATTCGCCTGGCGCCCGCGGCTTCCACGATCAATTCGGCGACAGCGATTGGCGCACTGCAGCCGGCTCTAGTAATCGCTGATCCCACAACGACAAATCGGCCACGCTTACCGATCAGTCTGCGCGAGGGCGAGCGAATCGCTGCTGATTACGGCGCCACACTGCTCAGTGGTGACGCCGCCACGACGTCGCGTTTTGTCGAGGCGGCAACGCGAAGTGCGCTGATTCACTATGCTGGCCATGCTGACAGCGACGCCCGGGATTCTTATGGCGCGCTACTGCTCGCGGCCGGCGACGCCAATTCGGGAGTCCTGGGCTCGAATGACATCGAGCGGCTTGCGCTCGGCATGCATCCCCTTGTCGTGTTAGCGGCCTGCGGCACATTTCGTGGCGATCCGGTGCACGCAGGCGGGATGTCCAGCCTGGCGCGCGCCTTCCTGCTGGCCGGAGCGCGCGCAGTCGCCGGAACGCTATGGGAAGTCGACGACGACGTCGCCTCCGATTTCTTTCTCCGATTTCACAAACACCTTCGTGCCGGCGAGTCACCGGCAGCGGCAGTACGCAGCGCGCAGATCGAGATGATCCACGCATCCGACCCGCGGTTGCGCCACCCGGCGGCGTGGGCGCCGGTCGTTTTGATCAGCAAGAATTAAGGAGCGAATCATGAATCTCATAGCCGTTACGACTCATGTTGCAACCGTTCACATCCTCGGCTTAGGACTCTTCATAACGCAACCAGCCGACACAACCGCCAAGGTCGCAGGAATACCTCCATCCGAATATGCGCTCGTCATGCCGAATGTCCCGCCCCGCGTCCTCCTCCAGGATCCTACACCGATCGCAATAGCGCGCTCAGCTCCGAACGCGTCTCCGTTGAAGACGCCTGCGCCACCGTCATCTCCGCGAAGCGCGCCGCAACCCGAGGATCGAGTACCCGCCAAAGTCGCGACAGCCAGCAATCTGTCCGTCGAAACTCACATTCCATTTCTGATTTTCCAGGCTCGCGACCTGGTGGACGTCAGCGGCTGGGAAGTGAAACGGTTTGAATCCGGATATCTCGGGATTCAACTGAACGGAGAACACCTTAATTTTGTCGCTGATGGTGTGAATCAAGCCGTCAACTCCAACCTTGCACTTGGTCATGTGGGAGGTCAGCTGCGTCCGGAGTATCAGCCGCCAGCGTTTTCGGACGCAGCGGCAGTTTTCATGATCCCGGTTGGAGACCTTCGTGCTTGCGGCAATGTTACCGGTAATCCACCAATAGTCGGTCCATTGACTCGCATCGATACGGAACTGAGGCTGAACAACAACGGGACGTTCACGATCCAAGCGGGGACAAAGAGGCTCACGGTGGATGGCGATGCCACGGTGGTCGCGGCGGACGTCCCATTTGCCTACGCGGATCACCATGGACTTTCCCATACAGGCGCCGCCCACTACACCTTCTACTGTGCCATGACGGGGACCAGTGGCGCGTGCAGCGCACCGATGCCGTCTCTCAGCGCCAGCAATCAGATCCTTCCATGTCACGACAGCAGCATGGTCATGACTGGCGATCCGGCTTCACGCATGGAATTGCCAACGATCCCCAGTGGCCTCAATCTGTTAATGGATTTCGCCTGTTCAAACTCGCAATGGCCGTGATTTTGAGGGCGCACGAGCCGTCTGGCTCGTGCGCCTTTCGGTTTGCCTAGTGCAGCAGCTCCAGCACCGCCAGAGTCATCGCTTTGATTCCTCCGCGCAACGTCGGATCGGGAAGCGGCTGGAATCCGGAGGAATGCAGCGACGGCAGGCGCTGGCCGCTGGCGATCTTTGCGGGATCGACGGCGCCGAGGTTGAACATTGTGAGGGGGATCTTGTGGTCGAGACCGAAACGGCCGAAGTCTTCGCTGACCATCAACGGATCGATGCGGACGACGTTCGCGGCACCCATCCCTTTCGTCAGCGCAGCGGCCAGGCGCTCGGTGAGTGCTGGATCGTTGTAGGTCGAGTCGACAGACTCGCCCGACAGCAGCTCGAATACCGGCGCGCGATCCTCGGGGACTCCCGCGGCGAGTGCAATGCCGCGCGCGATCCGTTCGATCGACGCCAGTACCCGTTTGCGCACCTCGGGTTTGTACGTACGCACCGTCATCAGCAACTGCACTTCGTCAGGGATGATGTTGCGTTTCGTCCCGCCGTGGATCGAGCCGACGGTGACCACGACCGGATCGAGCGGCGAGTCTTCGCGGCTGACGATCGTCTGTAGCGCGTTGATGAACTGCGCCGCCATGACCACCGGATCTTTCGTTGATTGCGGCGACGCGCCGTGGCCACCCATGCCGCGGATGGTGACGTTGACCGAGTCGCCGCTGGCCATGAAGTAGCCGGGTGTGTAGCCGATCTGGCCAGCCGGCAATGCCGCGTTGTCATGCAGAGCGATGACGAAATCGGGCTTGGGAAAGCGCTCGTACAAATGATCGCGCAACATCCCGTCGGCGCCCTTCACCACTTCCTCCGCCGGCTGGCCGATCAGCATCAGCGTTCCGTGCCACTGCGACTTCATTTGCGCCAGCATCTTCGCCGTGCCGAGAAGTGTGGTCATGTGGATGTCGTGTCCGCAGGCGTGCATCACCGGCACGTCGTCGCCCGACTGCCCCTTCGCGCGAACCGTGCTCGCGTATGGCAGGCCGGTCTGCTCGAGCACAGGCAGCGCATCCACGTCGCTGCGCACCAGGACCGTCGGCCCTGCCCCATTCTTCATGACGGCAACGACGCCGTAGCAGGTCGCACCCGGCTCGAGATACTGGCCGACCGGATAAGTGACTTCGTATCCAAGCTCGCGCAATCGCGAGGCGACGAGCGCGGATGAGTTCTTCTCCTGCATCGAAAGTTCGGGCGCGGCGTGGAGTTGCTTGTACGTCGTCACCAGCGACGGGATCTCACGATCGATCATCTGATCGAGAGACTGGGCGAAGGCGGACGAGGTGATGAGTAGAGTGAGAAAGACGATTCGCTTCATGGCGTGATTATGGCCGAAGGGAGCGTAGCGCCGTCGGCTCGACGGCTGGACCGCCGCCGGCTCGGCGGCAGGTGTTTGCGTAAATCGCCAGCGAGCCGCTGGCGGTACAGCCGTCGGGCCGACGGCGCTACGCTGCTGATTACGCCAGCGCGCTTTCCGCCGGAAGCTCCCCTGCCATCGCCACCTGGTTCTTGCCGTTTTTCTTGGCGTAGTAGAGCGCCGCATCGGCGCGCGCGACCAGATCGGTCGTCGTTGCGCCGTCGTGGGGATAGACGGCGATGCCGATGCTCATGGTCACGCGCAGCGCTCGTCCGGCAGACGGGACGAAGATCTCGCGTTTGGCCACCAGCTCGCGCATGCGGTTGCCGGCATCGCGTGCCGAGAGCGCCGGCGTGTCGGCGAAGATGATGGCGAACTCCTCGCCGCCATAGCGCGCCACCACATCGGAATCGCGGGCATTGGTCATCATCTCGTCGACCAGCCCCTTGAGAATCTCGTCGCCGACCGGATGGCCGAAGGTGTCGTTGATCCGTTTGAAATTGTCGATATCGAGCATCGCCAGCGCGAACTCGCGGCCGGCGCGCGCGCTGCGATGGACTTCCTTCGCCAGCGCATCCTGGAAAAAGCGATGGTTGTACGCCGCCGTCAAACCGTCGATGAACGTCAGCCGCCGGATCTCTTCGTACTGCCGCGCCGACTGCAACGCCGTCACCGCCTGCAACGCAAAAATCTCCAGCGTCTGCACGGTCTCCACATTCGGAACGCGCTGATCGCGCGGATCGCGCACTGAGAGGTAGCCGATCATCTCGTCCGCGCTGATCAGCGGGACCAGCAGCAGATCGTTCTCGTGCCACTCGTCGGGACGGCGCAAAAAATCGTCGTCGTCGTGGCGGACGAAGACCCCGTGCTCGCTCTGCTGCAAAAGAGTGTGCGGGATGAAGAACGAATTCGACACGCGAAACTCGTCGGCGAAGAAGGTCGTGATCTCGTTCGATGCCACCGGCTTCTTCTTCATCTCCTCCCACACCTCATCCATGCCGGCGTGCGCGCGCCGGGCAAACTCGGAACGCTTGGCGTCGAAGAGCGCGAAGACCACCTTCTCGAATCCGAGGGCCTTGCTGATGGCCTGTGCGATACGCGTGAGCATGGCGTCGACGTCGTACGAGCCAATCAGACCGTTGGCCACGTCGAGAATGAGCGACTTCGTGGCCGCCTGCGCTTCGAGCTGCGTCGTCTTCTCGCCCATCTCACGCCGCAGCAGCTGATCCTGCAGCGAGATCGCCGTTTGATTGACCAGCAGCGTCAGGAGGTTGATGCTGCCGCTCTTGAGGATCGACGGATCTTCCGTTTCGTAGATGAGGATTCCGTAGATGACTTCCTCGGTCTGAATGCCGATGAGAACCTGAATGGCGTTCCCCTCGGACAACGGAAAGCGGCGCTGATCGTTGTGAAAGACGAAGGCGCGGCTCGGCGCCGATTCCGCAAAGCCGGCCGTCTCCACCCACGCCAGAATCCCCTGATCGGTCGGCTGACAGGCGCCGTGGCGATAGACCGTAGCCGCGATGTCGGGGTTCGCGCCCCAGGTCACCACCGCGCAGGCCTTGAGCCGCGCCAGCCGCCCGAGCAGCGCAACCATGCGCCGCAATGTTTCCTGATCGCCCTCGGCGGTAAGAATCTGCGATGCGCTTTCGGTGAGGATGGACAACTCCCGATTGCGCCGCACCAGCTCCGTGTTCTGCCGGGTGGCATCGTGCTCATTGCGCATCGTGTAGGCGATGACGAGCACCGGCAGAAACGCCAGCGCGAAACCGAGCCGGCCGTAGATCGAGTAACAGAGCACTTCGGCGGCCACGACCGGGGTCATGATCAAAAGCATCCGACCCTGCACCACAAGAAGATTGCGGACGTCGAGCGCGTCCCGTCTGCCCTCGAGCGTGTGCCGGACGGCCGCGAAGACAACGTGCGCCACGAGATAGCCGACCACGAGCAGGATGTAGCCCGACACCTTCGCCATCAGGGGTGCATCTTTCGCAACCGCCGAGGCGTAGAGCAGTGCAACGATGTAATACGAGAGCGCGAGCTGCGCCGCCTCGTACATCGAAGCGAGCCGCCAGGTGCGCCTGCCTGCATCGCGCGCGAGGTGATAGACGCCCACCCCGGCGAAGACAGCGATCAACGCTACCTCGGGGTCGTGCAGAAGCAGGATGGCCGCGAACACGACCGCTGCCTCGAACCCGGATGTGTCGTCGTCGATGCGCAGCCAAGCCGCGACGGCGACAAACGCGGCGTAGACGAGGAACGCCTGCACCATCGTCCACGACTCGACGCTGACCGTCCACACCACCGCCGTAACGGCGATGACGATCGCCGCCAGCATATAAATGCGAAATAGGACCGCGCGAGACATGAGGGAAGTGTCGAATTGTATACGTGCGCGTCTGACCTCGCGTCGCCATCCAGTGACGAATGACATAATCCGGACATGTCGTGGGAAGCAGTCATCGGCCTCGAAGTGCACGCGCATCTGTCGACGGCCACCAAGATTTTCTGCGCATGCTCCACCTCGTTCGGCGCTCCGCCGAACACGCAGGTCTGCCCGGTTTGCCTCGGCTACCCAGGCGCGTTGCCCGTGCTGAACCGCCGCGCGGTGGAGCTGGCCATTCGCGCCGCCATCGCCACGGGATGCACGATTCACGAACGCTCCGTCTTCGCGCGCAAGAACTACTTCTACCCCGACCTGCCGAAGGGATATCAGATCTCGCAGTTTGACCAACCGCTGGCAACCGGCGGCAAGATCGGCAGCGTGCGCATCCTGCGCATTCACATGGAGGAAGACGCCGGTAAGTCGATTCATACCGGCGACGTCTCGCACGTCGATCTCAATCGTGCCGGCACGCCGTTGGTCGAGATCGTCTCCGAGCCTGACATCCGCTCCGCCGAGGAGGCCGATGCCTATCTGACCCGACTGCGTCAGATCCTCATGTACGCCAGCGTCTGCGATGGCAACATGGAGGAGGGCTCGCTGCGCTGCGACGCCAACGTGTCGGTGCGTCAGACTGACGCTCCCCTCGGCACGCGCACAGAAATCAAGAACCTGAACTCGTTCCGCTACCTGCGCAGCGCCATCGACTTCGAGATCGCCCGGCAGACCGGCGTGCTCGAGTCGGGCGGCGTCATCACGCAGGAGACGCGACTTTATGATCCCGCCGCCGGCGAAACGCGCCCGATGCGATCAAAGGAAGAGGCACATGACTACCGCTACTTCCCCGATCCTGATCTCTTGCCGCTCGTGGTTGAACGGAGTTGGATCGACGAGATCGCGCGCGCCGTTCCCGAACTCCCGCACGTTCGCGCGGAACGTTATCAGCGCGATTTCGGCATGAGCGCCAAAGATGCCGAGGCGCTGGTCACATCACGACAGCTCGCCGATTACTTCGAAGCCGTTGCCGCAGCCAGCGGCAACCCGCGCACGGCAGCGAACTGGGTGCGCAACGAAGTGCTGCGCATCCTCAACGAACAGAAGCTGGACATCGATGACTATCGCGTCACACCGGCGATGCTCGGAACGCTGATCCGTCTCATCGACAGCGGCGCCATCGGCGGCAAGTCGGCGAAGGAAGTATTCGACGATATGTCCACGAGCGGCGAAGAGCCCGAACGGATCGTCGAGCGCAAGGGACTGGCGCAGATCAGCGATCCCGAGGTCATCCGCGAAGCCGCGCGGCGCGTGATTGAACGGAACGGAGCACAGGTCGAGCAGTACCGCGCCGGCAAAGCGCAGCTCTTCGGATTTCTCGTCGGTCAGTTGATGAAGGAAACCGGCGGCAAAGCCAACGCCGACCTGGCGAACAAGATCCTGCGCGAGCTGCTCGGAACCTGAGAGCATCCCAACAAAAAATCTTTTCCATACGTCCTTTCGAGCGCCTCGTCCGTAGATCGGTCGCCTCAACGAAAGGAAGGAAAGATATGAAGAAGTTTCTGGGATTCGTGTGTCTATTGATTGCGGCCGTGGCGCAGGCCGGAACGTTTGATGTGCCGCAGTATCCGTCCGAGTGGTTGCCGCAACGCCCGGAGCTGCAGTCGTTTCCGCGTGTGCTTCGAAGCGTTGTGGTGAACTGCAGCAACGGTCAAAAAGTGCAGGCAGCGGTCGACGCCAACGCCGGACCGGTGGAGATCATCGTCAGCGGCATCTGCGTGGAGAACGTTCTGATTCGGGACAAAGACGTCATGCTGCGGGGCGCGGGCAAACCGCCGCAGAGCGGCATTCGCAGCACGGACGCCACGATTCCGGCGCTGACAATCCGCGGCGGCGGCATCGACAGCGTCGAAAGTCTGTCGTTCAGCAACAGCGCCGGGCTGGCCGTCTCGATCCAGGGCGTCAGCGCGACGCTGACCAATTGCCTGTTCGAGAACAACGGCGCCAGCGCTCTGCAGGTCAAAGCCGGCGCGGTGGTCCTGGCCACCGGATTGACGTTCAACACCAATGCGGGGGCGAGCATCAACGTCAACAACGGCCAGATCTTCTGCACCGCCTGCGACGTCAGCGGCAACTCCTTCGCGGTGCAGGCCATCCGCGGCTCCATCGTCTCGCTGCTCGACACCATGGTCACCGGACGGCGGGGGATTCTGGCCGCCGACAGCGGCACCATCGCCGACGTCGATTGCGTCAACGGCGGCACCACCCATCCCTGCGGCGTCCAGGTCACCGGCACTGCCGCACTCGGCGGCGGCGGCGGACTGGCCTCGCTGTTCGGCGTGGGCGATTTCACCGGTCGCATCGACGCAGTGGACGGCGGCACGGTCTCTCTGTTTGGTTCGCGCCAGATTGCCGGCGCTCAGACGGGACAGGCGCCGCCGACGAACGGCGCCGAGTACTTCGGCCGGATCGAGGTCGGCACGAACTTCGACGTCAATCCGCCAACGCAGAGCCGCCTGCTCAGCACCGACGTCACGCACTTCGGCCGCGTCCTCATCACCGACGACACGGTGCTCAACGGAACGATTCAGTGCTCGAGCGCCGGGGACGCCTCGCTCGATCCGACCATCATCGCCCTCCCCGGCTCGGCGGTGACCGGGTGCGATCACGGCAGGCTGCCGTAATCGAGTGACCTCTTGGCTCTGAATGCGATGGCGCGAGGTGCTTCCGCCTCGCGCCATCGGATCTCTTCCGGCAGGATGCCCGCGGACGCGCGAAAGCAGCTGAATTCACACAAGTTGCGGCAGAAATCCGAAGTGCTATGATCCGGCGGTTTATACGAGGTCGGGTATTCAAGCGCAATTCGAGTCATTTAGGAGGTCCAGCTTGCGTTCTTTCAGCAAAATCGGGCTACTGGTTTGTGCAGCAATGTTAGCGGTGAGTGGTGCGGCATTCGGAGCTGGATTCGGACTCTTCGAACAAGGCGCCAAGGCAACTGCCATGGGTGGTGCCTTCGCCGCGACAGCGGACGATCCGAGCGCCATCTTCTACAACGTCGCCGGCCTCGCGCAGCAGCGCCACACGGCGTTCATGGCTGGCGGTACCGGCATCAACTTCAGCAACGAGTTCAATGGCGACCCGAACGACGCTTTCACCAGCGGCGCCACCGGCCGCTATCGGGCTCACACCTTCGTTCCGCCCAACGCATACTTCATCATGCCGATCGGGTCGAACATCACCGTAGGCGTGGGCCTGTTCACGCCGTTCGGTCTGCGCACGAACTGGGAAGATCCCTGGATCGGCCGCTTCGTTTCGCGCGACGCGAACATCAAGACCGTCTCCGTCGAACCGGCGCTTGCCTGGCAGACGTCGGACGGCCGCTTCGCCTTCGGCGTCGGTGCTGAGTATCGCCGCGGGCGCGTCGTCCTCTCGCGCAACAGCACGCTCCCTCCCGGCACCGTCAACGTCAATCCATTCTCCGGCCGCTTCATCGACGTCGCCAGCGCCTATCTCTCGAGCGACTGGGATCACGCCTGGGGCTGGAACGCCGGCGTGCTCTTCAAGCCTTCGCCCACCTGGCGTGTCGGCGCCTCGTACCGCGCGCCGATGGACATCGATTTCACCGGCGACGTGACCATCACACAGATCTCCACCGGCAACGCCCAGCTCGATGCGCTCATCAAGCCGGGCCTTACGCCGAGCCAGCCGGTCACGACGACGATCAACTTCCCGTCGATCGCCAACCTCGGCATCGCCACCACCGCCATCCCGAACTGGGACCTCGAGTTCGACGTCGTCCACACCGGGTGGAGCCGCTTCAAATCATTGACGGTGAACTTCCTCACGACGCCCGCTGCCGGCTTTACCCGTCCCCAGAACTGGGATGACAGCAACTCCTATCGCTTCGGCGCGAACCGCACCGTCAACGCGAACTGGGACGTCCGCTTCGGCCTTCTCTACGACCGTTCACCGCAGCCGACCGAGAACGTCAGCCCGCTGCTTCCCGACTCGGATCGCGAAGGCGCTTCCTTCGGCCTCGGCTGGCACAGCGGACCGTGGATGATCGACGCCACCGAGTTCGCCCTTCACTTCAAGAAACGCGGCACCCAGGGCCTCAGTTCGCCCGACACCAACTTCAACGGGACGTATCGTACGGACGCAAACCTCGTCAGTCTGAACCTCGGCTACCGGTTCTAGGCGACACAAAGGAGAACCCCACAATGACGCGTATCGGAAGCTTCGCTCGCATCACCGCGCTGGCACTGGCCATCGTGGTCATCGCTGTTCCGAGCTTTGCCGCAGTCGGCTCGGCCAACTTCAAGACCGTCGTCGCCATCGGCGACAGCTACGGCGCCGGCTTCGAGAGCAACTCGCTCAACGAGCATCACTCGGTCTTCAGCTGGCCGGCCATCGTCGCCCACCAACTCGGCATTCCCCTCTGCACGCTCGGCTCGTCCGCGACCGACAATTGCTTTGCGCAGCCGATCGTCAGCTACCCGGGCATCGGTCCGGAACTGCAGCTGATGGACATCAGCACCTACCCCCCAGTCATCGTCAATGCGGCGGGCCAGGGTGTGCCGCTGAACACGACGTTCGGCCGCCCGTACAACAACGTCAGCATCCCCGGCGCGAACGTCGCCGATACGTTCACCGTCACCGGCACCGACAAGCCGGTCACGCGCGGCGTCCAGCAGCTGGCGCAGTTCATCCTGCGCGGACCGCAGACCGAGGTCGATGCGGTTGTTGCGCAGAAACCGACGTTCATCCTGGTCTGGATCGGCGGCAATGACTTCCTCGGATCGGCCACCAACGGCACGACCACCGGCTTGACGCCGCTGGCCACCTTCACGAGCGCGTACAACACGCTGCTGGACAAGCTCGTGGCCACGGGCGCCGGCGTCGTCGTCGGCACGCTGCCGACGAACCCCGGCGCGGTGCCGTTCTTCAACACCGTCCCCACCGTTTTGATCAACCCGGCCACGCGCACGCCGGTCCTCGGACCGACCGGCCAGCCGATCACGCTCATCGGCCAGGTCGATGGCACGCCGGCCGTCGGCCAGCTTCTGCCGGGTAGCTTCGTCACCCTCGGCGCCAGCTCGCTGCTCGCGCAGGGCTTCGGCATTCCGTCCGCCCTCAAGCCGGTCCTCGATCCGACCAACAAGCTGCCGGCCTTCGGCACCCCGCTGCCGGATGCGGTCATCCTCACGCCGGCCGAGACGGCCACACTCAAAGCGCGGATCGCCGACTACAACACGGCCATCGTCGCCTCGGCGTCGGCACACAACGTTCCGGTTGCAGACATCAAGGGACTCTTCGATCGCTTCGCCACCGGCCTGAACGTCGGTCCGTTCCACCTGACCAGCGACTTCATCACCGGCGGCATCTTCAGCCTCGACGGCGTTCACCTCAGCGATATCGGCTACACGCTGTTCGCCAACGAGTACATCAAGGCCATCAACTCCGGCTACGGCACGCACGTGCCGCTGGCGTCGGTCGCCACGTTCATGCAGAACAACGACCCGTCCACCAAGATGGCGTCGGGCGCTGCCGCCTTCCCGGGCATGATGTGGGTGCTCAGCGACGAAGCGTCGAAGAGCCTGACGCAGATGTTCTCGCTGACGGCGCAGCCGCCGGCCCGCCGCCGCTCCAGCCACTGATCCTTCATCCGATCCAAACACGACGGGCGGCCTCGCGGCCGCCCGTTTTGTTTTTGTCGATCGTCGCGAAAAACGATTACGTTCCTGCCGGCCTTCCGCGCGGCGACGGGCGCGAGATGTCGATCATGGCCATCCGCTCCTTCTCGTCGTACCAGCAGTGGAAGCGCTTGATGCCCGGCACTTCGATGTCGTAGAAGCGGAAGAAGCTCGGGACGTGGAGCGAGGTCGATTTGTCCGACTGGCGGATCTTCGCCGCGCCCTCTTCTTTCTTGTCGAGCGCGCGGATGCCGATGACCTTCCGCTTCTTGTCGTAGTAGAGATTTGCGTTGGTCTTGCCGCGGAGCCGGAGCATCGACGCGACGGGCGTCGGCAACCGGATCAAGCGCGACTGAACGATGGTCGCTGAAGCTGGAAAGCGCTCGAATTCAGGCTGCGGATCCCATTTCTCAAAAGCCATTCTCCGACTCCTCACCCATCACG
>Ga0157378_10000198_pt1 | contig 58644 bp, 42 predicted proteins | sample M65metaG_FD_115309 | JGI IMG/M metagenome (GOLD analysis project Ga0157378, IMG submission 115309) | Miscanthus rhizosphere microbial communities from Kellogg Biological Station, Michigan, USA - M6-5 metaG | ecosystem: Host-associated > Plants > Roots > Rhizosphere > Soil | place: USA: Michigan... | reverse complement strand
CGCAGACTGACTTCAGCACTACAAACCACTTGAAACAGCCGAATAGCGGAAAAAAACCGCAAAGAAACAAAAAGCGATGCTCCGGAACCCAGAGCATCGCTTTCTTCCTAATCTTGCCGCCTGCTTCGTGACAGTCTGGACCGGCCGGGCTTTTTCCGTAAACAGCTTAGAATGAACACTTACGTAGCTCTATCAAGAATGAACAGTTACAAAAAATAGCGGAAGGGTACCATCGAGGCGCACCGAATCGAGAATTCAGATTTCCCTGACGAAAGTTCTACCTAGCTGGCTGATTCTAATGATCGTTAAAGCCGATCTCAGCTGTTAGTTAGCGGCCGCCTTGGCCTTGCGGCAGTGGACCGCATCCAAGGCTGTCCACAGCGCGTTCAACGCTTCCTTCGCTGTAGCGACAATCTCGTCCTCGCTGCCCTCGGCGTGCTCTTCCAGCCAGGCGCGCCAGGCTTCGCGGTGAATTTTGTCGGCCTGCTCATGGATCGTGAAATAGGCCAGCGCCTCGGGCCGATCCACACCGTAGAACTTCTTCAGCCCATCGATTTTCGTCGAGGCAATCTCGGGGACCTGCGCTTCGTAGGCGTAAAGTGCAGCCACTGCTTCGGCTACCGGCCGGTCTCCGCAGATTTCGCGAAACGTGGATACCACCGCCTGCGTGCCGGGAAGCGCCGGGCAGCAGGAAATATCATCGGGCGCAACGCCCAGGGCGGCGGCAAAATCGCGCCAGAGTTTGGGGTGCGGCCCGTCGGGATTCTCCTCTTCTTGAAGATTTTCGACCACCGTAGCGCGCAACGGGCCTTCCGTGCGTGCCGCAAGCACGCGCAAGTGCTTCGGGAAAGCTTCCACGTGGCGGTAATACTGAGCGGCATAGAGCTGTAACGATTCCCGGCTCAGCTTCCCGTCCTGCCAATCCTGATAGAACGGATGGTTCAAGAGATTTTTCTCGGCGATGGCGGCGTCGAGCCGTTCGAGCAACTGAGTGTTGTGCATTGCTGGCCTCCCGAGGGTGGCGCGCGCGCCAGGGATTCGCGCACCGGCTACGGCCGCGAATTGTAGCAGACTTCCACGTCAAATGGTGTCGGGTGAATATGGCAAGCCGATTTCGGGTGTCAGTGGAAAAGTGGGAGAGTGGGAAAGTGCGGCGTCACTCTTTGTCGCTGACGCGACGAATGTCGGCGCCGAGGGCACTGAGCTTTTCCACGATGTGCTCGTAGCCGCGGTCGATGTGATAGACGCGGTCGATGGTGGTTTCGCCCCGGGCGACCAGCGCGGCGAGCACCAACCCGGCAGACGCACGCAGGTCCGAAGCCTGCACCGTGGTCCCGGAGAGCTGCGCCGGGCCGCGCACTACCGCTCGCCGCCCGTCGATGGAGATATTCGCGCCCATGCGGATCATCTCGCTGGCGTGCAGGAAGCGGTTTTCGAAGATGGTCTCGGTGACCACCGATGCGCCTTCGGCCTGCGTGGTCAGCGCCATGTATTGCGCCTGCATGTCGGTGGCGAAGCCGGGATATTCCTCGGTGACCATGTCCGAGCCGGTCAGCTTCTTTGCCGGCCGCACGCGCATGCTGGTCTTGTCCACGATGTCGATGCGCACTCCGGTCTGCTGCATCTTGGCGATCACCGCGCCAAGATGCTCCGGCGCACAATTGGTGATCGTCAGGTCGCCGCCGGTGATCGCGCCGGCCACCAGGAATGTGCCCGCCTCGATGCGGTCGGGTATCACGGAATGCTCCGTGCCGTGGAGTTTTGCCACGCCCTGAATGCGCAGCGTGGAGGTGCCGTCGCCGGTGATCTTCGCGCCCATCTTGCGCAGCATGATCACCAGATCGGTGACTTCGGGCTCGCGCGCGGAATTTTCCAGCACGGTTTCGCCGTCAGCCAGCGCCGCGGCCATCAGGATATTTTCCGTGCCGGTAACGGTAATCTTCTCGAAGACGATGTGCGCGCCCTTCAGCCGCCCCTGCCCCGGCGTTTTCGCCTGGATGTAGCCTTCGGCCACGGTGATTTCCGCGCCCATCTTTTCCAGCGCTGACAGGTGCAAATCCACAGGCCGCGCGCCGATCGAGCAACCGCCAGGAAGCGAAACGTGCGCCACGCCCGCGCGAGCGATCGCCGGTCCGAGCGTCAGAATGGACGCACGCATCGTCTTTACCAGTTCGTACGGAGCGATGGCGTCGTTCAGCGTGACCGCTTCAATGGTGTAGTCGCTGGCCGGAATGTCCGTGACCGAAACTTTCGCGGACATGAACGCCAGCAATTTGCTCATGGTGATCAGGTCGCGGACCTTGGGAATGTTGTGCAACGTCACCTTTTCCGAAGTGAGCAGAGTCGCGGCCATCACCGGCAATGCCGAGTTCTTCGCGCCGCTGATGGCCACTGTGCCGTGCAGCGCATTGCCACCCTTGATCAGGAATTTATCCATGGGTCGTCTACTCTCCCAGTGCCCGCCGCAGATTTCCCTTGGCGTTGGTCAGTTTCTTGCGCGCTTCCGAAGTGCTGATTCCCAGGCGCAGCATGATCAGCGCGACGCGAAGATTGTGTCCGGACTGCCGCAGCGCGTGTTCTGACGCAGACAGGTCTTTGCCGCTGGCTTCGGCGAGGATGCGTTTGGCCCGGCCGCGAAGCTTCTCGTTCGTGAGAATAACGTCGATCATGAGGTTTTCGTAGACATGACCGAGGCGCACCATGGAAGCCGTCGAGAGCATGTTGAGCACCAATTTCTGCGAAGTGCCGGCTTTCAGCCGCGTCGAGCCGGTGACCACCTCCGGACCGACGTCGGGCGCAATCACGATGCGAGCGAGCTTGGCCAGTGGCGACCGGCGATTTGACGTGACCGCAACCGTCGTCGCACGGCGCTTGCGCGCATATTTCATTGCGCCGAGCACGTACGGCGTTGTGCCGCTGGCGGCGATGCCCACAACCACGTCCTTGCTTTTCAACTTCACGGTTCTCAAATCTCGTGCTCCGTTTGCGACCGAATCCTCCGCGCCTTCCACCGCCTCGGTTACCGCCCTTCTTCCTCCGGCGATCAGTGCCTGCACCAAATCCCGCGAAACACCAAACGTCGGTGGGCATTCCGACGCGTCCAGCACCGCCAACCGGCCGCTGGTGCCGGCTCCGACATAGATTAGCCGGCCGCCTTTGCGGATGCTGCGCGCAATCACGTCAACAGCGCGGGCAATAGCAGGTATTTGCTTTCCGACCAGGATTGCGACCTTGCGATCCTCGCGATTCATCAGCCGCAGTATGGCCGTGCTGGATAAGCGGTCCAGATGGAGCGAAGCCGGATTGCGATGTTCGGTGCGCCGCCGGTCCTTTTCCAGTGTGGGGGGCAGACTGGGCATCTAGAAATTATATCGTTCGAAGAGATGACAAAGCGGGCACGCCGCCAAAAGAGCACAGGCTCGGACGCGAGAACGTTAATGGCCGGCAGGAGCCGGGTTGGTCGGAGAGGCGAACCCCAGCGCTTGCATGACGGCATCGTGAACCGCGGACCGAACCTGGGCGATTTTCATGTTTTCGCGGGTGGGGTTGACGCGATTCGTAAGCAGCACCACGAAGACTTGACGATCCGGGTCGATCCAGATGGACGTGCCGGTAAAGCCGGTGTGGCCGAAGCTGTGTGCGGAGAAAAAGTGGCCGCTGGAGGAACCCTCGGTGGGTACGGCCCAACCTAACGTGCGAGTACCGTTCGAAAGTTGCTGCGGCGTGGTGAATTGGGCGATCGTGGCGCGCTTCAGGATGCGCCGATGGGCGTAGACGCCGCCGTTCAGCAGCATCTGGCAGAAGGCCGCCAGGTCAGGCGCGGTGCTGAAGACGCCGGCGTGGCCGGAGACGCCGCCCATGGTGAAGGCGTTTTCGTCGTGCACTTCGCCTTGCACCAGCTTGTGGCGTAGGTGCTTGTCGAATTCTGTCGGCGCGATCCAAGGCCAGAGCTTCTGCGCCGGCCGATAGGTTGTATCCTTCATGCCCAGGGGCGAAAAAATATAAGACTTCGCTAAATCGTCGAGGGAGCGACCGGTGAGGCGCTCGATAATCTGTGCCATCAGGATGATGCCGAGGTCCGAGTAAACCTCTTTCGTGCCGGGTTCGTAGTCGAGCGGCTCGGCGAAGATGCGCGTGAGCGTGTCCTGCTTGCCGGTGGACGTGCGCCAGTATTCCTTGAACGGTGGCAATCCGGAAGTGTGCGTCAGCAGGTGGCGAACGGTGACTTTCGGCCGCCAGCCGTGAGGATCGGGGCCGTTGGCCCACTCCGGCAGGTAACGATCGACGCGGGCGTCGAGATCCAGCGGCGCGGGGAAATCGCCCTCGACTAATTTAGCCGTCAACGTCGTGGTGACGACCACTTTAGTGAGCGACGCGATGTCGTACATCGTACGCATATCACCCGTGGGAGAATTCGCCTCGTAGCTGAGCTTGCCGAAGGCGTGCAGCGATACTTTGCCTTTGTAGCCAACCGCCAGCGTTGCGCCGGGGAAGGCCTTGTCGGTGACGGCGTGTTCGACAACGCTGAAAACCGGCTGCAAGATCGCTTCGCTACGCACATCGGCGGGCTGCACGATCATCGGATTGGCTGCGAGTTCGATGCCCGAGCCGGTTGGCAGCCGAATGCCGGGAATGGTTACGGGCACATGCCCGCGAGTGGGAATCTGTCCGAACAGCGCGCGAGCGATGGAAATCTGCGCGACGTCACTGATGCCCAAAGCCGCTAGCCAGGTCTCCGCTTGCGGAAAGCGCTCGATCAAATAGGGGCTGCCGAATGCCGTGGTGATCACCGGCTTGCCGGTCTTGTAGAGCTGCTCGGCGAGCGCAATCTGCTCGGCGGGGATGTCGACATTGCCTTTTCGATCGCTGACGCGCACGAATAGCGCGAGGATCGCGACGTCATACGATTCAGGCGGCGGAAGCTTGAGCGCGCTGGCGTTCACGAAACGCGTGTCGGCGCGCAGCGTGGTGACTGAATCGAAGCGCGACTTCAACTCGCGCTCGAGGTCCTCGCCGGGATACGGCTCGGGATCGGCGTAGAAGGCCAGCAGCACCGCGCGGCCGGGTTTGGTGCCGTCGAGCGGGAGACGATGCGCGTTGTCGCGAAGCAGCGTGACGCCGCGATCGGAAATTTCCTGTGCCTCGGCCTGGTGGGCCACGCTGCCCAATTTCTGATTGATGGCGTTGATATCGACAATTTTGTTTTCGTGAAGGCCGAGCTTCGCTTTGGCCAGCAGGATGCGACGAACTGAAGCATCAAGCCGCTCCGTCGAGATTCGGCCGGAACGCACGGCTGCCTGCAGTGCTTCGAAAGCGGCATCCGGCACCGGAGGCATCAGTAGGGCATCGACACCCGCGAGAATCGCGCGAACTGCGGCTTCGCCTGGCGCATAGCGCACCGTGAGTCCGCCCATGTCCATGGCATCGGTGACGATCAATCCGTTGAAGCCGAGTTCCTTGCGGAGCAGCTCGGTGAGAATGTGGGCCGAAAGCGTAGCTGGCGTATTCGGATCGGGTTCCAACGCGGGCACGGAAAGATGGCCGGTCATGACGCTGCCAACGCCTGCCGAAATCGCTGCGCGGAAGGGAACCAGCTCCAGTTTTTCCAGGCGTTCGCGGCTCGCGGGAATGGTTGGCAGATCGATGTGCGAATCCGCCGTGGTGTCGCCGTGCCCTGGGAAATGTTTCGCCGTGGCCAGGCCGCCGTTTTCTTCCACGCCGCGCACGAAAGCCTTCACATATTCCGCTACTTTCGCGGGATCTTCACCGAACGAGCGCGTATTGATGATCGGATTGCCGGGATTGTTGTTGACGTCCGCGTCGGGCGCGTAAATCCACTGAATACCTACGGCGCGGGCTTCCAGCGTGGTGATCTTGCCCATCGTATAGGCATCTTGCGGATTGCCTGCCGCGGCCAGCGCCATCGCGGTCGGAAATGAGGTTCCTTCGTCGAGACGCATGGCCGCGCCCCGCTCGAAATCGGCCCCTACCAACAGCGGAATCTTTGCTTTCGCCTGCAGCTGATTGGTGAGCACCGCCGTGGGGTACGCCTGGCTCTTGACGATGCCGAGCGGCGAGCCCTGCGTAATGTTGATGAAGCCGCCGCAATGGAGATCGACGACGTCGTGCATAATCTGCGCATAGGCCGCAGCGTCGGTCGGTGTCAGGCTGCCATGATAGGTGGTAAACAGGAGCTGGCCGATTTTTTCGTCCACGCTCATCTTGCGCAGCGTGCTATCGGCCCATTTCTCCGCATTGGTCGACGAATGGCGCTTTTCGCCGCTTTCGGGAGCGGCAGCGGCGTTTTCCGCCAGGTCAGAGGGTTTCGCGGATGCGTGGATCATAAGAAAAAGGAGTGCGGCAGGAACAACGAACAGCAGAGCAACTCTGCGTCCTTTCATCAGTTGAGGGTCCCCCGGTCGAAGCCCGGATGTTTTGTATATAGCACACGCACATAGAGCCAACAACGCAAGTCCGGGCGTCGCGTTCCACAATATCATTGACGGGTAGGCGGCAGGGACTCTGAGAGGTGTGCACACTCCACGGAGCGTGCGCCAACGAACGTTTACAAGCAGGTCTTTCATCCGGAACGGTGCGGATTCGGGATGACGTGCTGTCTGATCAACGGGAAGGTTTGTGTGCGACGTCGATCTGGAACAAGATTTTGCGGGTTCGTGATGGTGGCGATGTATTGCGCGTCGCTGACCGGCCTGCTTGGCTGGCCCTGTGATGCGTCTGCCCGCACGACCACGAAGAAGAGTTCGGGGCGGCCGGGCCGCGTGCAGTCGGGGCTTGACGTCCTGGAGGCCCAAAAGTTTGCTCCGCTACGAGGAAAACATGTGGGACTGATCACCAATCACACGGGGCTCGACGCGCAGGGGCGCAGCACCGTCGATCTGCTTTCAAAAGCGTCGGGGGTGCAGCTTGTTGCGCTGTTCAGTCCCGAGCACGGGCTTGCCGGGCGCAACGACGAGAAAATCGGCTCGACGAAAGACGCGGCCACCGGCCTGCCGATCTACAGCCTGTACGGCGAAACCCTGCGCCCGACCGATGCCATGCTCAAAGGCATCGATGTGCTCGTCTTTGATGTGCAGGACGCCGGCGTGCGCTTCTACACCTACACAACGACGATGGCGTACTGCATGGAGGAAGCGGCAAAGCGCAATATCGCGTTCTATGTGCTGGACCGGCCAAATCCGATTGGCGGAGATATTGTGGAAGGGCCAATGCTCGATGCGGACAAGACCAGTTTCACGGCCTATTTCCCGGTGCCGGTGCGCTATGGACTCACCATCGGTGAGCTGGCGCAATTTTTTAACGCCGAGAATCACATCAATTGTGACTTGCACGTCGTCGCGATGAAAAACTGGCACCGAAATTACTTCTTCGAGAGCACCGGCTCGCGCTGGGTTCCACCCTCGCCGAACCTGCGGACCACGAAGGGCGCTGTGCTTTATCCCGGGCTCGAAATCCTGCAGAATGCCGGCGTATCGGTGGGCCGCGGCACGCAAGCGCCGTTCGAGGAGTTTGGCGCGCCGTGGATCAACGGCGATGAAGTCGCGACCGCGTTGAACGAACGACATCTTGCCGGGTTACGGTTTACGGGTGCACCATTCATCCCGGTTGTCGGCCTCTACTCCGGCCAACGCTGCGGCGGAGTAGCCGTTCGCGTCACCGATCGCGCTGCGGTTCGCTCTATGCGTCTGGGGCTCGAGATCGCGGCAATCTTGAGAAAGCTCTATCCCGATCAATTCGATCCCGCGAAGCTTCTCCTGCTGACCGGCAACGCGGAGACCATTCGGCAGCTGCAAGAAGGAGTTTCGCCCGAGCAGATCGAAGCCGGCTGGTCGCACGATCTTTCCGCCTACGACGCCGTTCGCCGCAAGAATTTCCTCTACAAGTAACACTTTCTACCCAAAAGGCAGCAGTCCTTCTCGCTCTCCAATGCGTCCAATCGCCAGCACCCAGACTCCGCTGCCCGTGTTTGTGGCTTGTGGTAAAGTCGCCCGATGCGCATTGTCTCCTTGTTGCCGTCCGCCACAGAAATTCTCTTCGCGCTGGGACTTGATCGCGAAGTGGTCGGGGTGAGCCACGAGTGCGATTTTCCTCCGGCCGCCAAGACCAAACGTGTGGTCATCCAATCCCGAATCCCGCACGGCACCGCGCCCGACGAAATCGATCGCATGGTGCGCGATTACGTGTCGCGCGGCGAGAGCCTGTATTCCGTGGATATCCAAGCGCTGCAAGAGCTGGCGCCCGATCTGATCGTGACGCAGGATCTGTGTCACGTCTGCGCCGCTTCACCCGATGATCTGGCCACCGCGCTGACCCGCTTTGCCGAGCCGCCTGAAGTCCTCAGTCTAAATCCGCAAGACCTTGGTGACGTGTGGCGCGACATCCTCTGGGTGGGCGAGCAGACTTGTCGCGGTCGCGCCGCCGAAACCGTGCTGGAGCAAATCGGCGCGAAACTTGGCGACCTTGAGAAGTCCGTGGTGGAAATATCGGAGCGCCCGCGTGTGGGATTTCTGGAGTGGCTGCAGCCCTTTTACGTCGGCGGACACTGGGTGCCCGAAATGATCGACCTCGCCGGCGGCAAGGATGTCTTCGGCAGCCCGCGTAAACCGTCGTTCCGCGTGAGCCTTCAGGATATCGTCGAGGCCGCGCCGGACATCCTCCTTATTTCTCCGTGCGGCTATGATGCCAAGCAAGCGCGCGACGAATATCGCGCGATGTCGTTCCCCGATCAGTGGAACGCGATTCCGGCGGTCCGCAACGCTCGGGTCTACGCGCTGGAAGCCAACAGTTATTTCGCCCGGCCCGGTCCGCGGCTGGTGACCGGCGTCGAGACGCTCGCGAAGATCTTTCACTCGTCGCTGCAAGTGAGTACCGAGGCCGAGGCGGCGATACTTCCCATTTTCAGAGACCTGCCAACGACGGCGCGTGCGGCGCTGGCCTGAATTCGACTAAATTAAGCGTGCAGTATTTTACTTTCACTGGAGGCGCTACGTGGAACGACGAACTTTTCTGACATCTTCACTCGCGGCGGCTGCGCTGGGAACGATTCCGGCGGCAGCGAGCGCAAAGGCCCATGCCGTGCCGCGGGAAGAGTCGCCCAATCCTGATGCCAAGAAGCGCTTGTACTACGAATTGCGCCGCTATCACCTGAACAGCGGACCGCAGCAGAAACTTTGCGACGAATTCTTCCGCGCCGCGCTGATTCCTGCTCTCAATCGCCTGGGCATCACTCCGGTGGGCGTCTTCAACGTCGCCATCGGCCCCGATTCCCCAACGATGTTCGTCCTTTTGCCCAGCACGTCGCTCGAGACCCTGGTCACCGCCGAAAATCGCCTGGCGCAAGACGCGGAATATCAGAAAGCCGGCGCGGCGTTCCTGAATGCGCCCGCGACCGATCCCGCATTTGTGCGCATGGAAAGCCAGTTGATGCAGGCCTTCGAAAAAATCCCCGGCATCACGCTGCCGAAAGCAACCGCCGGAAATGGCGCGCGCGTTTTTGAGCTGCGCACCTACGAAAGCTCCACCGATCAGGATCACAAACGCAAAGTGGAAATGATGCAGTCCGGAGAGGAAGCGATCTTCGCCAAGGCTGGCTTCAGCCAGGTTTTCTACGGCGACACGCTGATCGGCGCAAGGATGCCGAACCTGACGTACATGCTCAGCTACGAAAGCGTGACCGACCGCGACAAGCTCTGGAAGGCCTTCGCCAACGATCCCGATTGGAAAGCCATGCTAGCCAATCCGCGCTACGCCTTCGAGCAAATCGTCTCGAGCATCAGCAGCACAATTCTACAACCCACGCCCTACTCGCAGATCTAACGTGCGGCTTGCGGATTGCGCGAAGACCACCAGCGATAAAACGGCAAGCCAGCGAGAATGAGCAGAAATCCGATCGAGGAGCGGCCCGGCCGGTCGATCCAGATGTTGAGTGTGAGAGCCAGCGCCCCGGCAACGAAAACTCCCGGCACCCACGGGTAGCCCCAGCAGCGATACGGACGCTGCAATTCCGGCTCGCTGCGACGTAGGCGGAACAGTGCGACCACCGCGAGCCCGTAAAATATCCACGTCGCGAAGATAAAAAGATTGGTGAGTTCCTCGAATGTGCCGGTCAGCGCCATCAAGCTGGCCAATACGCCTTGGAAAATGAGCGCGCGCCCGGGCGTGCGATATTTCGGATGAATCCCGTCGGCGATCTTGAAAAAAATGCCATCGCGCGCCATCGCATACGGCACTCGCGCGCCGCTAAGCACCGAGGAATTCATCGAGCCCAGCGCGGAGATCGCCATCGCCACGGTGATCCAGAACGCCGCGCCACGCCCGGCAACATGCTCCACCACATCCGATGCAATGTGCTGTGAAGCTGCCACGCTTTCGAATGGAAGAATCTTCAGGCAGGCGGCGCTAAAAAGAAGGTAGATGACCGCGACAAGGGAGACTCCGCCGACCAGTGCGCGAGGGAAGTTGCGTTGCGGCTCTTGCACTTCCGAGCCCACCAGGTTCAGATCTTCCCAACCGTCGTAAGCCCACAATGCCGCTGCCAGCGCGGCAAGAAATGCACTGAAGACTCCCGCATTGAGCGTCGAAGGCCACATCGGATCAGGCTGGTGCGAGACGCCCTGGGCCGGCGCGAAAAACGCCACGCCGATCACCATGGCCACCGAGGTGATTTTGATAGCCGTCAGAAACACCTGCACCGCTCCGCCCAGCCGCACGCCCAGATAATTCACGCCGGTCATAACCAGTAACCAGAACACCGCGGCAGGCTGCTCCCAGGTGAAAACGAAATCGTAGGGCTTGATCCAGTGCGTGAGTCCAGGAATCGCGATGTGCACCGTAAAAATCGGCGTAGCGATCACCGGAACAAGGAAGCCGAGAAAGCGCACCAGCCCCGCCGCGATCGACGACATTGACGAAGGCCGGCCGACGATCGAGTGCATCCAGCCAAAAAGGAAACCCCACACCGGACCGAATCCGCGCCGCAGGTAAGCGTACTCGCCGCCGGCCTCTGGAATCGCAGCGCCCAGCTCGGCGTAGGAGAGCGCGCCGAAAAGGGAAAGGATTGCGCCGACGATCCACGCCGCGAAAACTACCGAAACGAAGCGCCCCTCGCGCGCCATCTCCGCCGGCTTCAGGAAAATTCCTGTACCGATCATCGTGCCGACGACAATCGCGCCCGAAGCCCACGCGCCCAGGCCGCGCACCAGCTCCAATCGTTTTTCGCTCATGCGTCTCCACCGGTGCGCTGCTCGTTTCCGCTTGCCGGATTTCTCGTCTGGACCCGGCTTGCTAGCGCGCCGACCAAAAAGGTGACCAGCGCGCCGATCATCACGTACCAGGTAAACGCGACGTGCGTAAATCGATAGACGATTAGAATCGCCGCGAGCCCGGTGAACATGCCGACGAGTGCGCCGCGCGCGTTCGCCTCACGATCCAACGTTCCTAGCAGAAACAATCCAAGCAGACTGCCGAAGGGCAGCGATGCCACCGTCAGACCGGTCTCCAGCAAGGGTCCCCACTTCACCAGCCCGAACGCCATTAGCACCAATCCCCACAACAGCGTGGCGCGGCGCGAAAGCCTCAGAAATTTTTCCGGATTTGCCGAGTGCCCACGTAGTCGCGAGAAATCCAGAATGCTGGACGCCGCCAGGGAATTCAGCGAACCGCTGGCGTTGGACATGGCCACCGCAAGAATCGACGCCAACAGCAGGCCTGCCAGTCCGGGCGGCATCTCGCGCACCAGAAAAAGGGGCAGGATGCGGTCGGTGCGTTCTCCGGGCGCCAGCAGCGGCCAGTGTTGTGCGAAAACGAAAAGCAAAACGCCAATGAGCAGGAACACCGTGAATTGCACCAGCACAATCAGGCCGCTGGTGAGCAGCGCTTTGCGGCTGTCGCGCTGGTCGCGCGCTGCTAGCAGCCGCTGCACGATCGTCTGATCCGTGCCATGGCTCGCCATAGTCAGGAACGCTCCGCCGATCAGACCTGACCAGAACGTATAGCGAGTCGCCCAATGAAACGAAAAATCGAGCACCTGCAATTTGTGCCCGGCAACGCTGGCAGCCTGCGTGATTTCGCTCCAGCCGCCGGGAATCCGGTGCAACAACGTGAACAGCGTGACCGCGCTTCCCGCCAGGTACAGCAGCAATTGCGCGACGTCGGTCCAGATTACCGCCTTCATCCCGCCTTCGAACGTATATAGGATGGTGAGCGCAATGACCACCAGCACCGCGATGTGTTCCGATGTGCCCAGCACCACGCTTACCACCAGCGCAATCGCGGAAACGCGCACGCCTTCGGCTAGCGCTCGCGTGATCAGGAAAGTCGTTGCGGCAACGGCACGCATGCGCTCCCCGAAGCGCTTCTCGATCACCGCATACGCCGTGAAGAACTCTCCTCGAAAATAACCGGGGAGCAGCAGAACCACGATGAGGGCCCGGCCGATCAGATATCCAAAGACCAGCTGCAGGAACGTCAGATTTCCCGCGTAGGAAATCGCCGGTGTCCCGATGATTGTCAGCGTCGACGTTTCCGTGGCCACGATCGAAAACGCCAGCGCCCACCACGGTGCCGACCGTCCACCCAAAAAATAATCCCGCGCCCCTTGCTGGCCGCGACGAAAATAGATTCCCAGCGCCGTCACTGCCAGCAGGTAAGCGATGACAATCGCAAGGTCCACCAAATGGATGCGCATCGGGTCAGGATTATACTTGCAGCCGCCTCTTTCCCGGTGCTGTAGCTCAGGCCTTCAGGCCTGGGTGTTTAGACCCTACGCCGGCACCACCAAAGGTCGAAGCCCAGCCCGCCCAGCCCGCGCCGTAGCAACAATTCGCCGACGCCCGGCTTGCATCCCGCCGCCCGATCGAAAAATCCTCACCCCTGAAGGGGTAAGCTACAGGCAACCAACTCTCGTGCCCCGCGCTCACCGCTCCGGAATCGACTATCCTTCTCTTATGCCTCTTATGCGCTGCGTGTTGGGATTCGACGGTGGCGGCACCAAAACGGATTGCGTCCTGATGGACGAAACCGGCACGGTACTGGCGCGCACGCTTTCCGGCCCTTCCAATCCCTCCCGCGTTAGTCTCAACATGGCTGTCACCGCCCTCATCGACGCCGCGGAGCAATCGCTGAAAATTTCCGCGAAGACCGCGGCCGACATCGCCGCAATCCACGCTGGAATCGCCGGCGTCGGCGCTGCCGGAGCAATTCTGGAAGTCGCTATGCTCCTGAAAAATAAATTCCCGGCCGCGGATGTGACCATCGACAGCGATCTGCACGTCAGCCTCGCTGCCACCCAGGAAATCCCCAGCATTCTGGTGATCGCAGGTACCGGATCGGCGGTGATCGGCAGAAGCGCGCCCGAAACCCTGGCGCGCGAAGGCGGCCTCGGACCGATCCTTGGTGACCCCGGGAGCGCTTACGACATCGGCCGCAAAGCCGCCACGCTCGGCCTCCGGCAACATTTGCAAGGCGAGACTTCATTTCTCGGCAGCGAAATTCTTCGCGGGCTGAACTGCAATTGGCGCGAGCTGCAAAAGTGCATTCGCACCAACGCCGACGGCGTGCTGCCGAAGATTTTCCCCATCGTCACCAATGCCGCTAACCAGGGCGACGATTCCGCGCGAGTGATTCTGAATTCCGCCGCCGAAGAACTCTCGGAGCTCGTCGTCCGCGTCATTGAACGCCTGCATCTACGGGCACATCCGTTCTTTTTGGCCAAAACCGGCGGCGTCTTCGGACGCAGCGCGTTCTTCGACGATCACTTTGATGCCCTGGTCCGCAAAATCGCGCCGAATGCCCGCATCGGACCGCTGCCTCAAACCGTTGCCGAATTTGCCGCGCGCACCGCTGTCGCAGGCCTGCGCAACACGGTGAAGCATGCCGGCGGCTGAGCCGCTTTGAACTTACGTGGATTCTTCTTCCCAGGATCGCGAACGTGCGCTCGCTGCCGGCAGCGAGGAAATCACCGCGCTGCTCCAGCATCCCGCTGCAGCCGTGCTGCTCGCTCTGCTGGACAATCCCGCTCTTGATGAAACCCAGCTCTGCTTACTCCTCGAACGTAAGGATCTTCCCGGCGAGGTCCTGGAGGAAATCTCACGCCGCAAGCCGCTGCTCAAGAACTATCGCGTAAAGCGGGCCCTGGCATTTCATCCGCGTGCGCCGCGGCTGGCGACCCTGCGCCTCATCCGCGAACTGTACCTGATGGACCTGGTGCAACTCACGCTGTTCCCCGGCACTGCCGGTGAAATAAGGCGCAATGCCGAAGACCAACTCGTCGCTCGCCTTCCGCAGCTTCCTCTCGGACAGAAAATCACCCTGGCGCGCCGAGGGCCCGCGCGTGTCGCGGGTGCGCTCCTCGCTGAAGGCCATCCTCAGGTCCGTGCGGTGGTTCTCGACAATGCCTACTTGACCGAGGCGCAGATTCTGAAAGTCCTCTCGCGCGAGAAAATTTCTCCCGACGTCGTGCGAGAAATCGCGCGGCACCGCAAATGGTCCACCATCTACAACGTTCGACTCGCGCTGGTGCGCCATCCGGGCTCGACGCTTTCCTCGGTGCTTTCCTACTTGCCGGAGCTGACGGTTTCCGATTTGCGTGAACTTGCCGCTCCGGGAATCGTGCCTGAAAGCCTGCGCAAATATCTGCAGGCGGAAATTCAACGGCGATTTCGAGCTGATGAAAGCTCCAGTGATGATAGCGCTCCCAGTAGTCGCGGCCAGTTCGGGAGCGAATAAAAGCAGGCCGCTCGCCGCGGATGCTGCAGCGTGAGACGCGTGTTTGCCAAGGCGTTACACGTCTCGAAATGAAAATGTCTGTTTCCCTGTTTCGCGCCGCGCGAACCAAGCGTATGCTTAGCCCGCGGCAGCGGCAGCCGATGCAACAGCGCCGCGCTTTGGGAACCTTGGCAGGGGGAGCAGGACGATGGGAACCGGGGATCGTCCATCTCGCCGACTCGAACGCCGCTGGGCGCCGCGCTACTGCTTTCAAGCCCCGCTGGAAATTGAGTGGGGCTCCGCGGTGTTGCGTGGCAGCATCCGCGACATCAGCTCCAACGGCATGTTCATTGAGTCCGCCGATCCCCTCTGGGTCGGCGCCGGATTTAGCGCTCAAATCGCCCTCGATCACCCGGTAAAGATCGACTGCTTCGTGAAACGCGTGGAACCTGGCCGAGGCATGGGTGTGGCCGTCAGCGTCACCGACCAGACCCACCAGCAGCGCTTTCAGGATTTGCTCCAGTCGCTCTCCACCAATAGTCCTTGACCTCGTTTTATACTAAAGTCGTGACCCGTTCCGCGGTGGTGTTGGCCGTGGACCTTCGCGGTTGCCACAGGCTACGGTCGTTGCGTTTCACCAGGGGCTCTGGCAGCTTCGCGATCACCGGAAACGATGACCCGTTGCCTTGATTGCGGATCCGAACGAATCACCGATCAATGCCCGTCGTGCGGCCTGACCTCCGCCGCTGCCGAGGTGATGTTCCGCCGCCGGTTGGTTTTCCGCACCGGTGTATTTCTGCTCGGCTCGCTGCTGTTTCCGTACGTCAGCCAGATTTATCCGCCGCTGGATCTCGACCTCATGCTGGTCTTTTTTGGCGTGATTTTCTTCGGGGTGTTGTTTCTCGCGGTCACGATCGAGCGCCGCGCTCGCGATGGCAAGGAAGTGGAAATACTCAAACGTATCTATTCCGGCTTCATCCCGCTTCCCTGGATTCTGGCCGCCACGCTGCTTGTGAACGGTCGCGCCGATTCCAAGAAAAACCTGACCTACTACCCGAGCATTGTGGAAAGCCGCTTCAACATGAAGGGTATCGTGCGCGGCAGTCGCAGGCTGCTGGTAAAATCCTGGCGCCCGGGACAGCATATCGAGCGTCTGGCGGTCGACATGGACGATTTCGATCGCTTTCGCGATGGCGACGCCGTGGAAGTGGCGGTCGAGCCCGGCGCGCTGGGAATTCCCTGGTACTACGGCGTGTATCGCCGCTGAACGCCCTAAGGATCGCCGAAGAACCTCAATCGATCCCGAACATCAATCGAACATCTTCAATACGCCGGCTTGCCGTTGGCCAACCGCGGTATCTGGATGTCCAGGAAATTCCCTGACGTTCCAAAACGAAAACGTACGCGTTGCATAGGGCCTACGTCGCGCACTTTCCAATCGGAAGTCTCGATCGGCTGTGTGGGAGTATCGGCGGGAGCCCACTCGGCGTTTTCTCCCTGAATCTTTACCGTGCTGGGGTCGATTTCGAACACTTCTTGCTCCTGTACGTTCACCAGCAAGTAGCGTCTCCACAGCCGCAGCAGCAGTAAGCCTTTCTTATCGCCGTGAAACATGTTCCAGGAAGCCGGGGCATCATCGTTGTAGCGCACGATCGCAAATTGCACCGGTTTCCAGACGGCCTTCTCTCCCGCCGCCCGCAAAACGCCGCCCGCTGCGCCAAGCAGCAGCAGGGTAACAGCCAGAAGTCGCATCATTCGCAAATCAAGCGTTGGGCGCAAATGCGGGAAACCTCGCTGGAATTAAGTTCATGATCAAGCGCACGCTGCGTGTCGGTAAGCGTTGGTGAGTTTACGATGCGGTCGGGATCGCAGCAAGCCAGGTCCCTTTCTGCATCTCGATCACGAATCTAGCGGACTGTGCCAACAGCGGAGGCGGGCAGCGGTTCATGCCCTGGAGCGACTGGCAGGCTCACTTCTGAGCCCGCGCCGGGACGCGAGTTCGGCGCATTCTTTTCCTGTTTGGCCTCACTCTTGGAGAAAACGATGGCCGTCAGCAGCATGGCGGTAAACGTGACGATCAGCAGCCCGGCTTGCCGCCAACCGCTGAGCATCGCGGCATTACCCATCAGCGTGAGCCCGGCAAAGCAGAACAGCAGGTGCACGCAAAACACCTGCAGCGACGATTGCCCCATGAGCACCAGCGGGCGGATCGCCAACGGCTTCAGAAACGTCTGCGAGAAAATCAGCAGGGCGGCGACCGCGATGAAGTTGAGCAGCCGCAAAGGTCCCAGGTGCCACTTGTCGAACAAGAATTCCAAGTTGCCGAGGGCCAGCCCGTGAGAGATGGCGTGGCGCAATTCAAACGCCGCGGAAACCACCAGCACTGCCGGAATGACGGCGAACTTCGCCCACTGCTCGATGGGCAGGTTATTCTGGCCCCAGCGGACACCGAGCCACACACCGGAAATCCAAAGCAGCTGCCAGGCCCACAGGTCGAACGATCCCATTTCATTAAGCGGGATATGCAAAGGGATATAGCGGCTCACGAAGCCGTGTTCGGCGTGGCGGAAACCGAACTGCGCGAAAAGCCACATCGCACTGGCGGCGATCAGAATGGGCTTCCAGCCGATGCGGCGCGAAAGCAGGAGCGCCACCGAGGTAAACACCAGAAAGATGATGTACATCGGCAAAATATCCAGCAACGGCGGGCGATAGATCAGCAACGCTGCTTCCGTTACGGCCTGCCTGGCTCCGGCCATGAAATAAAAATCCAGCAGATTGTGCAGGCCCGGCCGGTTACCACGCGACGCGATGGGCACGGCCACCAGAAACGCGAACGCCAGCAGCAGCGCATGATAACCGTAGAGGCGCAGCGTACGCGTCCAAAGCTTGAAGGTCATGGCGCGATATCCGTCGTGTTGCGCCATCCGATAGTAGATGCGCCCGGTAAACAGCGCAGACAGGAAGATGAAGCCTTCAGCGGCGGAGATGAATCCGAAGGGCTGGTTGACGTACGTGCTGGCCATGGTCGGCAGATGCGTCAGGGTGATCCACACCAGCATCAGCCCGCGCACAGCGTCAAGTTCCAGGCGGCGACCCATGCTCCTTAGATACCCAGCCGCGCGCTAAAGTTTCCCTGGCGCGAAAAGCGCGGCATTCAGAGTGCGTGAGTGGACCCGCGATGTAGACCAGCGATTTATGAGAGCCGAAGGCGGACTTCTTCAGCTCCGTGCAGGAAGCTAGCCGATAAAAATTTCCAACTGAAGTTTTGAGCCAAAAACGATTGTTGAGAGAGCAGGATCTGCAATGACGAGGTCGACAGAATCGCTGCGTTACGCCGACACGCAGGCGCGCAAACTTACTGCTCGCCGACGGGCGCTGGAGGTTTGTCGATGCCGCCTCCGCTCCCGCCACTGCCACCCGAACCGCCAGAGCGGCCGCTGCCGCCACTACCGCCGGACGCGCCACCGCTGCCGCTTCCGCCGCCACTCTGACTGCCGCCGCCACTTTGACTGCCGCCGCCACTTTGACTGCCGCTACCAGAACCGCCGGCAGCCCCGCCACCCGCGCCGCCGCCTGCCGAACGGCCGGTCATCACACTTCCGCTCGCAGAATCAAAGGCATGATTTGTAGATCCGCTGAAAGCATAGAGAACAGCGACGGCGACAATGGCGATTCCAACAACCAGGAGGGCGTATTCCGCGGCATCTTGTCCAGACTGCTGTCGCCAGAGCCGTTTGAGGGTTATCAGCATGGCAACACCTACTTCGGTGGGAGAAAGCTAGACATTAGACGTGAGAAAAAACTACCGGAAAGAAAGTACCACAGCGATAGGACAAGTCAATAAGAGTTAGCTGATGCCTGTGGATGGATTTGGGAGACATACCCCGCCCCGGCGTTTTTACGTAACGATATCATTCTATAGGGCTTAGTCGTTGGTTTGGCGCAAGCGCCAGCAAGCAATTAAGGATACGATTCTATGGGAGTTAGCCTCACCGTGGGAGCTCACTCCTTCACGGTCCATGCTGGAGTCCATGACACTGTAACTTATTGAGGAAAGGTGGGTTGCGAACGTAACGCGAAACGAGTGCGTCACTCGTATCGCAGGGCGGTTAAGGGATCTACCTGCATGGCTCGGCGTGCAGGGATGTAGCACGCGGCGAGAGAGACGATGGCGAACAAGAGGGCGACGGCGGCGAAATCGAGGGGATCGGTGGCACTGACGCCATAAAGCAGAGAACTCAGGAAGCGCGTGAGTCCAAAGGCGGCGGCGAGTCCTGTGGCAACGCCTAGTAAGGTCAGCGAGAGGCCTTCTTTCAGGACGAGTCGCAAGATATCAGCGCGCTGAGCGCCGAGCGCGAGGCGAATGCCGATTTCGCGGGTGCGCTGTCCGACGAAAAAGGCGATGACGCCATAGATGCCGACGATGCCGAGAACTAAAGCGAGTCCCGCGAACGCGGCGAAGAGCGAGGTTACCGATCGCGGGGCGTCTGCCGCGGTTGTCAGAATGGCATGCATGGAGCGCACTTCCGCCACCGGAGCTTCCGGATTCAGGGACGATACCAGCGCACGAAGTGGCTGCTCCAAGCGGTCACTCATGGTCGAACGGATGACGAGGGTCATGGTCGCGGGGATGGCGCCGTTCTCGAGCGTCGCCCCGGGTCCGTAGGGAACATAAAACGCACCCTGCATGAAGTCAGGCACGTTCTCGCGCAAATTCTGTCCGCGGACATCGGCAACTACGCCGATGACCGTGCGCCAGTCCTGCTGGCCGACAAAACGCAGGTGCTTTCCGACGGGGTCCTGACCGGGCCACAAACCGCGCGCCGTTTCGGAGCTGAGGAGCACGACAGGAGGATTTCCCGCGGCGTCTGCTTCGGTGAACTCGCGGCCGCGGAGAACCGGGATGCGCATGGCGCCAAAATAACCGGGAGAAACGGAGTTGAGCCAGAGAAGCGGCGCAGGCTCAGCAGATTCTCGCGGGCGGCCTTCGAGTTCGATGGAGCGTTTGTGCACGCGACCGCCGAGCGGAAGAGTGCTGATGAACGCGGCAGTGTCCACACCGGGAAGCGAGCGCGTCTGGTTGAGGAGATTGCGATAAAACGAAAAACAGCGGTCGGGATCATTGCAAAACGATTGCGTTGGAGTGATGCGCGCCGTCAGCACGTTTTCGGAGCGGAAGCCTGGATCGATGTGCGAAAGGGCCCATAAGCTGCGGATCAGAAGGCCAGCTGCAGAGACGAGCAGCACCGCGAGGGCGAGCTCGCTGACAACCAGGGCGCTGCGCAAACGGCGCGCTCCGGCATGTGTCGAGCCGCGCGAGCCTGATTTGAGCGATTCGGTGAGCTCGGTGCGCGAGGACTGAAACGCCGGCGCGACGCCGGAGATGATTCCGGTCAACACGACGAGCGCGGTGGTGAAAACAAGAACGCGCCAGTCGATGGCGACGTCGGCGAGGCGCGGAGTACCCGCTGGAAACGCGGAGCGGAGCACCGAGAGCCCAGTGGAAGCGATGAGTAAGCCAAGTGCGCCGCCAAGTGCGGACATGAGGACGGCTTCGGTGAGAAGCTGGCGAACAACGCGATGCCCCGCGGCTCCCAGCGAGGTACGGATGGCAATTTCTTTTTCGCGTACTGAAGCGCGAGAGAGCGTGAGGTTGGCGACATTGGCGCAGGCGATCAGGAGAACAAGAGCGACAGCCGCGAGCAAGATTAGCAGGCGGTCGCGGACATCGCTGACGAGGCCGGTTTGCAGAGAGACTACGGTAACGCCGGAGTTCCAGGCATCAGGCATGGTCCAAGGGAAGAGTTTGGCGACGCGGGATTGAAACAGGGCGATCTCCGCGGCGGCTTGCTGCCGGGTGGCTCCCGGCTTCAAGCGGGCGATGATCGGCATGAAATCGCCAGCCCAGAAGCTGGGAATGTTGCGCGAATCGATGTCGAGAGGAACCCAGACTTCGGACTTTGGCGAAGGGAATCGAAAATCGGCGGGCATGACGCCGACGATCTGACGGGGGATACCTTCCAGATTGATCACGCGACCGATCACCGCGGGATCGGAAGCGAATTGGCGCTGCCAAAGCGCGTGACTCAGAATGACGAAACTGTTCTGGCCGGCAAGATCTTCCCCTGAGCGGAATGTGCGGCCGATCTTGGCTTCCGCGCCGAGGACTGAAAACAATTCCGCCGAGACGGGAGTGCCAGTCAAGCGAACCGGCTCGCCAAGGCCGGTGAGATTAAATTCGTAGCCTTCCACATAGGCGGCGACATCCATCGTGCGGACCTGCTGGCGCATGGCGGCGAATCCGCCTTTCGGATAGAAGCCGGTAATGGAGACCAATTGCTCCGGATGGGCATAGGAAAGCGGGCGCAACAAGATTCCGCTGACCAAACTAAAGATGGCGGTGTTGGCGCCGATGCCCAGCGCCAGCGTGAGCACCGCGATGAGCGCGAAGCCGGGATTCTTTCGCAGCATCCGCGCAGCGAAGCGCAGATCCTGCAAGAGATTTTCGAGCCAGAGCCAGCCCCACTGATCGCGGGTTACGTGTTCGATCAGCGCAACGTTGCCGAATTCGCGGCGTGCGGAGCGCTGGGCTTGTTCGGGGGATTCTCCGCGGTCGATGCGATCGCGGGTGGCCATCTCAAGATGGGTATGGAGTTCGTCTGCGAGATCGCGTTGTTTGTTTGGCCTTGGCTGCCACTGAGGATCCATTGGCATCTCCGTTCAGACTTCGAGCTACTCGTAGCGCAGAGCTACCGTCGGATCGACGCGCATGGCGCGACGGGCTGGAATGTAGCAAGCGGCTAGCGCGACAAACGTCAGGATCACCGCGACGCCCGCAAAGGTAATGGGATCGGTCGGGCTCACGCCGTACAACATGCTGGCCATGAGCTGAGTGAGGCCGAGCGATACGGTAATGCCGATGGCGATGCCGACCAGGGCCATTCTCACGCCGTGACCCAGCACCAGCCGCAGCACGTCGGAATGACCGGCGCCCAGGGCCACGCGAATGCCGATCTCGCGGGTGCGCTGCCCGACGAGATAGGAGATGACGCCGTAGATGCCCACGCTCGAAAGCAAGAGCGCGAGTCCCGCAAACACACTGAACAGGATCATCGAGAAGCGCCGCGCCGCCAGCGAGGCAGCGACAATGTCATTCATAGTTTGCGGCTGGTAGATCACCTGCTCGGCATTGATTTGCTGATTGGTACGCCGAAGCGACGCGAGCAGCGTGGCAACGGGCTGATCGGAGCGCACCATCAGAAAAGTGCCGCCGCCTCCGGGTACGTTGGCCATGTAGTCATCGGACATCTGCAGGCAGGTCAAATAGAGCTGCGCGCGCAAGGATTGCGTGAGATCGGAGTCCAGGCCCCACTGATTGACGTGGCCTACGACGCCGACGATCTGCACTCGAGTTCCGTCAGAAGTGAGATCCAGGAAGTTCAGGCGAAGCGTTTTTCCAACGGCGTCTTCGCTGCCGAAATATTTGCGGGCAAAAACCTCGTCCACGACGGCGACGATCGGTGAGTGATTGTCGTCATGGGTGTTGAAAAAGCGCCCGCGGAGAAGCGGAATACCCATTACGCGGAGATAGCCCGGCTCGACAATGTAGTTGAGCGTCCACTTCATGTCCGCGTCATTCGCGGGCTTAGGCTCTCCATCGATCCAGAAGGTGCGGTCGTCTTCAGAGCTGAGAGGAACAGCGCCCCAGGACTGCGACACCGCCTGAACTCCCGGAGTCTGTGCAAATTTCGAGTCGAGCTCGCGAACGTAGGCACGGACCGCTTCCGGAGAAGACGCAGTCTTCAGCATGGAGGGCGGAAAGGCGAGTCCGAAGGTGAGTACGTGATCGGGGCGGAAACCAGGGTCAACGTTCCAAAGCGCGGCAAGGCTGCGAATCGTGAGTCCGGCGCCGATCAGGAGGATCAGGGCCATAGCCATCTCCAGGACGACGAACACGGACTGGGCACGCTGGCGGCCGGCGCTGGAGCCGCGGCCTGTTTCTTTGAGACTTTCCTGGAGGCGCGGATCGGAGGTTTTGAGGGCCGGCGCGAGGCCGAAGAGGATGCCGGCGAGCAACGAGATGCCCATGGTGAAGAGTAAGACGCGAGTGTCGATGGAGATTTCGGCGGCGCGCGGCAATTGCTGCGGGAGAATGCTGAGCGTCGCGGCAGTGGCCCAATGCGCGAGGAGAAGTCCGAGGCCGCCGCCCGCGATGGCCAGCAGGATACTTTCGGTGAGCAATTGGCGGATCAGGCGTCCGTGACCCGCGCCTAACGCAGCGCGGATGGCAAATTCGCGCGATCGACCGGTAGACCGGGCGAGCAGCAAATTAGCGACGTTGACGCAGGCGATGAGAAGCACGAAGCCAACGGCGCCGAGGAGCACGAGCAATGTGGGTTGTACGTCGCCAAGCATGTCCTGGCGCAGCGGGATCAAGCTGGCGCCAATGTTGTTGTTGGTATCAGGAAATGCCGCAGAGAGATTGCGGGAAATACGGTCCATGTCGGCGACGGCCTGATCGAAGGTTACGCCTGGTTTGAGACGGCCGATGCCGTGAATGCCGAGGCCTGCGCCGCGGCGATTGAGCAACGGATTGCTCCACTGGCCGATGGGCACATAGACCTCGGTGATGTTGGCGGACCGCAGGAAGAGATCGAAAGAGGCGGGAATGACTCCGACGATGGTGTAGTCCTTGCCATCGAGGGTGAGGGCCTGGCCGAGGACGTGGGGAGAGGAGCCGAGTTTTCGCTTCCACAGGCCGGCACCGATGATGGCGAGCGGCGGTCCGCCGATGACGTCTTCACCCGGGGCGAAGGTGCGGCCGAGTACCGGCTGAACGCCCAGCACGGAAAAAAAGTCCGAGGAAATAAATTGCGCGCGCACCTGCTCGGGCTCGCCGCGGCCGGTAAGGCTGTAAGCATAGCCGCGAGCGATGGCCATGGCGGAGAAGGTGTTGTTGTCCTTTTGCCAGTCGCGGAAATTGGGATAGGAGATGGAGCCATTTTTGAAGTTGGGCTTGCTTTCGTGGAGGGTGATGAGCTGGTCGGGGTTGGGATAGGGAAGAGGATTCAGGAGAACGCCGTTGACCATGGAGAACAGGGAAGTGTTGGCACCGATGCCAAGAGCCAGGGTCAAGATGGCGATGAGGGTGAAGCCCGGATTCTTGCGGAGGGTGCGCCCGCCGAAGCGTAAATCCTGAAGAAATTCTTCGCGCCAGAGCCAGCCCCATTGTTCGCGGGTGACGTGTTCGATCAGGGCGACGTTGCCGAATTCGCGGCGGGATGCTTGTTCGGCCTCCTGCGGCGATGCGCCGCGATCAAGACGATCCTGCTTGGCCATTGCAAGATGGCCGGCGAGTTCGTCTTGGAGTTGGCGTTGTTTGTCTTGACTGCGCCGAGAGAAAAAATCCATCGTGCATCTCCGTTGAGACTTCGAGTCTTAGCAAACATCATGCTGCGCTGTTGCCACGCCAAGACGCATCGGCCCGGAAGGGGAATAGCCCTTCCCCTACGGGAGCGTCAGGAGTTACTCGTAGCGCAGTGCGACCATGGGATCGACCTGCATGGCGCGCCGCGCCGGAATGTAAGACGCCGACACGGCGACGAATATCAGCAGCACGCCTACGCTCACGTAGGTGAAGGGATCGGTGGAGCCGATGCCGTAGAGCAGGCTGGTCATCAGGCGAGTGAGCAACAATGCGCCGATGAGCCCGGCGAACACGCCGGCGAGCGCGAGCTTGGCGCCCCGGCCGACGATCAGCATCAGCACTTCACTGCGACGCGCGCCCAGAGCCATACGAATGCCGATTTCGCGGGTGCGCTGCGCGACGGAGTAAGAGATAACGCCGTAGATACCGATGGCGCCGAGGATTACGGCGAGGGCGGCGAATATGACAAAGAGAGAGGCAGTAGAACGCGTTCCGGCGACGGCTTCGCGAACCCAACCGCTGAGTGTTTCGACCTGGCTGACGGGCACGTCGCCGTTGAGGCTGGAGACGATGGCCTGAAGTTCGCTGCCGACCTGGCTTTGCTCTTCGGTGGTGCGGATCACCAAGGTCATTTCCGCGGGCGCGGCTTCGGGCCCGCTACCGTTGAGTGCATGAGCGCCATACATGGTGTAGAACTCGCCGTCCAGCCACTCGGCCATATTTTGCGTCATGTTGTATTCGCGAACGTCACCGACGACACCGACAATCGTCCACCAGGTATCGAGCCATCGCGGCTTGATGTGCTCGCCGATCGGCGATTTGCCGGGCCAAAAACGCTCTGCCGTGGACTTGCTGATCAACACGACGCGTTGCGCGCTCGGCGCACCGTCGGCTTCGGCCAGACCACGGCCTTGCAGCAGCGAAATTCCCATGATCCGCAAATATTCGGGGGTGCAGACGCGCTCCATCAGCATCGGAACGTGAGCGCCCGGTGCAACCGGCCGGGCCTCGATGTCGGATGGAATGGTGTCCCAGGCGCCGGTGAGCGGGAGACCGTTGACGGTGGCAACGTCGGTTACGCCGGGCACCGCGCGCACACGTTCCACCAGGTCGCGATAGAACATCTGGCAGCGTCCAGCTTCTGCGCAGAACGATTGGTTAGGAGTGACGCGCGCGGTCAGGATTTTTTCGGCGCGAAAGCCGGGATTGGCGTTCGACAAGTTCCAGAGGCTCTTGACCAAGAGTCCGGCGGCGATGACGAGAACGACCGATAGACCGACTTCGCCTGCGACGAGCAAGCTACTGAGGCGGTGGGTGCCGGAAATGCCGCCACGGTCGCCGGTTTTCAGAGCTTTGGTGAGATTGAGCCTGGAGGTGCCGCCGACGGGCGCGAGGCCGAAGATAATTCCCGTGGCGATCGAAAGCAGCGCGGTGAAAAGTAGGACGCGGGAGTCGACGGTGACCTCGGCGAGGCGCGGCATGTCCGCCGGGAGCATGGACTTCAAAATTTGGAGACCGTAGATTGCTGCGCCGAAGCCGAGCGCGCCGCCGAGTAGGGAAATGAGCACGCTCTCGGTCATCAGCTGGCGAGCGATTCTCCAGCGGCCGGCGCCCAGAGCGCTGCGGAGCGCGATTTCTTTCTGCCGCGTGGTGGCGCGGGCGAGCAGCAAGTTGGCGACGTTGGCGCAGGCGATCAGGAGTAACAGGCCGACGGCGCCGAGAAGGAGCAGGAGGCGTTCACGGACATCGCCGACGAGCAGTTCATGCAGCGGCGCGATGCTGACTTTTTGCCAGGTGTCGTCTGGCATGCGCCAGGCGTAGGAGGCCAACACTTGAAGGCGAAGCTGCTTGATTTCCGCGCGAGCCTGCTCGACAGTGGCGCCGGGCTTCAGCCGGGCGATGATGGGCATGTAGCTGCTGCCCCAATAGTCGCCGATTTTTCGGGGATCGAGATCGAGGGGAACCCAGAGCTCGGTTTTCGGCGAGGGCCAGCGAAAGCTCGCGGGCATCACGCCGACGACCTGGCGATTGACGTTGTCGAGAATGATGGAGCGGCCGATGATGTTGGGATCGCTGGAGAAGCGGCGTTCCCACAGGGAGTGGCTGAGGATTACGACGTTCTCGTTGCCTGGTTGATCTTCGCCCTCCTGGAATACTCTGCCTCGCGCGGCTTGCGTGCCGACAGTGCTGAACCATTTCGCGGAAACCGATGTGCCGGTGAGTCGCACCGGCAAATCTTTCCCGGTGAGATTGAATTCAGTGCTGTCGGTGTTGGCGATGATGTCCATGGTGCGGCTGCGATCGCGCAAGATCGCGAAAGCGCCTTTGGGAAAGTAGATAGTGGCGCCTACCAGACGGTCGGGTGCCGGGAACGGCAGAGGTTGCAGCAGGACGCCGTTGACGAGGCTGAAGATGGCGGTGTTTGCGCCGATGCCAAGGACCAGGGTGAGAACGGCGATGGCGGTGAAGCCGGGATTGCGGCGCACGATGCGTAGGCCGTAGCGCAGGTCTTGGCCGAGTTCGTGGAGCCAGATCCAGCCCCATTGGTCGCGGGTGACGTGTTCGACCAGCGCGACGTTACCGAATTCGCGGCGGGCGGAGTGCTTGGCGTCTGCCGCGGATTCGCCGCGCTCGATGCGATCGTGGGTGGCCATGTCGAGGTGAGCGCGAATCTCCTGCTGCAGTTCCTGTTCCTGCTTGCGACGACGTGTGGGAATTTTCACGCTTCGCTCTCCCTCTTGGCGGGGTCGAGGACGCCGGCGATGGCGTCGGAGAGCTGGGACCAGCGCGAACGCTCCGCGAGCAGATGCTTTTTTCCGGCGGTGGTCAGGCGGTAGACGCGTACGCGCTGCTTGTTTTCGGAAAGCTTCCAGTCGGCGGCGATCATTTTTTGGCGCTCGAGGCGGTGGAGAGCCGGATACAGGGAGCCGGTGTCGACCTGGAGGATGTCGTTGGAGTTGGCTTTGATAGCCTGGCTGATGCCGTAGCCGTGGCTGGGGCCCCAGCGGAGGGTCTGCAAGACCAGCAAATCGAGAGTGCCCTGCAGCAGCTCGATGCGATTCTGATAGCGATTGGTCATGCGCGGGCCCCCTTGGGAGTAGAGTCTCTACATCCTGCATGTAGGACGTCTACACCCATGGAAAAGTTCAGCATTCTTTTTGCCGATTTTTCGGAGAGAGGCAAGTGTCTGGCGGGAAAGCTTTTAGGTCGCGGAGCCGGAAGGGGGGAAGCAGCGAGGTTGACCGATTCTGGGACGATTGGCGGCGGAACCGGACACCCAGATTGTCGGCGAAACGGCGAAATTCGTCGGCTTGGCTTCTGGACTTCAGGTCTCGAATTGGAGGAACCTGTGGCGTGCCACCTCGGAACCCTTTCGCATGAAGCAACGGTTAGGCGATGTCGCGACTTCTCTTGTAGTGATCGTGATCGTGGCGCTTGGCGCGCGCTTGGCGTTTGCCTGGGATCAGGCGCGGAAGATTCCGCATGAGGCGCTGGCCAGGGCTCCGTTTGAGCAGGAAACCGGGAGCATCGCGCACGCGCTGGTTACGGGCAAAGGGTTCAGCAATCCATTCCTGAAGGATACCGGTCCGACGGCTTGGCTTACTCCCGTCTATCCCTTCCTGGTGGCGGCGACGTTCAAAGTTTTTGGAGTGTTCACCCTGTCGTCTTTCTTCTTCCTGGTTTTTTTCAATGCGATTTGTTCGTCGGCCGTGTGCGTGCCTCTGTTCTATGTCGGGAAACGGGTCGTGAGCGCCGGCGCGGGGGCGCTTGCGGCCTGGTTATGGGCGGTGTTTCCCAGCGCGGCGATGATGCCATTCGAATGGATTTGGGATACGTCGCTGACTGCATTGCTGGCGGCGGCCCTTCTGTGGGCCACGCTTGAGCTTGCCGAACGCGAGCGTCCGCTCACCCGCGATTGGCTACTGTATGGTCTGTTCTGGGGTCTTGCGTTGATGGTGAACCCTTCCGTGGGCTCGCTCTTGCCGTTCTATTTGGGCTGGGCGGCTTATCGTTGGCGAAAGCGGGAAGCAGCCCGATCCGGCGCAGCGACGACGCGGGTTTCCTTACTCGTCAAACCTGCGGTTGCGCTCGGTGTGACAATTCTCTGCTGCGTGCCGTGGACGGTCCGCAACTATGTGGTCTTTCACCGACTCGTTCCGTTGCGTTCGAACTTTCCACTCGAGCTGTATATCGGCAACAACGAAAACTACGACGACAAACGTCCGCGGTGGCCGCCTCCGATCACCAAGGAGCGCGAAACGGTGCGTTACTTTCGAATGGGCGAGACCGCCTTTATGGATGAGGAAATGCGCAAGGCCAAGTTGTTCATTCGAACGCACCCGCGCATTGCGCTGGAACTTTTTGGCGAGAGATTCGTCGCTTTCTGGGGAGGGATTGCGAATCCGATACAGGTTTTCCCAAAGGCCGAGCTACTGGTGCAATCGTTGATCGTATGCGCGACGTTATCGGGCATTGGTGGGTTGGTGGGGATGTTGGTGCTAGAGCTGGGGCGCAACCCGTACGCCTTTCCGCTGGTGGTCGGGCCGATCGTGTTTCCGGTGATTTATTACGTGACGCACACTTCGGTGCGCTATCGCCATCCGATTGATCCGGTGGTGTTGCTGCTGACCGCGATTGCGATTGCCGCGCTGGTGAATTCGCTGGTCCGATCGCGGGTTGCGTCGTGAGAACAAGCGGCGAGCGCGAATCGACATTTGGCAACGTGGATTCAGGTGCGTCGTGCCGGCTCTAACCCACATCAAAAGATAACGCCGAGGCGCGAAGGGCGCAGAGTTCCGCGGAGATGCATTGCGATCGCGGGTTTCGCGGAGACGGCCTTTCCTTCGTGACTTCCCCCTGACTACAGGCTTGCGATTCTGGGCGGTCTGAAGACTGCGGCTACATTATTTTTCGTCTTTGACCCAAACGATGTCGTAGGTGCGGTCGAAGGTCACGAACATCAGGCAGCCTTCTTTGGACATGCACGTGAACCAGTGGGTCTGCTTGCCGGGCATCATCGCGAAGCCGCCGGGCTCGAGCAGGGTCTCCTTCATCCCGTGCATACCGGTCAGCACATCGCCGCGCACCACGATCAACTGTTCTTCGGCGGTGTGATAGTGCGGCGCTACCACGCAGCCCGAGGTCGCCTTCAGCACAAAGGTTGACGGGCCAGTAGCCGGATCGCCATTCTCGACCACGCCATTCAGGCACTTCACATCATCGTCAGGCGCAAACTTTACATCCGCCATGCGGCGCACGATTCCGTGTTTGTCTGCCGAGGCGGGCGCTGCGGTCTGGGCAGCGAGCCTTGCTCCTCCGGCAATGGCCAGCGTCAATATCGCGGCTGTCCCGAAGGCTACCAGTGAAATCCTGCGGCTGGGCATCGACAAGAATCGCTCGATCATCGTTGGCTCCTCAATTCGGTCCCCTCTTCAATACCTGAGATTTGTGCGGCATCGCTCCAAAAAATCCCGGTCATCTTACGCCACATATTCCGTAAACGCGCCAAAGGCCATCCGCCGGGTATAATGCCCACCACCCATGATCGCCTCCGCAGCCTTCGCCAAGCGCGCCCTGAGCATGTTCGGCCGCGTTTTCCCGCGCTGCGGCATGATCTCGCAAGCCATCGCCTACAACCTGTTCCTGGCATTTTTCCCGACGCTGCTGATCGCTGTGGGCTTCGCCACCAGCCCCGTCGGCATTCGCACCAGCCTCTACGATTTGATCGGCGACTTCACTCGCCTGCTGCCGCCCGGCAGCGGCCAACTGGTTTCCGAATTCCTGATTCGGCGTGGCCCGCAGGCCTGGAAGTGGGCGCTGGTCGGGTGGGCTGGCACGCTCCTGGCGGGTTCGCAGGTCATGCGCCTGCTGATGGAGGGCATTCACCTGGTTTATGAGGATCGCGAAAGCGACCGCCCGGCGTTCTGGCGGCGGCAGCTTCGCTCCGTCCTGCTTCTTCTGGTTACCATCGCGCCGTTGCTGGCGGCCGCGTTTCTAGGAGTCTTCGGCCGCCCCTTGCGCTATTGGATCGCACATGAACTTGGCAAGAACAGCTCGATCCAGACGCTGTGGGCTATTTTCTTCCATGGTACAGCCATCATCCTGGCGGCGATCTCGCTGACCATCATCTATCGCGTGGCTCGTCCGCAGGACACCAGCTTGCGCGGGGTTCTTCCCGGGGCCATCGTTGCTACTTTCCTCTGGTGGGCCGTGGACATCGGCTTTGGCTTTTACGTGCGCCGTGTTCCCTACAACGTCGTATACGGCGGCCTGGCTGCCACCATCGGCCTGCTGATCTGGATGCAGCTCTCTTCGGTGATTATCTTGCTGGGAGCAGCCTGGAATGCCGAAATTGCCGCCTCGCGCGGGAAGTCGAGATCGTATGGATGATAGCCTGAAGCCGCCGGAGCAGGAATCGCCGACAGCGCCGTTGTTGCGCGTGGAGTGCTATTCTGGATACAAAGCCGACCAGCGTCCCACGCGAGTGTTCCTGCGCGACAAAGAATTTGAAGTCACCGAAGTCGAGGACCGCTGGTATTCCCCGGGCTTCACTTTCTTTGGTGTCCTGCTGGCCAACGGCGAACGTTACGTGCTTCGCCATCAGGAAGCCCAGGATCGCTGGACTATCGAAGCGTTTCGCCGCTCATCGGGCTCCCCCGAAGTCCCCCGCGTTGACACTAAAATTAACCGCGGCGTATAGTCAAATCACTGATTCGCGTCGAGAGTAGTTCTGTCGAGATCGCAGCGCAGCCGCCCAGGTCTGTGCCGCAAGCAGAAGGGAATGCATGGCTTGCTCGCCGCAAATGCGTACCTCTCGCTGCGCAATGTGGGTGTTACTGCCTCTCGCGCTCGTCTTCCGGGTGTGGCTTAACGCGCAGCAGCCAGCAACCCCGAACGACGCTAAGCCGAAGACGGAAGCGCCGGTAGCACAACCATCCGCGCCTTCAGGAGCGGCGGGTCAACAGCCGACGGGCTCCGCTCCCGCAGCGCTTGCAAACGACTCTCCTGGCGCTACAACCTCGCCCGCGGAAGAAGTGTCCAGCCGCGACACACCGCCCACGTTCAAAGTTCGCGTGAACCTCGTCCTTGTTCGAGTCGTCGTTCGCGACGCGCAAGGAAACGTGGTTCCCAATCTCAAGAAGGAAGATTTCCAGATCTTTGACAATCGAAAACCGCAAATCATCTCGTCATTCACTGCTGAAACGCCAGAATCGCACGCTATCACGCCGACCACGGAAGCGGTGTCCACATCCGGCTCATCTGTAGTGGTTGACGCCGTCCCCGTTCAACCCGCGGGGCTTCCGCAACGCTTCGTGGCGATGGTGTTCGATGACACCAGCATGCGCATGGAGGATGCCACGGCGGTGCGCGATGCGGCTTCGCGCCTCTTCAGTTCGCTGTCTCCGTCGGATCGCGTCGCCATGTTCTCCACTTCCGGGCAGGTCACGCGGGATTTCACTGCGGATCGCGAGGCGCTCCAACAAACCTTGCTTGGAGTGGTGCCGCGTCCCGTCACTGGCCCAGTCGGCGGAATTCGCCCCTGCCCGGACATCAACTATTACCAGGCCGATCAGATCGTGAATTTCCGCGATCAGCAGGCCTTGGGCGTGGCCACCGAGGATGCTGTACAGTGCGCCTTCAATGGCGATGAGAGCCACCGCGCCGACGCGCAAAACCTGGCCGCGAGCACGGCCATAGGCGTGGCTAGTCAAGGCGACAACCAAACCGAGTACATTTATCGCCATATGGAGCAAGTGATTCGCCGGCTGGGCAGCATGCCGGGCCAGCGGGTTATGGTCTTTGTGTCTCCCGGTTTTCTGCTGACGACTCAGACTCGCGAAGGCGGCGACCTGATCGATCGCGCCAATCGCGCCAACATCGTCATCAACTCCATCGATGCGCGCGGCTTGTACACTCCCGAGGTGTTGGGAGACATTGCCGAGCCGCAGCGGGACACTTTTCGAACCGCGGGCTTCAAGGCCAGTTATCGCATCGCCTCACAGTTCGCGCAGAGCGAAATCCTGGCGCAGTTGGCCGACGGCACTGGCGGCACGACCTTCCGCAATCGCAACGATCTGGATCAGGGCCTGCGGCAGGCCGTTGCTGCGCCGGCGATTTCCTACCTGCTGGCCTTCTCGCCGCAGAACCTGAAAATAGACGGCCACTATCACACGCTGAAAGTTGCGCTCACCGGCAAACGGCCTTATTCCGTTCAAGCACGACGCGGCTATTACGCACCGCGCAATATCAAGGATCCTGCCGAAGCCGCCAAAGAAGAAATCCAGGAAGCGATTTTTTCGCAGGAAGAAATCCACGACCTGCCGATCGACCTGCAGACGCAATTCTTCAAGCCCGACGCCATGCAGGCGCGACTGGCGGTCTTGACGCGCGTGGACGTCAAGGGCATCCCGTTCCGCAAATCGGAGGGCCGAAATCGCGACAATCTGACCATCGCCACGGCGATTTTCGACGAGAACGGTAATTTCATTACCGGCGGGGAAAAAATTGTGGAGATGCGGCTGCTCGATCCGACGTTGACGCGCCTCAGCCGCTCCGGATTTACGGTCAAGTCGACATTTGACGTCAAACCCGGCACGTATCTGGTACGGCTCGTGGTGCGAGACGCGCAAGGATCGCAGATGGCCGCGCGTAATGGCGCGGTGGTTATTCCGTATTAGATTTTTGGCGCATTGGATTTTGGGCCGTAGCAGCTTTTTGGGGGAAGCACATGAGCACTCAAAACACCGGCAAACTTCGGTTGGCCTTTCTTGTTTTCACCGCGATGTCGTTCACCTTCCCGGCGGATTCCTGGGCACAAACACCCGCGCCCAAGCAACCTGCACCTACGCCCGGCGAGCAGGCACCAGCCGTGGCAGCGCCGGCCGATCCATCGCAGTCCGGCGCGCCGATCATCAAGCAGGAATCGAAGCTAGTTCTCGTCGATGCCATTGTCACCGACAAGAAAGGGAGCTACGTTCATGACCTTTCGCAGAGAGATTTCAAGGTGTACGAGGACAACAAAGAGCAGCAAGTCTCGAGTTTCTCGTTCGGCGCGGACCTCGCAGGCCAGCAAGCCAATCAGCAGAAGCGTTACCTGATTTTATTCTTCGACAACTCTTCGATGGCCCCGCCGGACCAGATTCAAGCGCGCGGGGCGGCCGCCAAATTCATCGCCGCGAACGCGGGACCCGATCGCATGATGGCGGTCGTCGATTTCAGCGGATCTTTGCGGATCGCGCAGAATTTCACCGCCAATGCGGACGTTCTCAACGCTGCGGTCAGCGGAGTAAAGGGCTCGGGCGTAAACTCCAACGCTTCGACGAATTCCGGCTCCGTTACTGTGGCCGCAGCAGGTCTATCTTCGATCAGCACAGCGGAGGCCGATTACGGTGCGCGCACCATGCTGCTCGCGGTCCGCAGCCTGGCTAAAAATCTGCGCGCTGTTCCGGGGCGCAAAATGCTGGTGCTTTTTTCCGACGGATTCTCACTTTCGGTGGAAAATCATTCCGAGCTCACGGCCGCGATCGATGCCTGCAACAAGGCCAACGTTGCGGTGTACTCGCTCGACGCGCGAGGCCTGGTGGCGCCTATCAAAGGGGGCGGCAGCGCCCGCAATAACTCTACTTTGGAAAAACTTCAGCCGGCTGCCTTGCCGGCGCGATCCGAAGGAAATCGCCGGCCGCGTGTGATTCTGGCTTCTTACTCTTCGGCGGCACCCGAGCCGCAGCGTCCGGCCGGCGCGGCTGGCGGCGGGCAACGTCCCAGCGGCGGAGGTGGTGCACCGACATCTCCGGGCGGCGGCACTGGAGGTCGCGGCGGCACCGGCGGCACGGGCACAACGGGCGGCACTGGCACAACAGGGGGCAGCAGAGGTACTCCAGGCGGGACTGGCACCACCGGCGGCACGGGTAAACCGGGGGGCACCACTGGTGGTACAAGCGGTGGCACCAACACGGGAACTCGCGGCGGTGGAGGGACCGCGACGCGCGCGAACAACAATCCGTATAACAACTACGCCAACAACCCTTATAACCAGTCGCGCTCAATCATTCCCGATTTCTCGCAGTCGGTGTCGACCAACCAGCAAGTCCTTGCCGCTCTGGCCGACGGCACCGGCGGGTTTACGATTTTCAACACCAACGATCTGCTTGGAGGTCTGGAGCGCATTGGCAAAGAGCAGAACGAGTTCTACATCCTGGGGTACGTTCCCAAGGAATCGCCGGAAGGCAGTTGCCACACGCTCAAGGTGAAAATCGATCGCGGCGGGCTGAACGTTCGTTCGCGCACCGGTTATTGCAACGCGCGGGTGGAAAACCCGCTGGACGGCAAGCCCGTCGAAAAGCAACTGGAGCTGCACGCCGCCGGTTCGCAGCCCGGCTCGATCCGCGGTGCCATAGGAGTCCCATACTTTTATACCGGCCCAAATGTCGCCCGCGTGAATCTCGCCATGGAGATTCCATCCGACTCCTTCAAATTCGACAAGGAGAAAGGGAAGTACCACGCCAACCTGAACGTACTCGGCATCGCTTATCGTCCGGACGGCACGATTGGCGCGCGCTTCAACGACGCTGTCAACCTCGACCTCGAGAAAGACGAGTGGAAGGAATTCACCAAGGATCCCTATCGCTATCAGAATCAGTTCGACGCCGCACCTGGTACCTACAAGCTCACGGTCGTCTTGAGCGCAGGCAACGGGGACACCTTTGGCAAATTCGAGACACCCCTGGCGATCGATGCCTACGACGGCAAGCAATTCACGCTGGGGGGCGTTGCGCTGACGAACTCCGCGACGCGCGTTTCCGATATTCCCTCGGGCCTCGATTCCGTTCTGCTGGAGGACCGCACGCCGCTGGTGGTGCAGGGCATGCAAATCGTTCCGTCAGCGACGAATCGTTTTAAGAAAAGCGACAACGTCATTATGTACACGGAAATCTACGAGCCGCTGCTCGCTACCGCGGAGAAGCCGCCGCGCGTGGGTTTCGCCTATCGCATCAAGGAGCGCGCCACGGACAAGGAGGTCTTTTTCACCAACGTAGTCGCTGCGGACACATTCATTCAAAAAGGGAATCCTGTGATTCCTGCGGGCATGCTTGTAAAGGTGAAAGACCTGCCGTCGGGAAGCTACCGCATGGTTGTCCAGGCCGTTGATGAGGCCAACAACCACGCGCCCAACCGAACGGTGGATTTCGACCTTACCGACTGACTGGGCTTGCCGGACAAGATCGGCTCCAGCTACGTTTTTCTTTCCGCCAGCAGGCTGCGCAATACGAACCAGCAGTTCGCCGGACGCTCAGCCAATCTGCGCATGAACCAGGGGCACCAATCTGTGCCGAAGGATACGTAGACCTGAACATGATTGCCTTGACGGAAGACCTGGTCCTGCAAATCTCGGCGGATGCCGTAGAGCATCTGAAACTCGTACTTGTCTTTCGGCACTTGTAGCCGGGCGGCTTCGGCTTGAGCGTGAGCTGCCATAGCCGGATCGTGCGAGCCGATCGCGGGAAAGAATGTCCCGCGTGCCGCGCCTTCCATTAATTGCGTCGTTAGGCGCTTGAAGTTTACGTCGACAGCGGACTTTTCCTGGAAGGCGACATTTTTCGGCTCGCGGTAGGCGCCTTTTACGAGCCGGATTTTGGGCTGGAGAGGCTCCAGGCGCTTGAGATCATTTTCAGAACGGTACAAGTAGGCCTGGATTGCCAGGGCGACATTTCCTGAGGCGCGCTGCAGCGCCTCGAAGATTTCCAGGGTCACCTCGGTAGAGGCGCTGCCCTCCATGTCGATTTCAATAGTGCGATGGAGCTCGCGAGCGCGGCTCGCGATATTGCGGGTCAGGTTCTCGCAAAAGCCTCGACCCACAACGAGGCCCAGTTGCGTGAGCTTGATGGAAATGTTGCCGGGCAGATTTCTGCCGTGCAGTTGTTCGAGCAGATGAACGTAGGTATCGAACACCTTGTTGGCGGCCGCTTCGGTCGAAACATTTTCGCCCAGATGATTGAGGCTAACGGTGCGTCCTTGTGCGCACAGGGCAGCGCAGGCGGCGAGAACTTCGTCGAGCGTTTCACCGGCTATGAATCGCCGCGCGAAGCCGTTTTTCATGCCGCGACGCGCGATCGTGTTGGTTACGCTGGGCTTGGTCGAGAGCCAAAGAATGAAATCGCGGGCGAGCAACGGTTTATCCTTGGAAATGATTCCCGAGAATACGGGTAGGCCTTTGCATGGTCAAATGTGGGGTTGGGGGGCTGGGTGGCGATGCAACGGAGGAGGGAAGGACCAGATTTTCCAGTTCGAAACGCGCGCAACTTTGGCGGGGGCGTGGGGTTATTCTGCCCGTGCCTCGAAACTGTTCCCGATTGACGCGGATTTGCCTTTGGTCGGCCCGCGGGAGAATGGCATGAAGCTTGGCAAGAGTCCTCGTTTGTACGCTTGGGCCAAGCTGTCCGGCCCGAGGTCGTTTCTGTCGGTGATTCTTTCCTGCGCCTGCGTGTTTTCTGCAGGCATCGACTTGCCGCAGCCTGTTGCGGCTGCGCCACCCGCAAAAGACAAAAAGTTGAAGCAAGATGCGGTGCTCAAGGGCCTGCCGATAACCGAACTTACCGCTGATGAAGCGATCCTGCATGCGCTCAACCGGCTGGCATATGGGCCGCGGCCCGGTGATATCGAGCGTGTACGCCAGGTGGGCTTGGCGAAATGGATCGATCAGCAGTTGAATCCAAATTCCATCGATGACAAGGCAGCGGAAGCCCGGCTGGAGAATTATCCCACGCTGAGAATGTCATCCGCGGATTTGATCGCGCGGTATCCACGGCCAAAGCAGGCGCAAAAACAAGCCGTCAAATCGGCGAGGGGGCGGAGCTCGGATGCCGCCGCGGCTGCGGTCACTGGAGACACGTCGGCAGTGAGGACGCGGCCCGATTCGCCCGAAGCCGAAGTCAGCGGAGCCGCCAACACCACGTCGCAGGATGACGCGGACGTTTCCATGAAAGAGACATCCGCGGAGGAACCGGCGGCCAGAGAACCGTCGATGAAGGATGTTCCGCCGCATGCGAATATCGCGTCGCCTGGTGGGGGCGGCAAGCGCAACCTGTTGGCCGTCGATCCCAACGAGGTGCCGCGCGCCGTGGCCGACGGTAGCAAGCGGCCGCAGCGCGTCGTCGAAGAACTGGCGATGGCGAAAGTCACGCGGGCGGTATACAGCCAGCGGCAACTGGCACAGATCATGGACGATTTCTGGTTCAACCACTTCAATGTCTTCGCGGGTAAAGGCGAGGATCGCTACTATCTGACGGCGTATGAGCGCGATGTTATCCAGCCGCATGAGATGGGCAAGTTCAAAGACTTGCTGAATGCGACCGCGAAAAGCCCCGCGATGTTGTTTTACCTCGATAATTTTCTGAGCGCTGATCCGCGGGCGGCACAACGCCTGGCGGCGCAACGGGCGATGCGCGCCCGATCTAGCCGCTACGGCCGGCCGCTCCCGCCGCGTACGCCTCCTCAGCAACAGAAGAAGAAAAACCAGCGCGGGTTGAACGAGAACTATGGGCGCGAGTTGATGGAATTGCACACGCTGGGAGTCGACGGCGGGTACACACAACAGGACGTGACCGAAGTGGCCCGGTGTTTCACGGGCTGGACGATCGAAAAGCCGCGAGAGAACCCGCAATTCAAGTTTGATGAGCGCTTGCACGATCCCGACCCAAAAATGGTGCTGGGGAAGAAAATTCACGCCGGCGGGATAAAAGACGGTGAAGAGGTCATCGAGCTGCTGGCCAAGAATCCGAATACGGCGAAATTCATTTCGACGAAGCTGGCACGCCGATTTGTTTCGGACACGCCACCGCCCGCGCTGGTGGCGCGCATGGCGCAATCGTTTCAGGCCAGCGACGGTAATATTCGTTCGATGCTGAAGACGATGGCCTATTCGCCGGAGTTTTGGACGCGCGAAGCTTACCGCGCCAAGATCAAGACGCCATTCGAACTCGTGGTATCAACTGCGCGTGCGCTGGGCACGGATGTCGACACCTCGATGCCGCTGGTGCAATGGACGGGCAGAATCGGCGAGCCGCTGTATCAATGCCCGCCTCCCACAGGGTATGCGGACAAGGCCGACGCATGGGTGAACACCGGGGCGCTGCTGAATCGCCTGAACTATTCACTCGCGCTGGCAGGTAACAAGGTGCGTGGGTCGCGCAGCGATATGGCGGCGCTGCTTGGCGTGGATCCCTCGGCGGACGCAAAGGCGGCGCTGGATCGCGCCGTCCAGGTTTTTCTTGGCGGTCAGACCGCGACGAACACGGTCGCGACGCTGCAACAACAGCTCGACAGCCCGGAAGTTGTGCAGGCGAAACTGGACGATCCCGTGAGGCACGTGGATTTGGGCGTCGTAGCGGGCTTGGTGCTGGGCGCCCCGGAATTTCAGCGCCGGTAATTCCTAGGGGTGGGAAAGCGCTTCCGCTTTTGATCGTGACGATGGTAACGATTGTAAAGGTGGGAGTGCGCTCCCGCACTGCCAAGGAGTGAAGCATGATCGACCAATGTTGCGAAGGCGCGAGGCCGCTGAAGTTTTCGCGGCGCTATTTCCTGAGGCAGGGCGGCGTCGCGATGGTCGGGTTGAGCGCGATGCCTGCGTTTTTGCAGCGCGCAGTCGCGTCGACGCCATCGACCACGGGCAAAAAACAATTCGTTGTGTTATTCCAGCGAGGCGCGGCGGATGGACTCAACATTGTGGTGCCGTTTGGTGAGCCGAATTACTACCGGCTACGACCTTCGATTGCGATTCCGCAGCCGCGCCGCAGCGGAAATGATGCGGCCATCGATTTGGATGGATTCTTCGGACTCCATCCGAGTTTGGCGCCGCTCGAGCCTCTCTATCACAACAATCAGCTAGCGATCGTACATGCGGCGGGCTCGCCCGATCCGACGCGCTCGCATTTCGACGCGCAGGATTTCATGGAGTCCGGCACACCGGGCGTGAAGGCGACCGAGGATGGCTGGCTGAATCGGGCGATCGAGGCGATACCGGAAGAAAATGCGTCGCCATTTCGCGCCGTAGCGATGGGGCCGAATCTGCCGCGCATGCTGCAAGGAAGTGCCTCGGCCATCGCATTGCCGGATTTAAGGCAATTCAAGGTGATGCCGCAGTCGGCGGCGAGCGCCGCGGCGGTACAAGGCGGATTCGAGGCGATGTACGCGCAGACCGTGGACCACGCCTTGCATGGCACGGGCACGGAGACTTTCGAGGCGATCGACATGTTGCGCAAAGTCGATCCGGGAAAATACAAACCGGAGAATGGAGCACAGTATCCGACCAGCCGGCTGGGACAGAGCCTGCAGCAGATTGGACAACTGCTGCAGGCCAACATCGGCGTGGAGGTGCTGTTTGTCGATTGCGGCGGCTGGGACAACCACGTGAACGAAGGTGGCGTGCAAGGCCAGCTGTCGAATTTGCTGAAAGACCTGGGCTCGGGGTTAGCGGCGTTTCACCAGGATATGGGCGACCGGATGCAGGACGTAGTGGTGGTGACCATGAGCGAATTTGGCCGTACGGCGAAAGAGAATGGCAACCGGGGCACCGACCACGGCCACGCCAACTGCATGTTCGTGATGGGCGGCGATGTGAAAGGCGGCAAGGTTTATGGCCGGTGGCCGGGTTTGAGCGATCATCAGCTGAACCAGGGGCGCGATCTGGCGCTGACTACGGATTTCCGGTTGGTGGTCGGCGAGATTCTGACGCGGCATCTGGCGGTAACAGATTTAAAGGCGGTGTTTCCGGGCTTCGATGCCGATCCTGGAAAATTCGTCGGGTTGATTCGGGGCTAGTTCCATTTGGGCAGGTTAGGCAACCCCCGCCCAGGTCAATTTCGCAAGAGGCTGTATCGTATTGACAGCACAAAGCTTAGGGGTGGGTTTGCTCTGAGGGGTTTGCAAAGCGTCCGCAACCTTTTGATTCCGCAGCAATTATCTTGATTATGCCAAAGAGCGGCTAGTACAGAACACCCACAATTGTTAGAAAAAGTATACCACAGAATTAATAAATGTCAAGGGAAACCTGCGTACCTCGAGTCCGGAAAAGACAAGCAGATCTGGTGAGCCGGCAGGGCTTCCAACCGCGCGGAAATGTTAGACTTGGGGCGCGATTTACATCAACACGATTTACATTTTAGGGCAGAAAAGTGTGAAGGCGGCAATTTCCAAAGCAGGGGTGTTGGAACAGGGTCGAGAGGCGTTACGCAGAAACGCGTGGGCGACGGCATACGCGCGTTTGTCGGCGGCGGATCGCAAGGCAACGCTGGGGCCCGACGACCTAGCCGGGTTGTCGATGGCGGCGCATCTGGTCGGGAAGGATGTGGAGAGCCTGCGGTTGCTGGAGCGGGCGCATCAGGGGTATTTGAAGCAGGGCGATACCTTGCGGGCAGTCCGGTGCGCGGTGTGGCTCGGGCAGACGTCGCAATACCGAGGCAAGTTCGCGCAGGCTGGAGGGTGGGTTGCGCGAGCGCAACGACTGCTCGAGGGGCAGGAGCAGTGCGTAGAACATGGTTATCTGCTTTTGCCGCAGGGGCTTCGTGCGGTGATGCAAGGTGATGTGGCCAAAGCCTACGAGACTTTCGCGCAAGCGGCGGCGATCGGACAGAAGTATAGCGATCGAGACTTGCTGGCGATGGCGCTGCATGGGCAAGGGCGAGCAGCGATCCGACGCGGAGAGATCGCACGTGGCGTGACACTGCTAGATGAGGCGATGGTGGCGGTGCGCACGGGGGAATTGACGCCGATCATTTCCGGGATTGTGTATTGCGGGCTGATTGAGTCGTGCCGGGAGACATTTGATCTGCGGCGCGCGCAGGAATGGACGGCAGCGTTGAACGACTGGTGCGCGGCGCAGCCCGAGATGGTGCCATTTCAAGGTGCGTGCCTGTTGCACCGCGCAGAGATTTTGCAATTGCGCGGCGCGTGGTCGGATGCAGTTGACGAGGCGCGGCGTGCTTGCGAGCAGATGTCCGCGCCACCGCCGAAGCCGGCGGTGGGCGCGGCTTATTACCGCCTGGCGGAATTGCATCGCGTGCGCGGCGAGTTTGAGCAAGCTGCGGAAGCGTATCGCCAGGCGAAGCAGTGGGAACGCGCGCCGGAGCCGGGGATCGCGCAGCTGCAGCTCGCACAAGGGCAATGGAAGTCGGCTTACGCGGCGATCAAGCGCATTGCGGATGAGGTCAAGGGCGGGGAGGGCCGCATCCGAGTGCTCGATGCGTACGCGGAGATTGCGCTGGCGGCGGGGGATCTAGTGGCGGCGCGTGCGGCCGCCGAGGAGCTGGCGAAAATTGCAGAGAAACACGGGGCGCCGTTGTTACGGGCATTATCGGGCCGGGCGACGGGTGCGGTCTTGCTGGCGGAAAGCGATGCGAGAGCGGCTCTTACTGCGCTGAGGGAGTCGTGGCGAATCTGGTGCGAGCTGGAGGTGCCTCATGAAGCGGCGCGGACTCGCGTATTGATTGCGCGAGCGTGCCGCGACCTGGGTGATGCAGCCGCTGGTGACGTGGAGTTGGCGGCGGCGCGAGAGGTTTTCGAGCAGCTCGGAGCGGCAGCGGATCTCGAGAGATTGAGCCGAGTGTGCACGGCAAGTCCACACGCGGGAGACGGCCCGTTGAGCGAGCGCGAAGTGCAAGTAGTGCGGCTGGTGGCGGCGGGAATGACCAACCGAAAGATCGCGGGCAGGCTGGGAATCAGCGAGAAGACCGTAGCTCGGCACATCAGCAATATTTTTACGAAGCTGGATTTGTCTTCCCGAGCGGCGGCGACGGCATACGCATATCAAAACGGCCTCGCCGGTCCTTGCAGTACATAGAAATACCCATCCAAATTTTTTCCGTGAATGGGTAGTCCGCCCGATGCGGCGAACTACGGTTGAACCTACTCTTTCGCTTGGAAGGATGGATGAGTCGCGCAGAAGCGGACTTCAAAGAGGTGAAAGATGAGCACAAAGAACAATACGAAGTATCTTGAGACGATTGTGATTGGGGGCGGACAGGCGGGGTTGTCGGTGGGCTATCACCTGAAAAAACGCGGGCTGCGGTTCGTCATTCTGGATGCGAGCAAGCGGGTCGGGGATGCGTGGCGAAACCGCTGGGACTCGCTGCGATTGTTCACGCCGGCGCGATACGCCGGGCTACCGGGGCTGGCGTTTCCCGGGCGAGGGGATTCGTTTCCGACGAAGGAGGAGATGGCTGGTTATCTGGAGTCTTACGCGGAGCGGTTTGGCTTGCCGGTGCGGTCAGGGACGCGGGTTCAGGCGCTTTCGCACGATGGACAACGGTTCAAGGTGCAGGCGGGCGAGCAGCGCTATGAAGCGGACCAGGTTGTGGTGGCGATGGCCAACTATCAGCGGCCGAAAGTGCCGGCGTTTGCGCGGGACCTCGACCGGGGAATTCTGCAGTTGCACTCGCACGAATACCGGAACCCTTCGCAGCTGCAGGATGGGGGCGTTTTGGTCGTGGGATCGGGAAACTCGGGGGCGGACATCGGGATCGAAGTGGCGCGAACGCACCGGACGTGGATGTCAGGGAAGGAGTCGGGAACGATTCCGTTTTTCATCGACAGCGCGTTCTGGCTCTACTTCATGTCGCGGGTTTTCAAATTTATCGGGCACAACGTTTTGACGTTGAGCACGCCGATCGGGCGGAAGCTGCGCCCGAAAATGATGGGCGCGGCCCCGCTGATCCGGGTGAAGCCGGAGGATTTGATCAAGGCGGGGATCGAGCGAGTGCCGAAAGTCGCCGGCGTGCGGAATGGACGGCCTGTGCTGGAGGACGGGCGGGAGTTGGACGGTGTTCGGAATGTGATCTGGTGCACCGGATACCGCACGGGCTTTTCGTGGATCGATCTACCGATTTTTGGGGAAAACGGCGAGCCGGTACACGATCGGGGGGTGGTGAGCCGGTTGCCGGGAATGTACTTCGTCGGGTTGCATTATTTGTATGCGATGACTTCAGCGACGGTTATTGGTGTGGGCAGGGATGCGGAAAGGATTGCGAAGGCGATTGATTCGCGAATGGTGTATCGGCGGCACGCGGCGTGAGAGAGGCAAGGCGACGCGCTACGACGTTAGGCGGAGCCTAGGACCGAAAATGGGGCGAAATATGCGAACAGGAGCCCGGTGACGATGAGAGAATTCGGCAACACGACGAGGGGAATGGCAACCGCAGGCTCGGTGTTTGAGGTCCGCACCGTGCCGGGCCGCTGGTGTGTAGTGGGATCTTAGCTTTTGATGGTGCTGCTGGCGGCGTCCCATGTGGTCGGCGCGTGGCGGAAGTAGGACTCGTTGGCCATGTGGCAGGCGAGGGCGGCGTTATGGCCGAAGACGGCGTCTTCGGTGACCGAGCCGTTTTTGCGGACGGCTTCGAAAAAAGTGTGCAGATGAGGTTTCAGGTCGTCCCAGGAATCGCTGGTGAAGGTCAGGCCGTCGAGCGTGGGTTCTTTGCCAGCCGGTGGATCGTGCTTCTCGTGCCACTCCTTGACGTACTTTTCGCGCATCTCGCGTGGGAAGCCGCCGCTGTAGTAGCTGGGGGCGTCATCCTGGCCGGTCTGGGGGAGATATTTGATCTCGAATTCGTTGACTTCGAGAACGCCCTTGGAACCGTAGAAGCGATAGGTTTCCGGTGAGGAGCCGCCGAGATTGAGGCGCAAGTATACGGGCGCGGCGAGGGATGGATATTCGTAGAGGACGGCTTGCACGTCGGGCATGTTGCGGCCGTCTTTCCAGCGGATGATGTTCCCAAGAGCTTGCGTGCGCTTGGGTGCTTCGTTGATGCCGAGCATGAACATCATGCCGCTGACCAGGTGAACGAGAAGATCGCCGGCAACGCCGGTGCCGTATTCCTTCCAGCAGCGCCAGCGCGCGAAATATTTTGGGGACATGTCGGGGTCCCAGGATTTTTTCGGGGCGGTGCCTTGCCAGGTGTCCCAATCGAAGTTTGTAAGGGAGAGATCCGTAGGCGGCGGATATTGCCACGCGCCGTTGGGATCATTGCGGCCGTAGGTGCCTTCTACGAGAGTGAGTTCGCCGATGGTGCCCTTGGCGAGGAGCTCCTTGGCTTTGGCGCAGATGACGGAGCTGACGCGTTGCGAGCCAATCTGGACGATCTTGCCGGTATCTTTGAAGGCTTTCACCATGTCGACGCCATCTTGCACGGTGTGGGACATGGGCTTTTCGCAGTAGATGGGCTTGCCGGCGCGGACCGAGTCGACGACGACTTGCTTGTGCCAATGATCGGGGACGGCGGCGAGGATGCAGTCGATTTCCTTGTTGTCGAGGAGATCTTTGTAGCGGCGCGTGACGGCAAGATTGGGCTTGGCGGCAATTTCGCGAGCGAGCAGGTGGCGGCCGTCGTAAAGATCGGCAGCGGCGACGCATTCAACGCCAGGGAGAGCGAGAGCGTTGGTCAGTACGCCGGAGCCTTCCATGCCGACGCCGATGATGCCGAAGCGGAGACGGTCGCTGGGCGTGACGGCGGGATAGGTGGCTGCGTCGAGGCGCGCGTCGTGGAGGAAGATGGCGTTTGTGGAGGCGAGGGCGACGGCGGTGGCGGCAGTGCGGTGGAGGAATTGGCGGCGGGTGAGGTCTTTTTTCATTGGCGGTCTCCTGAAGGGCGAAAAATTGGAAGCCGAAAATCAATTCCTCAGTGGCTAAAGCCGCGAGTCAACGCCTTCGAATGTCGGACCTAAGGTCCGACCTCTGGTGCTCTCACATCGATTCACTTCAGAGGCTGCAGGGCAACTTCTTTGAAGAAGACGATGTCATTGTCGCTGTGATTTTGCAGGCCGATCCAGCCTTCGTTGGGGCGTGTCCCACGCTGCGGCTCGAAATCGAATTTGCGAGGAGGAACGGGCTGGCCTTCGGTGTAGTCGGTGACCTTCTGATCGTTGACGGTGACGATGGTGTGCGGGCCGTCGAGGGTGATGACCATGGTGTTCCACTCGGGGCCGGGTTTGCCGGGTTTCGCGAGCGGCTTGGTGAGCGAGTAGAGCGTGCCGGTGACGTGATAGTCGTCTTCCTTCGAAAGCTCGGGTTGGTTGTCGATCTGGACTTCGTAGCCGTAGTGGACGGGCATCCACTCTTCGCGTGGCTCGACGGGGATGCGGATGAAGACGCCGGAATTGGAGTTGTGATCGCGCATTTTGTAGATGACCTTGAGGCGCGCGTTGCTAACCTTGCCGCCGGTCCAGTAGAGCAGGCCCATGCCGCCGTGCGTGTGGATCAGGCCGTCTTCGACGGTGTCTTCGCCGGGACCGACGTGCTTCCAACCGGTGAGGTCTTTGCCGTTGAAGAGCTGCTTCCAGGGCTTTTCAGTTTGAGACTGAGAGTGCTTTGGAAGAGCGAGCAAAGCTAGAACGATGAACGGAAGGATGACGAACTTGCGCATCTTGGCGCCCCCTGATTTTCCGCGGGGTATCGTAGACGATGGAACGAGTTGAGGCAATTGGTTAATTCGAATGAAGCTTGAGGAATTGATGGAACATCAGCGGGGCAGATAGTGGGTTCGCGCAGGATAACTTCGTTGCCCAGATGGAATCGGACCAGAGCGGCGCGGAAATGGTAGATCAAAAGGAGTGGCATAGAAGTGGAATTCGCGCGGGGTACCTCGACTGCGGCCCGCCAAAGGTGCCGGCCTCCGCTCGTGATGACAGCGGGGGCGTTGGGGAATTGTTGGCTGCGGAGATGGGCGCGGCGGTGCCGCGCCCTACAGCTGAACCATCCAACGCGCGACGAAGTAGTGGTTGGAGGGGCGATGGGCTAGTGGCTCGAAATACGGATGCGCATGCCGTAGAAGGAGCGGTAGACAAAGAAGAAGGAGACGACGAAGAAGGCGGCCGCCAGGATGTGCGTCAGCATGGCGCCTTGCGAGGTCGTTAGTTGCACGGCTAGTTCTACGGCTAGCAGGCCGAAGAGCGTCGTGAATTTGATTACCGGATTCAGGGCCACCGAGCTGGTGTCTTTAAACGGATCTCCTACCGTGTCCCCTACTACTGTGGCGTCGTGGAGTGGCGTGCCTTTTTGCTTCAGCTCGGTTTCGACGATTTTTTTGGCGTTGTCCCAGGCGCCGCCGGCATTGGCCATGAAGATGGCCTGGTAGAGGCCGAAGATGGCGATGGAGAAGAGATAGCCGATGAAGAAGTACGGCTCGATGAAGGCGAAAGCGAGTGTGGCGAAAAAGACGGCGATGAAAATGTTGAGCATGCCCTTCTGCGCGTATTTGGTGCAGATTTCCACAACCTTCTTGCTGTCGGCGACGCTGGCCGCGGCTGCTCCATCGAGCTTGATGTGGGCTTTGATGAATTCGACGGCGCGGTAGGCGCCGGTGGTGACGGCTTGCGTGCTGGCTCCGGTGAACCAGTAGATCATCGCGCCACCGGTGATCAGGCCGAGGACGAAAGGAGCGTGGAGCAGGGAGAGATTATTGACGTTTTCGGTGAGGCCGTGGGTCAGCGCCATGATGATCGAGAAGATCATCGTGGTGGCGCCGACTACGGCGGTGCCGATCAGCACGGGCTTGGCGGTGGCTTTGAAGGTGTTACCGGCGCCGTCATTTTCTTCGAGCAGCAGTTTGGCGCGCTCGAAGTTCACATCGATGTTGTAGTCCTTCTGCAGCTCGGCTTTGATGTTGGGAACCTGCTCGATCAACGAGAGCTCGTAGACGGACTGCGCGTTGTCGGTGACGGGGCCGTAGGAGTCTACGGCGATGGTGACAGGACCCATGCCGAGGAAGCCGAAAGCGACCAGGCCGAATGCGAAGACGGGCGCGGCGATCATCAAGGCGCCAAGGCCCAAGTTGCTGATCAGGTAGCCGATGGCCATCAACACCACCATCGCCAAGCCGATGTAGTAGGCGGAAAAATTGCCGGCGACGAAGCCGGAGAGAATGCCGAGCGAGGCGCCGCCCTCTTCCGCTGAGCTGACGACTTCACGGACATGGCGTGATTCGGTGGAGGTGAAAACCTTCACGAGTTCGGGGATGATTGCGCCGGCGAGCGTGCCGCACGAAATGATTGTGGCTAGCTTCCACCATTGCGTGGTGTCAACGCCGAGCATCGGAATGATCTTCCACGAGACCACGTAGGTGAGCGCGATGGAGACGATGGAAGTGATCCAAACGAGGGAGGTAAGCGGTGCTTCGAAGTTCATCTCGTCTACGTTGCCGTATTTGGCTTTGGCGATGATGCCGTTGATGAAGTAGGCGGCGGCGCTGGCGATGAGCATGACGATGCGCATGACGAAGATCCAGACGAGAAGCTGGACCTGGACGGTGGGGCTTTTCACGCCTAGAAGAATGAAGGTGATGAGTGCGACGCCGGTGACGCCGTAGGTTTCGAAGCCGTCCGCGCTGGGGCCGACGGAATCGCCGGCGTTGTCGCCAGTGCAATCGGCGATGACTCCAGGGTTACGCGCATCGTCTTCCTTGATCTTGAAGACGATTTTCATCAGGTCGGAGCCGATGTCGGCGATCTTGGTGAAGATACCGCCGGCGATGCGTAGCGCTGCGGCACCGAGGGATTCGCCGATGGCGAACCCGATGAAGCAAGGGCCTGCGTAGTCTCCCGGAATGAAGAGAAGGATGAAGAGCATCATCAGCAGCTCGACGGAGATGAGCATCATGCCGATGCTCATTCCGGCTTCCAGCGGTGTGTGGTAGATCGCGTAGGGCTTGCCGCGAAGGCTGGCAAAGGCGGTACGGGAGTTGGCGAAGGTGTTGACGCGAATCCCGAACCAGGCGACTCCGTAGCTGCCGGCGATGCCGACCAGGCTGAAGAGCAAGATGATGATGACGCGGAGGGCTTCAAATTTGAGGAGCACGCCGAAATAGAGAACGATGATAACGGCAATGAAAATTTCGAGTAGCAGTAAGAATTTGCCTTGGGTGATGAGATAGGTTTTGCAGGTTTCGTAGATCAGGTCGGAGATGCTGAGCATGGAGCGATGCACAGGGAGATTCTTGAGACGGCTGTAGATGGCGAGGCCGAAGATCAGGCCGAAAACGCAGAAGAGCAAGCCGAAGAGAAGGAGCTTGTGGCCGTCGATGCCGAGGAAGTGGACTTGCGAAAGGTCGGGTAGTTTGAGATTGGCTTCGCCGCCGGCTTCTGCCGTGGCTTGGGCAAATGCCTGACGAATGGGCAAAAGAGACAGCGCCATGGCCGCGGCTCCAAATTTTGCTATGCGACATACAGGGGACCAGGCACTCGTTAGCCAGGTGCGCATGAAAACTCCTCCGATGAAAGAATGCATTGTGAGCAAAACCGCGTCAAAGAGATCGTCAAGCGGACACAAAAAGCCTGACGCGACGTTACCGATGTTTCTGCAAAAACCCTGTGAAACGGGAACAAACTAGTGACCAGGCGCGGTCGAAGCTACCCGCCAAGGTGCCTGGGCGGACCCTGGATACTCGACGCGCGACTGCGCACAAAGCGTTGTTTTATAACATTTTGAGTGGGATGGGTCAAACGGGCGGCGCACGCGCCGATGAGTGCATCATCGCAGGTAAATTCGGAAATTCCGGTACTCGGGGATCGAGGGTTATCAGAAAGCGGTGGTAAGATGGCTGTTCTTTTTACGACATAAGGGGATGCCTGCCCTTAGAATGGTCAGGCGTTGGGCACGGGGGATCATGAGCACTCAGGCTACGTCAGAGGCGCGGCTGCGGGATGGCGTTTCGTTGGAAGTGCGGCATGATTGGAAGCGACAGGAGGTCGAAGGAATCTATCGCGCGGCTCTGCCGGAACTGATTTTTCGCGCGCAAACGGTACATCGTCAGTGGCATGAGCCTGATCGCGTGCAAACCTGCCAATTGCTTTCCATCAAGACCGGCGGATGCTCCGAAGACTGCGGGTATTGCCCGCAGAGCGCGCATTACGATGCCGGCGTAGAACGTCAAGGATTGTTGAATCCGCAGCACGTAATTGCAGTGGCGCGAGAGGCAGCGGACCGCGGAGTGACCCGCTTCTGCATGGGGGCGGCCTGGCGGCAGGTACCGGAAGGTGCGGAGTTCGAACGAGTGTTGGACATGGTACGGGGCGTTTCAGCGCTAGGATTGGAAGTCTGCTGCACGCTAGGAATGCTGAATGAGGGGCAGGCGGCGCGCCTGAAAGACGCTGGGCTAACTGCATACAATCACAATTTAGATACGTCGCCAGAATTTTACGGGTCGATTATCACGACACGGGTTTACGATGACAGACTGAAGACCCTGGCGGCGGTGCGCAAGGCCGGGATAACCGTGTGCTGCGGGGGAATTCTTGGAATGGGCGAGCGGGAGAGCGATCGAATTGGATTGTTGCACCAGTTGGCGACGTTGGAGCCGCATCCGGAAAGCGTTCCCATCAACATGCTGGTGAGGGTCGAAGGGACACCGCTAGCTTCGATGCCGGCGCTGGATCCGCTGGAGATGGTGAGAGCGATTGCGACGGCGCGGATTCTGATGCCGGCGTCACGCGTGCGGCTGGCAGCGGGAAGAAAACAATTGTCTCCGGAAGCCGTAACGTTGTGTTTTCTTGCGGGGGCGAATTCCATCTTTGTCGGGGAGAAGTTGTTGACCACGCCGAATCCGGGAGCGGATGAAGACGAGCAATTGCTGCAGAGCCTGGGCCTGAAGCCACTCGAATCTCATGCCAACTGAGCGCCACGGTTCGCTGGAGAGCGAACTCGAGGAAGGACTGCGTGGGCTGGAAGCGCGGAGCCAGCGCAGGTCTTTGTGCGAAATTGCGGGCGTGAATTTGTGTTCGAACGATTACTTAGGGTTAGCGGAAGACGAGCGGTTGAGGACGGCGGTGATTGAGGCGGTGCGAGAATCGCCGCGTATGGGTGGCACGGGATCCCGATTGCTCTCGGGGTATTCAGGCGCTTGGGATGAAGTGGAGAGCGAGTTCGCGGAGTTCGTGGGCAGCGAAGCGGCGCTGTATTTCGGCAGCGGGTACGCTGCGAATGTGGGATTGCTGAGTTCGCTGATGGGCAGCGAGGATACGGTTTTTTCGGATGAACTGAATCATGCAAGCTTGATCGATGGAATTCGGCTCTCCGGCGCGCGGAAAGTGATTTATCCGCATGTGAACTTGAACGTGCTGGAGAACACGCTCCGCGAAAGCGAGAAGTCAGGTTCGAGCATGGGCGGCCGGAAATTTGTGGTGACCGAGACGATATTCAGCATGGATGGAGATGAGGCGCCCTTACAAGAGATGGCGGAACTGTGCCAGCGGTACGGCGCGAACTTGATTGTGGATGAGGCTCATGCGACTGCGGTTCGCGGACCATCAGGGCGGGGAATTACGGCCGATTTAGGGGCTGAAGGGAAAGTGGGCAGCGTTGTTTTCGCATCGGTGCATACCTGTAGTAAGGCATTGGCGAGCGCCGGTGCTTTTGTGTGCGGCGGTTTGGCGCTGCGCGAGCATCTGATCAACCGTGCACGGACGTTCGTTTTCAGCACGGCCATGCCGCCTTATATGGCGAAACAGATTCAGGCGGCATTGCAGCTGGCGCGCACGATGGATGGAGTGCGGGCGCAATTGGTTGCACGTTCACAGAAATTGCGGACGACGTTGCGAGCTTGCGGGCTCGATACCGCTCGGAGCACGACGCAGATTGTTCCCGTGGTGGTGGGCGGGAATGAGGATGCAATCGCGGCGGCGGAATATTTGCAGCAGCGGGGATTCGCAGTGCGGGCAATTCGTCCGCCCACGGTGAAGCCCGGGCAGGCGCGGCTGCGATTGTCGATCACGGCGTCGATTGCGGAGAGCGAATTGGAACGACTGGCAGGTTGTCTGGGGAACTGGCGCGCGCAACGATCCGCGCTGGCCGCGGCGGGGTGCGCGTGAGGAATCATTTTTTTATTACCGGCACGGATACCGGAGTCGGGAAGACGACTTTGTCGGCGCTATTGTGCGCTGCGCTCGACGCGGTGTATTGGAAGCCGATCCAGACAGGCACGCTGGAAGGATCGGATCGGGTGTCGGTGATGCGGCTGGCGGGCATTGGCACCGATCGCACGTTGGACGAGGTGTACAAGTTTGTACCGCCCGTGTCGCCGGACCTGGCCGCACGCTGGGCCGGGACAGAGATTGACCTGGGGCGGATCAATTTGCCGACGTCGCTGCACAATGACTGGCTGGTGGTGGAAGGCGCAGGCGGCGTGCTGGTGCCCATCAATCAGAAACAGTTCATGCTGGATCTGATGGTGAAGTTTATGCTGCCGGTGATTCTGGCGGCGCGCAGTGGCGTGGGGACGATCAACCATACCTTGCTTACGTTAGCAGCGTTGCATGCGGCAGAGTTGCCGGTACACGGCGTGGTGTTGATCGGCGATCAGAACCGGGAAAATCGCGAGACCATCGAACGGTTTGGCCACGTGCGGGTGATCGGAGAGATTCCGCGATTGCCGAATTTGCACCGGACCGCGTTGATGCAGGTGTTCATGAATAATTTTGACCGGGCGGCGTTTGCGCAGTAGTTCCTTCCTTGCGTTTGGCAATCGAAGATTGCATCCTCCTGTAGTTTTGCATCCGTGGCGTCTAAGTTCGTCCTATGACGAGGGCGACTACAGATTATGAGAAACACTCCTTCTTGGCTCAACTTGGATCATGTGTGGCTCCCCTATACGCAAATGAAAGGCGCTGGGCTGCCTTTGCCTGTTGTGTCGGCGAACGGGGTGCGATTGAAATTGGCGGATGGGCGGGAATTGATTGATGGGATAGCAAGCTGGTGGACGGCTTGTCATGGATACGGGCATCCGCACATTCTGGCGAGCGTGCAGGCGCAATTGGAGAAGATGCCCCATGTGATGTTCGGCGGGTTGGCGCATGAGCCAGCGTATACCCTGGCGTCGCGTTTGGCCCGGATTTTACCGGGAGATTTGAACCGAGTGTTCTTCAGCGAATCAGGATCGGTGGCTGTGGAAGTAGCACTCAAAATGGCGGTGCAGTTTTGGTTGAATCGGGGCGAGCGTCGTACCAAGTTCGTAAGCTTTCGTGGCGGATATCACGGCGATACGTTTGCGACGATGGCGATTTGCGACCCGGAAGAGGGGATGCACAAGGTGTTTCGCGGCGTGGTGGCGGAACAATTTGTACGCGAGGTGCCGGATACGGCCGAGAAGGGCCGGGAACTGGATCAGTTCTTGGCGGAGAATCGCCGCGAGATTGCGGCCGTGATCATTGAGCCGTTGATTCAGGCAGCGGGTGGAATGAAGTTCCATGACGCGGAAGTCCTGGTAGAACTCCGGGCGCTGGGCGACCGGCATGGATTGTTGTTGATCTTTGATGAAATTTTCACGGGATTTGCGCGGACGGGGACGATGTTTGCGTGCCAACAGGCGAAGATAGCACCGGACCTTGTTTGTTTGTCGAAGGCATTGACGGGCGGGACGATGCCGCTGGCTGCGACGGTGGCTTCATCCCGTGTCTATGAGGCGTTTTTGTCGAATGATGCCGAGGCGGCGCTGATGCACGGGCCAACATACATGGCGTATCCATTGGGATGCGCAGCAGCGAATGCTTCGCTGGACTTGTTTGAGAGAGAGCCGCGGCTGCAGCAAGCAGCTATTATTGAGGCGCAGTTGAAAGAGGAGCTTGCGCCGTGCCGCGGATTGCCGGGCGTTCTCGATGTGCGCGTGAAGGGTGCGGTCGGCGTGGTGCAGATGGACCGGCCAGTGGATGCGACGCGGCTGCGGGCGCGATTCGTCGAGAAGGGGTGCTGGATCAAGCCGTTTAGCGACATTGTCTATCTCGCGCCGCCGCTGGTCATTGGTGAAGATGATTTGTCACACCTTACCCGCACAATATTCGACATACTGAACCGCGGATAACCAGCACGGTGACGATGTTGGTTAAGGTTCGGGCTGCGGTTAGGTTCAGGTGCTTCGCCTATCCTTATCGGATAGGCTCAGGATGACAAGAGTTTCATAAGTTTGGTTCAGGAGATCTCGGATTGTCCTCAGGTCTGAGCGGGTGGAAACAAAAGGTGGTGGCGTTTGCAGGTGGGTTGGGGGCGCCGGGACTTTTTCTGATTTCGTTTCTCGATTCATCGGTTCTAACGTTCCCGGTGATCAATGATCTGCTGCTAATTGAGTTGTCGATGCAGCGGCCGGCACGAATGGTTTTGTACGCGAGCATGGCTTCGCTGGGATCCCTGTTGGGCTGCGTGTTGCTTTATTTTCTGGCGTACAAGGGTGGCGAGCCGCTTTTTCGATCGAAAGCGGGCGCGAAAGCCGACGCGATCCATCGCTGGCTGGTGAAGAATGGATTTAGTGGCCTGCTGGTGGCAGCGTTGCTGCCGCCTCCCACGCCATTCAAGTTTTTTGTGCTGGCGGCGGGAGTTTTCGAGCTGCCGCTGGCGAGTTTTGTGACGGCGATTGGATTGGCGCGGGTACTGCGATACTTCACGGTGGGATACCTGGCGGTGAGATATGGATCTCAGGCGCTGCCGTTCTTGGCGGCACACAAATTTCAAGTAGTGGTTGCAGCGATTGTGCTGATAGCCGTGAGTTACGGGTTGTCGAGACTGGTTTTGCGCGTTGAGGCTGAGAAGTTATCGCACAAGTAGTTTGGGGATTCGCCGCGACGCATACCGTGGACGGCTACTTGCGGCGCGGATCGCTGGCCCAGACCAGTTCGTCGCTTCGTAGGTTCCCCGCCGGATCGGTTTCCACGAGAACCGCGATTTCTCGTCGCGTGTTCAATGTTGCGACATACCGCAGATCGTGGAGTTGCACTTCGTATCCTTCCGGGGTTTTCTCAATCGAGGCTTTAGGAAATCTTGCGACGCTGAGGAATTTCTTGGCGGCCGCGGACTGACGCGCTCGTTCGAGGATGGGCGAGGACTCCGGTTTGAACAACACGATGCCGGCTTCGGGGTCGAAAGAGGCGCCGGGCATTTCATTTACCGCGAGCTCATGGAGGGCGCGATCGGTTTCCACAATGGCGCGCCAATGGATTGGAGACGCCGGCTCGGGGAATGCCGCCACGCGGCGCGGCGATTCTCCGCGATAGCTGCGCGCGTCGATGGTGGCAATTACGTTGGAGTGTAGCGTAGCCCGGGCGCCGATGTAGAGAAAGATGACCACCAATCCAAGCGCGGCGCCGATCCGGCCGCGGGGCGACTTGTCTTTGCTGCCGATCTCGGCGTTGACAAGGCGAAGCAGCTCGGGTAGTAGAATCGCGGCAACAAGAATGGCGATGATCCAGGGATCGATGCGCGCGAGCAAGTCGCCCCCGAAACGGCGAGGCGTGAAGGGCCAGAGAGCGGCGATTCCATCGGATTGGCAGGCGTCCAGTGTGAGGTGCAGCACGCTGACGGCCAAGAGTGACCATACCGTGCTCGAGGTGGATGCCACGGTAGACGCAGCGATTTTTGGCTTTAGCGTGAGGCATGCGGTGGCTGCAAGTGCAGTGATCAGCGCGACGGCTGCGAGGGAATGTGTAAACGTATGGTGCCAGCGGAGATAGGAGGAAGGCCCGGCAAGAGCGCTCAGTTCATCGATGTCGGGTGCGATCCCAGCGAGGATTATCGCGACCCACGCGGCGCGCGAAGCGCGAGGAATCGCGATTCTTGCGACCGCCACTGACGCGAGGGCGTGGGTAAGGACGTCCACGGAAGAGTTATGTGTTGTTCCCGGACTTCGACGGCGCGCTGGTTTGCGGAACCAAGAGTTTCAGCGCGCGCGGCACGATTTTGAATTCGACGGGTAAGCGCGCGAGCGATTCGCCATCGATCTGTGCGTAAACGGGATTGCTGTCCAGGGGTTCACATACGACGGAGTTGGACTTCCAGAAGTGCACGCCATCGGTGCCACGCAGTTTTTGAAACCATAGACTTGGGATGTAGCTGAGATAGCGGAATCCGCTTTGCGTGGTGAGGGCCATCAACTCGAATTTGTCTTCATAGAGGTCAGCTTCGGTCGTGATTTTAAATGGGCCTCCGTAATGTTTGGTGCGGCCAACAACGACCAGCGTGGCGTTGATATTTTGCCCGCCGCCGACCACGCGAAAGTGCGGGAATTTGTAGCGGAAAACTTCGCGCGCGCCTTGCCACCAGTAGGCGAGGATACCCACGCGAGCTTTAAGATCGAGGTCAATCGCGTAGACGATCATACCGTCGGGGCCGGCGCCGGCAACGCTAAGAAAATAGCGCCTTTTGTCGGGTTGCTCGAGCGGCGTGGCGAGGCCAAGGGCAATGTCTTTGAGCTGGCCGTGGATTAGTTTTTCGGCGGCACCCGGGATGTCCCAGGGCAGATCGAGTTCCTTGGCCAGCACGTTGGCGGTGCCACCGGGCAGCAGCGCGAGCGGAACGCGATGGCCGTTTTGCTCGGCGGCGAGTCCGTTGACGACTTCGTTGAGCGTGCCGTCTCCGCCGCAAGCGATCACCAGATGTCGGCCTTCCACGGTGGCTTGTTGCGCCATTTGCGTTGCGTCACCGGGACCGCGCGTTTCGACGAGCTCAGCTTCGATTCCCCCGCTGGAGAGGATGCGACGAGCCTGGTCAAGCATCTGACGACGGCCGGCGCCGCCGTTGCCGGCGTTCGGATTGTGGATCAACAGAGCGTTTCGTAGGTTGCCGATCATCAAATGTCCTGTGGGGGGCGCCGTCGATTCCCAGGTGCATGCCGTCAGATGCCGTGAACAACCTATTTTATATAAAATGGTGACGATTCCATCGACCGTTCTTCCGAGGATTGCCCATGCCCAAGGCCGCTCCCGCTGCCGCGAAACATGAGATCGAAGAGCTCCGCGAGAAGATTCGCAAGAATGACTACAAGTATTACGTCCTGGATGATCCGGAGATTTCTGACGCGGCCTATGACCGGCTGATGAACCGGCTGAAAGAGTTGGAGGCGGCGAACCCGTCGCTCGTGACTCCGGATTCGCCGTCGGCACGTGTAGGCGGAACTCCGCGAGAGGGATTCCAGAAGGTGCGGCACGCAAGAGCAATGCTGAGCCTGGACAATGCCTTCTCTTACGATGCGCTGCGGGATTTCGATCGGAGAGTGCGGCAGGGGATCGGACGGGAGAGGATCGAGTACGTCGCCGAACACAAATTCGATGGATTGAGCATCTCGTTGCAGTATGAGGATGGGATTTTGGTTCGCGGGGTGACGCGAGGCGATGGCACCACCGGCGAAGACGTAACTCCGAACGTTAAGACGATTCGAACAGTACCGCTGCGAATGGACCCGGCGGCGTTGAAGAAAACGAAACTGTCCGCGACGTTCGAAGTGCGTGGGGAAGTCTTGATGACCCACAAGGCATTCGGGGCCATGAACCGGCAGCAGGAGCAGAGCGGCGGCAAGATTTTCGTGAATCCGAGGAATGCCGCCGCCGGGTCCGTGCGCGTGCTCGACCCCTCGATCACCGCCCAGCGGCGGTTGGAATTTTTCGCGTACTACTTGCTGGTGGAAGGAGAAGAGCCGTATCCGAAGCATTCCGAGGCCTTGCGGGCCCTGAAGCAATTGCAATTCCGCGCATCGAGCGATTGGAAATTGTGCGACGGCATTGATGCGGTCCTGGCATATTGCGATGCCTGGGAACCCAAGCGAATGGACCTGGCGTATGAGATCGATGGTGTGGTGATTAAAGTCAATTCGCTGGGAATTCAGCGCGAGCTGGGATTTACCGCCAAGGCGCCGCGGTGGGCTATCGCTTATAAATATCCGGCGCGGCAAGAGACGACGGTGGTGAACGATATTCGCGTGCAGGTGGGACGCACGGGCACGCTGACGCCGGTGGCGGTGCTGGCGCCTGTGCAAGTCGGGGGCGTCACCGTCAGCCGGTCCACACTCCATAATATGGACGAGATTGAACGCCTGGGATTGCAGATTGGCGATACCGTTTTGATCGAGCGGGCGGGCGAAGTGATTCCGCACGTGCTGAAGGTGGTGAAAGAAGGACCGGGGCGGCGCCCATTTCGGATGCCGGAGAAGTGTCCGGAGTGCGGGAGCGCGGTGCATCGCGCCGAGGGCGAGGTCGCCTATCGATGTGTCAATGCGGCATGCCCGGCGAAGCGGAAGGAGTCGCTGCTGCACTTTGCAAGCCGGCACGCTATGGATATCGATGGATTGGGCGACAAGATCGTGGATCAGTTGGTGGACAAGGGAATCGTCAAGGATGTCGCTGATTTGTATTCACTAAAGCTAGAGGCGTTGGTGGAGTTGGAGCGATTCGCGGAGAAGTCCGCGCAAAATTTGCTGGACGAGATCGCTGCCAGCAAGAAGGTGACGCTGGCCCGTCTGATTTATGCATTGGGGATAAGGATGGTGGGCGAGCGGACCGGACAGTTGCTCGCGGCGCATTTTTCTTCGCTGGATGAAATGGCGGCGGCGAAGGAGGAGCAGCTGTTTGAGGTCGGAGAGGTCGGTCCGAAGGTGGCAGCGGCGATTGCGGAATTCTTTTCCGAACCGGCGAATCGGCAAATAATCAAAAAACTGGAGAAATCCGGTGTTCGTCCGACGGCCGAGAAGCGCGTGCTCAAGAGCCAGAAGCTCGCGGGGAAGTCGTTTGTGTTCACCGGCGGCCTGGCGAACCGCTCGCGCGAAGAGGCGGGCGCGCTGGTGATGGCGCACGGTGGAAAGATTTCCGCCTCGGTGAGCAAGAAAACGGACTACGTCGTGGTGGGCACGGACCCAGGCTCAAAGTACGACAAAGCGAAAGAGCTGGAAGTCCCGGTGCTGACGGAAGCGGAGTTCGAAAAGCTGGTGGGGACGAAATAGGCCTGCGCGAAGAACTGGGCGCCCATCGCAGAGCGTTCGCGGATATAATGCACGTAGCGGGTGAGTCGGGTGATCGTCGGTCTGGTTGTCGCAAGGCGGCTGGACGGGAGGAAAGTCCGGACACCATCGTCGTAGGCTCGCAAGAGCCGGTGACGAATGACCCTTCGGGTGCTTTGTGCGCCTTCAGGGCAAATGGGCAACGCGCCAGGTAACGCCTGGGGAGCGGCTCGGTTGATGCGAGGCTCGCCTCGTATGGCTGAGCGGTTCACGGAAAGTGCCACAGAAAATAGACCGCCGGCGGGGCAGCTCGGTGGCATCGCGCAGGTAAACCTGCGAGACGCCTTCGCAATGCTTGTTTCGTTTGGCAAGGGTGAAAAGGTGGGGTAAGAGCCCACCGCTCTGGTGGCAACATCGGAGGCACGGAAAACCCCGCGTGGTGCAAGGCCAAATAGGAGGGGAGAGCCGGCCCGGCTCGCCGAGCGCAATTCGCAAACGCGAAAGGCGCTTCCTTTGCGGTGGTGCAAGCCGCCGCGAAGAGCAACCCTCGGGTAGGCTGCTGGAGCCTCGGCGCGAGCCGTGGCCTAGAGGAATGATCGCCGCGCGTGCTTTTTTGCACGTGGCACAGAATCCGGCTTACAGGCTCGCCCGCTTATTTCTCATTTGTCCTCAATAGCTTATGTATTCGGTGGTCTCAATTGTGACGCGGGCGTGACGCCCACTTCGAAAACCTCTTGTTGATTTTGAAAGACTTGCGGGAAATCCATTTGG
>Ga0157378_10000197_pt1 | contig 58779 bp, 45 predicted proteins | sample M65metaG_FD_115309 | JGI IMG/M metagenome (GOLD analysis project Ga0157378, IMG submission 115309) | Miscanthus rhizosphere microbial communities from Kellogg Biological Station, Michigan, USA - M6-5 metaG | ecosystem: Host-associated > Plants > Roots > Rhizosphere > Soil | place: USA: Michigan... | reverse complement strand
CGGCAGATCGGGTAGGACATCAAGTTGTCACTGCCGAAGGTCTCCGCCAACTGTTCGCCATTCCAGTTGAAGAGAACCAGGCGCTCGGGGTGGTCGACCGAGAGGGCGCGAAGAACGATCTGATCGATAAGAGAGTAAAGGGCGGTGGTCGCTCCAATGCCAAGCATGAGCGAGAGGACGGCGGCGATCGTGAATGTGGGAGTCTTGCGGAAAGAGCGGACGGAGAAGCGGAGGTCGTAGGCGAGATCACGGAGCCAGCGCGTGAGCCAGACGTCGCGGACCTGCTCCTGGATCTGCGCGGGGCCTCCGAGTTCAAGGATGGCTTGGCGGCGCGCTTGGTTTTCGGAGAAGCCTGAGTTTTGTAGATCGGTGACGCGGCGGTCGACGTGATAGCGGAGCTCGCGGTCGAGGTCGCGCTCGAGTTGCTTGCGGCGGAACCAGTTGGCGAGCTGCTTCATGATCCGCTGCTTTCATCGAAGATAAGTTGAACGGCGCCGGCGAGGCGGGCCCAACTGCTCTTTTCGGTGTCGAGTTGCAGTCGGCCAGTGGGCGTTAGCGAGTAGAACTTGGCCTCCCGTCCTATTTCCGATTGCTTCCACTTGCCTTTGAGCCACCCTTTAAGTTCGAGTCTGTGGAGCGCGGGATAGAGTGAACCTTGATTGACCTGGACCACGGATCGCGAGATTTGCTCGAGACGCTGGGCGATACCGTACCCGTGCAGCGGCTCTAGCGACACAATCTGGAGAATCAGCATGTCCAGCGTGCCTTGCGGAATGGGGAAACGCTTCAATACCTCAACCTCCTAGGCATCACAATACAAGATGATAGGTCGAAGGTCAAGGCATGCAAGTCAATTTGGGCATTTAAGGTTGTCAGCGAAACCGTCCGGCAGATGTCGCATGGCAAGAATTGTTGTAACTTTGCAAGAATGATTCGCAACTCCCGAGTCGCATAATCGGACATATGGTTTTGGCCGGATTTCCACTTTTGTGGCATGCCGTCAGGAACTTGGGTGGAGAACCAGAGTGCAGGTAACAATTGATGAGACGTTGAAAAGGAAATGCCCGCGCACCGCACTGGGCTGTGTGACCGCGCGCGTGGAGGCCTGCAAAGCGCCGCCGGAATTGACTGACGAGATGCACAAGCGCGTGCAGGACATTTTGAAGCTGCCGTATGCGCGCGGAGTCTTGGAGGTACCGCAGATTCTGGCGACCCGCGCGGCTTACAAAGCGCTGGGCAAAGATCCCGCGCGTTATCGCGGTTCGGCGGAGGCCTTGCTGCGCCGCGTGATTGCCGGCAAGAGGCTGCCCGAAATCAACGCCGTGGTGGATGTGATCAACTTGGTTTCCGTGGAAAGCCGGCTGCCGGTCGGTCTCTACGACGTCGACCGCGTGAACGGAGACATTGTGTTTCGCGTCGGGCGCGCAGGCGAAAGCTATCCCGGGATTGGCAAGTACGACCTGAATCTGGAGGGCCTGCCGGTGTTCTGTGACGCGACGGGACCACACGGCAGCCCGACCAGTGATTCCGAGCGCACCATGGTCACCAGCGACACCAGGCTGGTACTCGCGGTGATTGTCTGCTTCAGCGGCAGCGAACTGCTCGATCGCTGGGCACAGCGCATGATCGAGTTGCTGCAGCTTCACGCTTCGGGACGGGCCTGCGAGACCTGGATTGTGATGTAAGCGCTCGCGTCACCTACTGCGCGACCGGTTCGGCAACCTGTTCTCCTTCGGCGACGCGGCTTTTAAAGAAGCCGCGGGCAGCCAGCAGCTCAGCGTTGAGCAACGCCGCGCCGGCCGCGCCACGCACCAGGTTGTGCGAGAGCAGTGTGAGTTTTACGTCGAGCAGCGGGCATTCGCGCACACGGCCGACCACCGCGGCCATGCCGTTTCCGGCGTTCACATCGCGGCGCGGCTGCGGGCGATTCTCCTCGTCGAGTACCACCACGGGATTGCGCACCGCTGACGGCAGCGACGCGAGCTCGGCGCTCACTTCGAAATTGCGCAGCGCTTCGCGTACTTCTTGCAGCGACGCGATTTTCTTCAAACTCAGACTCACGCATTCCAAGTGGCCATCGAGCACCGGCACGCGATTGCAGTGCGCGCTCAAGCCCAGGCCGGCGTCGACAAAGCGCACGCCGTCCCATTTGCCCAGGAGTTTCTGCGGCTCGATCTCCATTTTTTCTTCTTCGCCGCTGATGAACGGCACCACATTGGCGTGAATATCCATCGACGGCACGCCGGGATATCCCGCTCCCGAAACCGCCTGCAGCGTGACCACGAAAATTTTCTCGAGTCCGAACGCGTCCGCCAGCGGCTTCAAAACAAGCACCAGGCCTGCGGTGGAACAATTCGGGTTGGTTACGATGAAGCCGGTGTCGTAGCCGCGAAGTTTTTGCTGCACCGCGATGGCATCGAGATGTGCGGCGTTTACTTCCGGAATGAGCAACGGAACGTCGGGATCCATGCGGTGATTGCGCGAATTACTGACCACCGGATAGCCCGCGCGCGCGAAGTCTTCCTCGGCAACGCCTGCGACCGAGGAATCGAGTCCCGAGAAAACGAAATCGCAATCCAGAGCCGGCTCCAGGCCTTTCACCGTCAGGTTGCGAGCGGTATCCGGAATCGGCGCCTCTAGGTGCCAGCGAGTGGCCTCCGCGTACGATTTGCCCGATGATCGCTCGGACGCGGCGACTTCGGTCAGCTCGAACCACGGATGATCGGCTAGCAGATGCACCAGCCGCTGCCCGACGATGCCGGTAGCTCCGAGCACGCCCGCGCGCCACTTTTTCTTGACGCGTTTAACCGACGCATTGCCTTCTTCTCCAACAAATGGTTCACTCGATCGGTGGCTGCTCATGCCACACCTCCAGGCTGGGATGGTTCCTGTTGCAATGCATTGTCGAACGCACGGCCTGAGCCGATGCGTGTGCCGCGCACCTGCGGCTTGAACGTATTGCGAACCCAAACGGTCATTTCGGTTTCCGCGGCCAGAGGCAGCACGTGCGGGTGCAGAACCTTGGCTCCGCGGGCCGCGAGCGCGTGCGCTTCATCGTAGCTGAGATCGTGCAGGAGTTTTGCTTGCGCGCACTCGTTGGGATTCTCGGTGTAAATGCCGTCCACATCGGTCCAGATCACCAATTCGTCGGCATCCACGACGTGCCCGATGATGGCCCCGGAAAAATCCGAGCTGTTGCGGCCCAGCGTGGTGATGCGGCCGTCCGGCGTCGCGCCGATGAATCCGGTGACGACCGGAACGACGCCGGCCTCAAGCAACGGCCAAAGAACCGCGCGGCCACGGCGCCGGGTTTGCTCGAGTTGCGGCTTGGCGTCCTGAAAGGTATCGCAGGTCAGCACAAATTCAGAGGATGAAACCGGAACGGCCGGAACACCGGAACATTCCAACGCGGCGGCAAACAAACGCGCGCTGAAGCGCTCGCCGAACGAAGCGAGCCGGTCGACCAGCTCCGGAGTCGCCGGAACATGCCCATGCAGCGGAACTTCATGGAGCAGGTCGCGGCCGAGGGCATCGAGTTCATAGCCGACGCGGTCGCGATCATTGGACTCAAGCGGCAGTTCGCACAATGCATCGTGATGCAGTCGCAGCACGGCTTCAGCCTCCGCGCGTGCGCGATGATTTTTGCGATGCGAGAGATCTAGCGCCATGGCCAGAAGGCGATCGGTGACGCCCTTCATGGCGGAGACAACAACTACGACTTGCGAGGATTGCGCCACCGGCCGCACCAGGCTGGCGGCGTGCAGCATACGCTTGGCGCCCAGCAGTGAGGTCCCGCCAAACTTGAAGGCGACGATTTCCTGATGGCTGCGCCGCGGATCAAGGTCGCTACCGGCGCTCACCGGGCCACGTTTCGACACGCTCGCCGAGCTGCCTAAGTCAATTCCGCCGCCGAATTGCGAACGTAAGTCACCGTCGGCGGGTACTTCCGTTTGTGTTTGCTCTGGACTCATGGTGCCGCTCCGTTTTGATCCGCTGGAGCGTCTCTGGAGGGGGGGTTAAAAGAAGAAACCCACCGCCAGGTCGCTTCTGGCGGTGGGTTGGGAACTTTTGCTGGCTTGTTAGCCGTTCCACGCGCCGGAAGCGAAAATAGTGGACTTAGTCGTAGTCGAGGTAATCGACAGCGACATCGTCGCGGTAATAATTCGCTTAGCGGCGGTGAGAATCATACGCAGCCTGGAATGTAGCATGGGAGTGGCGGGATGCAAAGTGAATAAATGAAGAACGCGAGGCCTCGTTGCGGAATTGATAAGCGAGACGGCAATCCCGCAATGCCCGTAACTAATGGATTCAAATGCCCTTAAGCCCGCTATACCAGCTATCTTACAGATTCTAAATGAGTTAACGAATGGAGCGCTGTCGACGCGCCGACACGCCGTTTGGGAGATTGAGAAGAGCCCTACCCTGTTGCGTATAAATGTTCATTTTATTTGGGTTAAAGTCCTGTAGAAGGAATACTTCCACAGGTGTTCATTCCAAATCACTTAGAGTCCTGCCCCGCCCGTGGGGAGCCACACGTTCGCTTCCAGCTCGACGATCAAACCAGCCAGTTAGAATCATACCGGAAGCACAGAAAATTCAAGCGAATCCGATCGAGGGAAATCGCGAGGCTCACGCACATACGGGTCTTGTGTACAGCGTAAGTTATTGATTATAGTAAATTTACCAATACTACCTGCAGCCTTTAAGAGTTCGCTCCCTCCGCATGAGAGAAAATCGTGGCGTTGAACAGGAGACTGGAACAAGTGAGGCCGGATTCGGCTTTTTGGAGTTCGGAGATGTCGAGGGCGGTGACAGCGAAGCCGGCGGCTTCGATGCGAGCACGAGTGCGCGGGAACGAAGCGGGAAAGATGACGGTGTCGCCGATCGCCAGGGCGTTGGCGGCGTGGGGCTCTTCAGGGGCGACGCCGAGCCAGTTGAAGCCCTCGAATGAGGAGGAATCAAACCAAGCACGGTTGGCGAGCAGGGTGTTGCGGCCGATGTGGGTGACCGCGGATTTGAGGTGCAGGCAGCCGGTGACCGGGACCGCGACTACTTTGTAGTTGTGCGGGGCGAGGATTGCTGCCAATTGGCGGATGCCCTCGGCGTTCGTGCGCGTTGAGAGTCCGACGTAGAGGGTGCGGTCAACACGGAGTACATCGCCGCCTTCGAGCGAACCGCGCGCAGTGATATGCGCGAGCTTGCGGAATTTTTCCAGGGCGTTCGCGAGGGAAGCGGCTTCGGGGCGGCGCGACTCCGTGCCCAGAGGAAGGATCACGGCGAGTTCATCCAGGACGATAGCGGGATCTTCGACGAACATGGAGTCGGGAAGCGTAGGTTCCGCTGGGAGAGGGATGACTTTGGCTCCGAGGTTTTGCAGGAGTTGCTCGTAGGCGCGGTGTTGCTCGCGGGCTTTGTGGAGGTCGATGGGGCGACGATCGAGGAAAGTGAGTTCGCAATTGACGATGGCGGGGCTGACGGCGCGGGTGATGGCAGTGAGCATGATCGCCGAAAAGTGTACATGAGGTGGTTGGATTGGAGGGCCTGGACGGGATAGACTCTGCCGCCGGTCGTGGGATCCGCGAGCCAGCGGAAGGCAGCTGCTCAGGGGCTAAAGCCTGATGTTGCTGCGGATTATTTTCGGACCTAAAGGCCCGACCCCCGCAGCCAAGATCAGGCGCACCAGAGAATCAATGGCGAAAATCAGGCGTCGGGAGATGGTCGATGAGAACTTGGCGGGGAATTTTGGGCGGCATCGTTGGAGTGGCGGTACTCGGAGCTTTCGGCGCTGCGATGGTGCGGGGCGGTATCGGCGATCAAAAGACGACCGCAGTGGACGAAGTGTTCGAGGATTTGACCAAGGCGGGATCGCCAGGGTGCGCGCTCGGCGTGTACCGCGACGGGCGGATGCTTTACGAGAAGGGCTACGGGCTAGCAAATATCGAAGAGAATGTGCCGATCACGCCGAGATCGGTGTTCGACATCGGGTCCACATCAAAGCAATTTTCGGCTTCGAGCATTCTGCTGCTGGAGAAGCAGGGCAAGCTGTCGGTGAACGACGATGTGCGGAAATATGTGCCGGAACTCCGGGATTACGGCCAGAAAATCACAATCCTGCACCTGCTGAATCACACCAGCGGATTGCGCGACTATCTGGTGCTGTTTGAGATGGCGGGGATCAACATCGACACCGTGACCACTGACGAGGACGCGCTGGCGCTGATCGCGCGGCAGAAGGCGTTGAATTTCACGCCCGGAAGCGAATACCTGTATAGCAACTCGGGATTTTTCTTGCTGTCCGTGATCGTGAAGCGCGTGAGCGGAAAGACCCTGAAGGAATTCGCAGCCGAAAATATTTTCACGCCACTGGGCATGACGCATACGCAATATCGCGACGAGCATCGAGCGCTGATTCCGGAACGCGCGATGGCCTACGACCAGAATGAGAAGAAAGACGGCTATGTAATGAATGTCTCGTATTTCGAACAGACCGGCGATGGGGCGGTACACACGTCGGTACAGGACCTGTTGAAGTGGGATGAGAATTTTTACAGCGCACAAGTGGGCGGCAAGGAGTTTCTGGCGGAGATCCAGGAACGCGGAAAGCTGAACAATGGAAAGACAATTACCTACGCGAAAGGTTTGATGGTGACAGAGTATCGCGGATTGCAGGCCGTACGGCACGGCGGATAGTGGGGCGGGTATCGCGCGGAGCTGCTGCGGTTCCCGGAACAGCATTTTTCGGTGGCGTGTCTGTGCAATGTGGGGAACGCCAATCCTTCGGGACGCGCGAATCTTGTTGCGGACGTCTATCTGGCAAGCCTGATGAAGCCCAAGACAGAAAAGAAGGATGAGGATGAAGAACAGAAGAAACCAGTGGGCAACGCAGCCCAACCAGGCGCGGAGCAATTGAAAGCGTACCTCGGAGAATATTGGAGCGAAGAATTGGGCGTGGCGTACCGAGTCGGAGTCAACGATGGGCGATTGAAGGTGACGGGGATCGTGGATCGCGCGGGGTTGCCGAGAGCGAATAATTTTTCGGACGCGGAGATTCGCGCGGTGGGAGCGGACAAGTTCAGCGTGGGAAATGAAGGCGTGACGATGGCGTTTCAGCGCGACGCGCAGGCGAAGGCCGGAAGCTTCAGCGTGGATGCGGGACGCACGACGGGAATGAAATTTGTGCGCCAGGAGCAGTGAAGAGTTGGAATTGATGCGAACGCGTGCTGGTAGTTGGTACTAAACCGGCACGCTTCAAGGTGGCTGCACCGGTAGTGGCTACATCAAGCCCAGAGTCCCTCCGCTTGGCAGCCCGCGCTCAAAATGCGAGATACGAGCGCAAGAAAACGGGCTGCTACGGTCGGGATAACAGGTCTTGCAATGTGACTGAGTTCGGTTGTGCCTGAACAGATGGAGCCGGGTCGCTGCGAGTTTACGGCTACGGCCGGATTTCCGCGGGAATCGGGCGGCCCATGGCTTTGGCGTATTCAGTGGCAAACAGGGGATTCGCGGGAAACTCCTGGGTGAGCTCCAGCAGCAGTTTCTGCGCCTCCGCATTCTGTTTTTCGCGGCGGGCGGAAAGTGCCAGCAGAATTTTAGCGTAGGGCTTCAGGTAAAGCCCACCTTCCGCCGTCTTGCGAAGCTGCTCCATGCCTAGTTTCTTGTCGCCGTGGATCCCGCCAAACCACAACAGCGCGCGATAACCGGGATTGAGCGAACCGATGATGTAATTGGCGGCGCCCAGCGCGACGTACGCGTCGGCCGCGTCGGGATGTTGCACGAGCAGCTGCTTGGCGAATTCATTCGCCTCCTTCATGCGCTTCAAGCCGTCGAGCTGTTTCTTTTCCAGAATCGCGTTGGCGTCGGATTCCATCCCCGACGCCATCGCGAGCGCGAACAGTGCTTCGGGATCTTTTGGAGTTTGCCGCATACGCGCCTTTGCAAGCTCGCGGGCGCGGCTGAGGGCCTCGCGAAAACTGGTCATGCGACCCCGGTCAGGTTTGCCCTCGATGCCGTGCAGGAAGCGCTTTTCGTCCAGGAAGAAATCGCTGGAGAGCACGTTCTGGCGGTACATCTCCTCAAACAAATAACTGGCCGCTAGCGCGACGTGGCCGAAGGGCTGATCCGGATTGGCGGACTCCCAGGTCTGAAAAATCTGCCGGGCCTCGGGAAATTCCTGCATGTAGAGCAGGTGAAACCCTTGCGCGAGTTCCGGGACACTTGAAAACGCCGGGCCGTCGTTGGCAGCAGCACGCGCCAATGCCGGGGCCACTGCCAAGAGCACCAGCGTCGCGACGACGCGTGAAAGCAAGCTGGCGTTTGAAGCGCAACGGTGCATCGCGATGTTTCCGATCAAAACAGTCCCGGTAGAAAACGGGGTTTGCCGGTCATGGCCGCACGATAGTCCGGATTGGCGAAGAGCACAGCCTCTTCTGTGGACAACCGCTGGGCTAATACTGCCATGTGGGCCAACGATCCCGCCAGCGCGGTGATCCATGCTGTGTGTATGAGAGGCAATGCCAGCATTTCGGCGAACACCGCTGCGTAGTTGGGATGCCGCACGAAGCGAAATGGACCGGAAGTGACCACTCCCAGGCGCGTGGAATCCATCACCTGCACGTTCCAGTGGTCGCCGAGTGTCCGGATTACCCACCAGCGCACGATGTTCGCAGCCAGGAAGACCGCGAAAGCTACTCCCGCGAGAATCGGGAGGAACGGGCGTTTCAGCAGAAGGACTTCGAGCGCGGCGCCCAGCAGCACCACGGCGTGCAACGCAACCATCCAGCGGAATCTGGGTTCCGAAACTTTTTCGGCGCCGCAGGAAACAAGCTGCTGCTGATGGCGGCGCGAAATTTTTAGCTCGACAATGCGCAGGGCGACCACCGCGAGCAGCAGCGCCAGATATGCGACGACACTCAGGTCCATTGAAGGAGCAAAAACTCCGCGCTGAATCCGGGACCGAAGGCGGCGGCGAAAGCGAGATCGCCGGGCTTCAGCGGACGCTTGTCGAGCCACTCCTGAAGAATGAAGAGGATGGTGGCGCTGGAAAGGTTGCCGACGTTTCCAAGAACGTCCCAGGAGGGCTGGGTATCTTTCTTGTCGAGACCCAACTCCTCTTCGATGTTACCCAGTAAGCGCGCACCCCCGGGATGCAGGATCCAGCCCTTGATGTCGTCGCGGGTTTTGCCGTTGCGCGCCAAAAAGCCGTCGACAAGTTCGGCGATCTGACCGCCGATCAGTTCGGGCACATCCTTAGAGAGCAGAATGTGGAATCCGGAGTCGCGGAGATCGAAACCCATGGCGTTGAGCGAATCGGGAAACGTGTACGTTTCGGAGACGAGAATTTGCGGGCGGCGATGGCGCGGCTTGGCGGTGACCAGCACCGCCGCGGCGCCATCTCCGAAGAGAATCGAGGAGATCAGGTTGGCCTGCGAAATGTCCTTGCGCTGGAAGGTGAGCGAGGGCAGTTCAACAGAGATGACCAAGACGTTGCCGCCGGGATGCGCTTTCAAATAATCCGCGGCGCGGCCGAGAGCCATGGCGCCTGCCGCGCAACCCAGTTCCGTGAACGGCATCCGGCGGACGTTGGAACGAAAGCCCATCAGGTTGATCAGGTGGGCGTCGAGCGAAGGAATCATGAAGCCGGTGCACGAAACAGTGACAATCAAGTCGATGTCTTCGGGCTTGAGGCCGGCACGCTGCAGGCAGCATTCGGCAGCCTGGCGGCCGAGCTTCACCGCGTGCTCCATATATTGATTGTTGGTTTCCTGCAGGTTGCGAGGCTCGACGGTGTACTCGATGGGGAAAATAGAATGGCGCTTGTGCACCTGTGCGTTGTCCACGATGGTCATCATGGCTTCCAGGCGGCGCTCGGGAATATCGAAGACGCGGCCCATGTAGTACTTCACGTCCTCGCGGGTGATGGTGTGTTCGGGCAAGGCGGTAGCGGCTGCCGCGATGGTGCAGTACTGCGGATAATCGCTGCCTGATGAAGGCGTCGTCGATGTCGTCCGGTCAGTGGTCAAGGATGTCCCCTGTCACGTTAACCAAGTAAACTAAATTGGCGCAAGGGCGGCGCCCAGCAAGTACTGCATGTCACCAGACACAGCCTTAGATACAAGCTGCTCCCGGACCTGCGGCCCGGGCTGGATGCTGTAAGTGGCTGTACTCTACATCATTCCGGGTCCCGCGGGTATTGTTTGAAACCTGTAGCCGATCCCAGTGATAAAGCGGTGGCTGGCGGAAGTCACCAGGCGCTGCTTGATGTTGAAATATTCAAGCGCTGTTTGCCGGCAAGTGACAGAACGGACTAGGGTTGCGGTATGCTTCCGGGTGACCAAGGAGGAGTCGCGTGACGCGCAGACGATTGTTTGCAGTGATTCTAGCAACGTTGGCGGCCGCAGTGGCCCTAGTTTCGGTGGCTCGGCCGCAGGGCATGCCGGAGCCGCCCTTGCTGGTGATGATCTCCATCGACGGCTTGCGGCCGGACTACATCACCGCGGCGGACGCGCATGGCGCGAAGGTGCCGAACCTGCGGCGGTTTATGAAGGAAGGCACGTATGCGGACGGCGTGCAGGGCGTGGTGCCAACGGTGACGTATCCGAGCCACACGACGCTGATCACCGGGGTGTGGCCGGCGAAGCACGGAATTCTGGCGAATGCGACGTTCGATCCACTGCGGAAGAATGCCGAGGGCTGGTATTGGTACAGCGAAGACATCCAGGTGCCGACATTGTGGGATGCGGCGGCCAAAGCGGGACGCACGACCGCGAGCGTGCAGTGGCCGGTGTCGGTGGGCGCGCACGTGAATTGGGTGATTCCGGAATTCTGGCGGGCGAGCACGCCGGAGGACGCCAAGCTGCTGCGCGCGGTGTCAACGCCGGGATTGCTGGTGGAGGCACAACAGGAGCTTGGTCCGTATTGCGGGGGAATCGAGACGACGGTGGATGCGGACAAGACGCGCGGACGCTACGCGCGGTGGATTCTGGAGAAAAAGCACGCCTCGCTGCTAACGCTGCATTTGATCGCGCTGGATCACATCGAGCATGAGACCAGCCCGTTCAGCGCGGAGGCCATCGCAACGCTGGAGGAGTTGGACGGCGTGATCGGCGAGGTGCGGGCGACGGCGGAGAAGCTGGCGCCGGGCCGCGCGTATGTCGCGGTGGTCTCCGATCACGGCTTCGTGAAAACCGAAAACCAGCTGGATCTGTTTCCGGCGTTTCGCGAGGGTAAATTGTTCACCGTAGACGACAAGGGGAAGATTACTGATTGGAAGGCCATTCCCTGGGTGACCGGGGGCTCGGCGGCGATCGTAGTGAAGGATCCGAACGACGCAGCGACGCTGTCGCAAGTGCGTAAATTGCTGGCCAAGGTGGCGAGCGATCCGGCGAACGGAGTCGATCGCGTGCTGGAGGCTGACGATTTGCACCAACGCGGCGGGTACCCGCCGGCTTCGTTTTTTGTGAGCCTGAAGCCGGGATGGAAGACCGGGTCCAGCCTGACCGATCCGCTGCTCTCGAAGGTGAAGCTGGGCGGCACGCATGGGGAACTGCCGGATGTGCCAGAGCTGCGGGCTTCGTTCTTCCTGGTCGGGCCCGGAGTGGCGGCCGGAAAATCGCTCGGGTTGATCGATATGCGGGACATTGCCCCTACAGTGGCGCACGCGGCGGGATTGGCGTTGCCCAGCGCGGACGGAAAAAATTTGCTGCGCTGAAAAAGTAGGTACTAAAAAAGGGTAGTGCCTTCGTTGCAAAGCTGGTTGGAGCATGGAGTCGTTCTGCGCGGTGACAGGACGAAGCGTGGGACTGCGTATGAGTGAGAGCGTTACTTCGAGGCGGATCGGGAGGAGTTGACTCGGTCACCAAAGGACTGGAGGGCGGAAACAGGTGAAGCGCATTTTGGTGGTGGGCGGCACCGGGACGGTGGGCCGACAGGTGGTGTTGCAGCTGGCGGGCAGCGGCGCAGAAGTGCGCGCGATGTCGCGGAACTCAGGGGCGGCGGGTTTCCCGGCAGGCGTGGAGGTAAAGAGGGGGGATCTGACCGATCCGACGAGCCTGGACCCTTGCCTTGAGGGAGTCGATGCGGTGTTTCTGGTGTGGACTGCACCGGAAGATACGGCCCCTGCGGCAATCGAACGAATCGCGAAGCACGCGCGGCGCATCGTGTTCCTTTCGGCTCCGCTCAAAACGGCGCACCCGCTGTTCCAGCAGAAGAACGCGTTGCGAGGAATGATGGAGAGAATCGAGCGGAAGATTGAGGATTCCGGGTGTGCGTGGACGTTTCTGCGGCCGGGAATGTTCGCGGCAAACGCTCTAGGCTGGTGGGCGCCGCAGATACACGCCGGAGACGCGGTGCGATGGCCGTATCTTCAGGTGCCCACGGCGCCGATCGACGAGAAGGACATTGCGCGGGTGGCAGTGCACGCGTTGTGCGAGGACGGCCATGCCGGAAAGGAATATGTGCTGACGGGTCCAGAGTCGCTGAGCCAACTGGAGCAGGTGAACACGGTCGGGAGGGCGGCAGGGCGTTCCCTACGGATTGAGGAGATGTCGCCGGACGAAGCGCGACGGGAAATGGTTGCGATCATGCCGGCGGGAGCGGTGAATATGCTGCTGGAGGCGTGGTCGGCGGCTGCCGGGAGGCCGGCACATGTGACCTCGACGTTTGCGGAAATAACGGGGCAGCGGCCGAAGACTTTTAAGGAGTGGGCGACAGAGCATGCGGCCGAGTTTCGCGCGTAATTGCGAGCCTTCGGACCACGCTGCAAGTGGTGGACACTGTCGAGAAACTTTGCATTGCTCCGATGATCCGATATCAATTCCGAGCATTCGCGCAGCGAGACAAGTGGATGCGAGTAGCCCGATGTCCGAGAGAATGCCGGCTAGTCGCAGCGCAGCGACATCAGGGGGTCAATTCGAGCGGCGCGTTGCGCTGGAATGTAGCTGGCGAACAGCGCGATCATCACGAGCAACAGGGCAATTCCGGCAAACGTGAATGGGTCCGTTGCTTGCACGCCGAACAGGAGGCTTCGGATCAGCCGCGTCAGCAGGAAAGCCGCGACCAAACCGAGCGTCACGCCAGAAAGAGCAAGCGCCATCCCTTGCCAGACAACCAGACTCAAGATGTTCCGCTGGGTTGCACCCAGCGCCATGCGAATCCCGATTTCCCGGATTCCCTGATTGACCAGGTACGCCATTACGCCGTAGATACCTATGGTGGCCAGAGCCAGGGCAACGCTCGCGAAAACTCCCAGAAGCAGCATGGAAAAACGCCGGCGGGCCAACGATTCGTCCACACGCTGCTCCATCGTCCGAACGTAGTACATGGGAAGATCGGGATCGAGGTTCCGCAGGGCGTTCCTGACGGCAGACACCATGGCAGCCGGATCGGTGCCGCCACGAAAAGCGACGGTCATGGCGCGCGTGGGAAATTGCGTGTGGGCCAGGTAGAAAGCGATACGCGGATCAGAGTCCAGAGAGTCCTGTTTTACGCGCTCGACCACGCCAACGACGGTTTGCCACGGGTCTTTCGATGCGAATTCGACGATGTGAATGCGTTTGCCGATGGGATCCTGGCCCGGCCAAAGTTGCTCGGCCATATATTCGTCGACGATGACGACAATCGGCTTGGTGGCGTCGTCCTGCTCATTGAAGAATCTCCCACGCCGCAACGGAATTCCCATGGCGTCAAAATAGCGCCCGCTCACCAGCCGCTCATCGGCGTTGAGAAATTTCTCACCGGGAAGCGGCGTTCGTCCTTCGACGGTGATCGGCGTCCAGGCAAAGGCCTGGCTCAGGGGAAGAGATGTGATCCCGCCGGCCGCCTGCGCTCCGGGCAAACGCTCGAGCCGTTCCCAAAGCTGGTGATAGGTATTCAAGATGGATTGTTTGTCACCGTATTTTCGACCGGTCATGGTCAGGTCAAAGGTAAGCACGCCCCGCGGGTTGAATCCGGGCGACACATTTTGCAAGCGGGCGAAACTCCGGATGAGAAGTCCTGCACCGATCAACAGGACCACCGAGAGCGCCAGTTCCGAAATGACCAGCAACCGCCGAATATTGTTGCCGCGCCCCCACACGGCGCCGGTTCCCGCCGAACCACGACTGGCATCTTTCAGAATCGAATTCAAATCCAGGCGTGACACGCGCAAGGCAGGCGCGAGACCAAAGAGAATGCCGGAGAAAGCGGACAGCAGCAGAGTAAAGAGGAGCACGCGTCCATCAATCCCTACGTCCTCCAGGCGCGGGATGCTTTTCGTTCCCCAAAAGTGAATGCCCTTCACGCTGAAAAAGCAGATGAAGACGCCTAGCGCTCCCCCGCACAGCGACAGCAGCACGCTCTCGGTCAATAATTGACGAAGGATGTGCCATCGGCTTGCGCCCAAGGCTGTGCGCACGGCCATTTCTTGCTGGCGCCCCACGGCGCGGGATAACAGGAGGTTGGCGACGTTGGCACAAGCGATCAGCAACACAAAACCGACGGACACAAGCAGCACGAGCAGAGTACGACGCACATTGCCAACGACTTGTTCGAGAAGCGGCACGATACTGAATGTCAGCCCGCCATTGGGCGGATAGCTCTCCGGAAAATCGCGGCGCAGCCTGGCCGTGATGGTTTCCATCTCCGCCTGGGCTTGCGGCAGCAAGACCCCCGACTGCAACTTTCCGACAATGTTGTAATCCTCGTGAGTTCGCACCTGTGAATCAGCGGGGGACAGCGGCAACGGCAGGAAAATTTCTGCGTGCTCGGTCCCGTAGAGCAATGGGAGAACTTCCTGCGACAAGGAAAACCGTTGCGGAAGGATACCCACGACTTCATACGTTTGACCATTGAGGACGATAGGCTTGCCAATTATCTGCGGATCGCGGCCGAAGCGTCGCGCCCACATGCCGTCCGTTAGCACAGCTGCAGCGGTACGACCCGGAGCGTCTTCCTCCGGCATCAACAAGCGGCCTAGCGCCGGGCGAGCACCGAGCATGGGGAGAAGATTCGATGAGACCCGAACGACGCCAACGCGTTCCGGGTCACCTTGCCCGGTCAAGTTGTAGTTCCCCCCAATCGCGATGGCGAGCTGCTCAAACCCGTGATGGCTGCTCTTGATGTCGAAATACTGCGCGGTCGAAAACCAATCCTGAGTGATATTCAGGCCGGGTGAACGATTCCATAGGATCACCAAGCGGTCCGCGTTTTCATACGGGAGAGAGCGGAACAGCAACGCGTTTGCAACACTGAAGATGGAAGTATTCGCACCAATTCCAATGGCCAGCGACAACACAGCGGCCAGTGTGAACCCAGGATTCTTGGCGAAAGAGCGGAGAGCGAAGCGAATGTCCTGCATCCATCTGTTCATGGAAACGCCATGCTAGCATGGCCAACCGCCGGCCAAGCGACTGGGCTGTCTCCGGAGCGGAGGAGGTCGCATCCGGAGCCCTAGCGCAAGGAGTGCCATCGACGGAAGAGGCAAGACCCACACGCAACAGCGTCGTGTGGGGCAGGCGGCATGCCAAATTGTTATGACGGGCTGCTCGGACGCAATCCCTTAATCTGCGAACTTCTTTGCTTGAGCGGTTACGACGCAGCGGAGCGGGCCGCCAACTTCACCCATATCGCCCGTTTGCGTAAAAGAAGTGGGCGTGAAGTCAGATATAGCCTCGTGCCATAGCATGTTCTTCGCGCCTTGCGGAAATTCCAGGTCGATGACGAATTGCTTTCCGTCCCACTTCAGCGAGCTGTGGTAGTAGGTATCCACATTGCACGCAGCGGGGCCAGAGTTATTGCAAAGCATGCCGCGAAAACTATTTGTGCTTTTATCCCACCAGTGAAGGGCAAAGAGGAATACCTCTCCTTGCGGAGTACGAAAATGCTCTTCTTCCATGAGGGTGAATCCGCCGGGACCGGTTCGCCAAACTTCCTCGCCCTCGGCGATGCTGCCCTTGGGATTCGATCCGTCGGGTTCAAATTTGTACGCTACCGACCACTTGCCTCCAATCGCCTTTACGAGGCTTTGCATCTGGGGCAGAGGTTGCGGGGTGCTCGAAGCCGACTGAGTACGCGCGCTGACAACGGACGGTGAAAGACACGCGACGCCAAGGGCTACCGCAAGGATCGCGCTGCGTTTTGGTAGCGACAAAGGGTTCTCCTTTTGGCTGTTTCCTTCGCGAAAATGGGACACGACGGATCGTCGGGAGCATATTTAACCCAATGGGTTTGTGTAAACCCGAGGCGAACTTCGTGCTTGCATGGCGCGTAAGACGACAGTTGCCCGTCGGCGGTTCGAACCTTGTTTCCGCGAGCACGGGCGCGACTCTTTGCTAGACTGTGCGGCCATGAAAGCAGTCATGGTTCGAACTCTTTGTATAGCGATGTTCCTGGCGACGCGGGTAGCCGCTCAGGATGTCATTCCTCTCTATCCGGGATTGGCGCCAGGCTCGGCGCCGGAGAACTATCCGGAGACGGCGTACTTCTCGAAAACCTGGAACACGGAAGTGGTCGCCAATGTGACCAAGCCGAGCCTAACGGTTTTCAAGCCCTCGGCGACGTTGAAAAACGGGTCGGCCGTGGTCATCTGTCCGGGCGGGGGATTTATGGCCCTCTCCATCAACAGCGAGGGCAACGATGTCGCCAAGTACCTGGCGGAAAGAGGCCTGACGGCTTTTGTGCTGAAGTATCGCCTGGCGCACACCGGCGAGGACGCCACGCAGGAATTTGCGACGCTGTTTGCCGACCGGCAGAAATTTCATGAGATGTTAGCGAAGATCTTTCCGTTATCGGTGGCCGACGGGTTAGCGGCGGTGAGCTACGTTCGGCAGCATGCGACCGAGTGGGGGATTTCGCCCGAGCGCGTGGGGATCATGGGCTTCTCCGCTGGTGGAATGGTCACGGCCGGAGTGGCCCTGCGTTATGCGGCCGAGGGCCGACCCGCCTTTGTAGCCCCGATTTATGGGTCCGCGGGGAGGTACAAGGATGCGCCCGTTCCAGCCGATGCGCCGCCTATGTTTGTGGCGGCGGCGACGGATGATCAACTCGGTCTGGCGCCTGAGAGCGTCGCCTTGTATGAGAAGTGGACGGGCGCGCACAAATCGGCCGAACTGCACATGTATGCGAAGGGTGGCCACGGCTTCGGAATGCGAAAACAGAACCTCCCTACAGATCATTGGATCGACAGATTTGCCGACTGGCTGGAGTTACAAGGGTGGTTGAAGAAGTGACTGCCGAGGCTTGGCGGAGATGGCCTCCTGGTCCACTTGTCCGGCAGAGGGCTGAAGTCAGCGGAGGCCGACCTGGGCCTTTGCGGAATCGATGAGTTTGGCGGAGTCGTAGGCGATGCCGTCCTTGAAGACAAGCTCGACCTTTTCGATGTCCTTTATATCGGCGGAGGGGTCGCCCTGGAGGACGACGATGTCGGCGGCTTTGCCGGGGGCGAGGGTGCCGATTTTGTCGAGCTCGCCGAGAAATTCGGCACCGTTCGAAGTTGCGATGTGGATGGCTTCAAGGGGCGTGAAGCCGGCTTCGACGAGGAGTTCGACTTCGCGCTGGTCGCCGAAGCCGGCGATGACGCCGCCGTAGCCGGTGGGATCGAGTCCGGCGAGGAGCAGGCCGCCGCGCCTTACGAATTCCCGTTCGAAGTCGAGTTCCTTTTTGAAGAGGGCAGGCCAGAAGGATTTGGCGGCGCCGTCGGAGATCTTCGCGCGGGTTTCGAGATAGGCAATGCGGGTTTCGGGGAGCATGGCGTCGAGAACGCGAGCGTCGATCGGCGCGCGGTTGGGGACGAAGGTTTCGAAGACCGGCAGCGTGGAGGTGATGGCGACGTGGTGAGCAACGAGGTCGCGAATCATATCCTGCATGGGCGCGCCGGCGATGTCCACCTCCAGCAAGCCTTTTTCGACGGCGGAGCTGTCGTCGGGGCATTGGCCGTGTTTTTTTTCGGGGAAGAATTCGGTGTCGACGACCAGGCCGTGTTCGAGGTCGTCGATGCCCAGAGAGGCGGCTTCGCGGAAGCCGATGGAGCAGAGATGGCCGGTGACTTTAACGCCGTGCGCGTGCGCGGCTTTCACGGCCGCGGCTAGTTCGTCGGGCGTGATGTTCATGTACGCCTTGAATGAGGTGACACCTTCGGCGATCCAGTATTCCACGGTGCGCCGCGCGTCTTCGGCGTCCTGCAGTTGGCGCATCTGCACGGTGAAGGAACCAATGCCTTCCAGATAGGGTCCGGTGACGTGAATTTTGGGACCGGCGAGCTTTCCTTCGTCGATGGCGCGCTTGAGCTCGAGGTCGGTGTAAGGCTCGACGCTGCCGGTGGTGCGAATGGAAGTGACGCCGCCGGCGAGATAGAGCCGCGGAAAACTGCCGGCGTGCTCTGGATAGAGCGGCAGCGAGCGGCCGGGCGAGGGGTAATACATGTGGTCGTGCATGCCAACGAGGCCGGGAATTGTGGTGCGACCTGCGAGATCGAGAATTTTTGCGTTGGCGGGAGGCTTGGTGGAGTCGGCAGGGCCTAGGGCGAGGATTTTGCCGTCGGAGATGACCAGCGTTTGATCGGCGCGGGGCGCGGCGCCGGTGCCGTCGATCACGCGGACGTGGGTGAGAGCGATGACGGGAGCGTCTTCGCGGACGAAGGGGCGGACGGTGGGGGAGAGTTTGGAACTTTGCTGCGATGCTGCGAGGAACGGAACAGAGAGGATGCAAGAGAGAGTGAACGTGAATCTTCGCATGGAGGCTCCGGAGATTGTTTGCTGCGAGGGGAGTTTATGCAGCGAAGGTGCGGAAGACAAGTCGTGGAGTTGTGAGCGGAGGGCAGGACCCAGGGGTGCAGCATGCGAGGTTGTTCCATCGAGTTGCGTGATGTGAGGATCAAGTTACGGTCCCTCCACTGCGCCGGGAAGACAAATTTCGGCGGCGTCGCTCTGGCCCCTTCGGGTTCCGGGTTAGGACAAGCGGGATGACAAGTTGTGCTAGATTTTCTGCGGGCCGAGGTGAATGGAATGTGGCGATCTTTATTGCGATGCGTGTTGGGCATTGGACTCTTGGGATTTGCGATGGTGCCGATGCCGGCGGCGCAGGAGGCAAAATATCCGCCGACAACAGCTGGCGATTTCGTGGTGCACAACTTTGCGTTTCGGTCGGGCGAGTCGTTGCCGGAGGTGAAGTTGCACTACACGACGCTGGGGAAGCCGGTTAAGGATGCGTCGGGGAAGACGACGAATGCGGTGCTGATCCTGCACGGGACCGGTGGAACCGGGCATCAGTTTCTGGCGCCGTATTTTGCGGGCGATCTATTCAATCCAGGACAACTGCTCGACGCGTCGCGCTACTACATCGTTCTCGTGGACGGCGTTGGGCACGGGAAATCCTCGAAGCCAAGCGACGGAATGCACGCAAGATTTCCGTCCTACGACTACGACGACATGGTGGCGCTGCATTACAAGCTGCTGACCGATGGGCTGGGCGTCAATCATCTGCGGCTGATTTTTGGGACTTCGATGGGGTGCATGCACTCGTGGGTGTGGGGCGAGACGTATCCGGACTTCATGGATGCGCTGATGCCGATGGCGTGTTTGCCGGTGCAGATCGCGGGGCGCAACCGCATGTGGCGGAAAATGGTGATAGATGGAATTCGCAAGGACCCGGACTGGAAGGGCGGCGAGTACACAACGCAGCCGTTGAATGGGCTGCGCATTGCGGAAGATTTTCTGATCATTGCCGGGAGCGCACCGGTGCGGATGCAGAAGACGTATCCCACACGCGATGCGGCGGACAAATATGTGGAGGAGTATTTTTCTCGGCCAGTGACTATCGATGCGAACGATCTTCTGTACCAGGTGAACGCTTCACGGAACTACGACCCTTCGCCGGGGCTGGAGAAGATCAAGGCGCAGGTGATGTACATCAATTCTGCGGATGACTTTATCAACCCGCCGGGATTGAGAATCGCAGAGCGCGAAATCAAGCGGGTGAAGAACGGGAAGTTCGTGCTGATCCCGGAGAGCGCGGAGACGTTTGGACACGGGACGCACACGCATGCGGCGATTTGGAAGCAGTACTTGCAGGAAGTTTTGGAGAAGCCGGGAAAATAGCGACACTACTCCGTGCGGAGCGCCAGCAGCGGATCGACGCGCGCCGCACGGCGGGCGGGGATGTAGCAGGCCGCCAGCGCGGAAACAGCCAGCACCGCGGCTACGCCTACGAAAGTCGCCGGATCGTTGGGAGTGACCTGGAAAAGGAAGCTCTTCACCGCGTTGGTCAGGGCGAAGGCGCCGGCGAGACCGACAGCAACGCCAACGAGAACGAGTCCCATCCCCTGGTTGAGAATCATGCGAACAATTTCCGCGGGACGCGCGCCGATGGCCATGCGCACGCCGATTTCATGGGTCCGCTGGCTCACAGCCAGGCCCATAACGCCGCCGATTCCCGCAGCGGCAATCGCCAAAGCGAGCAGCGCGAAAAGACCGAGAAGATTGGCGGTCAGGCGCGGCGCAGCAATGGAATCGGCGCGATATTGCTCGAGCGATTGAATGCGGCCCGCGGGCTGGTTGGGATCCACTTCGTAGAGACGCTGCACAGCGGTGCGCGCAATGGCCATGGGATCGCTCTGGGTGCGCGCCATCAGCGCGGGACCATTGGTCGGGTATTGCGCGAACGGCAAATGGATGAACTCGGCCGCGGGCTGATCGAGGCCGTGTTCGTGGACGTCGCCGATGACGCCGATGATTTGCGTCCAGGTTTTGCCGTCATCGAAAGACAAGCGGCGGCCGATGGGATCGGCGTTGTTCCAATAGTGTTGAGCCAGTGCCTGGGTGATGAGGGCGACGTGGGGGCTGTCAGGGCGGTCGCGGCGATCGAAATTACGCCCGCTGAGAAGCGGAATCCCCAGGACGTCGAGGTAGCCCGGGCTGATGATGTTCACCTCGGCGATGCGCTTATCGCTGCCAGTGCGGTGCTCACCTTCGATGACGAACTCATTGTTGGACGAGGGAGACTTGTCGAGCGGGAAAGTGCCGGCGGCGGCGACGGAAGTGACGCCGGGCACTGCCTGGACTTTATCGAGTAGGGACTCCACGAAGCTGAGGACTTTTTCGTTGGCGGTATAGCGCGCGAAGTCGAGGTTCAGCTGCACGGTAAGAACATTCTCGGGGCGGAAGCCAGGGTCAACGCGCTTGAGGTTGATTAAGCTGCGGACCATCAAGCCGGCGCCGATCAGGAGCAGGAAGGAAACGGAGACTTGCGCCACGAGGAGTGCGCTGCGCAGCTTGCCTCGGGAACTGCCGAGCGTGGATTGCGTGCTGCCTTCCTTTAACGTGGTGATAAGTCCTTCGCGCCGGGCAACTGCAGGAGCAGTGCCGGTGAGAACGCTGACGAACAGAGCGATGCCCAAGGTGAAGAGGAGAACGGTGGCATCGATATGCACTTCGCTGGCGCGTGGCGTGAATCGCGCGACATAAGTGGTGAGCAGGCGCAACCCGCCGTCGGCAAGCAGCAAGCCGATGGCGCCGCCAACCAGCGCGAGCAGCGCGCTCTCGGTGAGCAGCTGGCGGAACAAGCGGACGCGGCTAGCGCCCATCGCGGTGCGCACGCCGAGTTCGCGTTCGCGGCGCACCATGCGCGCAAGATTCAGGTTAGCCACGTTGGCACAGGCGATCAGCAGAACGAATCCGGCGGCGGCCAGCAGGAGCAGCATCATCGGCCGGGCTTCGTAGGTGAGCTCCGTCTTCAGCGGAGTGGCTTCGATGCTCGGTGGAGCATCGGGATAGTCATTGGGATATTCCTTCTGCATGACCGCGGCGACGGTGGACAGGTCGGCCTCAGCCTCGCCGGGTTTCACGCCCGGCTTCATGCGGCCAAACATCTGCAGCATGCGCATCTGGCGATTGACGAGCATGTGCGGACCATTGCGAAAAGGGCAGGCCGTCGCGGGCATGTACACGTTATTTTCCTGCGGGTACTGCGGAAATGGCGGCAGGATACCGATTACCGTGTGGGGCTTGTCGTTCATGCGGAACACTTTGCCGAGCACAGTGGGATCGCCGCCGAAACTCCGCAACCAATATTCGTAGCTCAGCAGGAGGACGGCCGGAGCGTCGCGCTTCTCATCTTCGGGAGCGAAATTACGGCCGAGCAGCGGCTTGGCGCCGAAGACGTCGAAGAAATTCCAGGAGACGACGCCGGTTTGCACTTCCTCGGGTTCGGCGCGGCCGAGCAGAATGAATTGCATGTTGTGATATTCGACGACGGCGTCGAGACTTTGCGTTTGCACACGATAGTCGTTGAGCTCGGAAACCGAAACATTGCGTCCCGCGGGGCCATTGCGAGAGAGGCGCTCGCGCAACATCAGCAGGCGTTCGCCGTGCTCGTAGGGCAGGGGCTTGAGCAGGACACCGTTGACGACGCTGAAGATCGCCGTGTTTGCGCCGATGCCCAGCCCGAGTACCACGATCGCCGCGATGGTGAAGCCGAGATTCTTACGCATCATGCGTAAGGCGAAGGCGGAATCCTGTTTCAGCATGGCGAAATGTTCGCGCGGCGCGGTGGTGAAGATGCCTTCGCGGTTTCCCACCAGAGGCGCGCGACTCCCATCTTGTCGCCGTGGCGTTCGGCGTCGGCGCGCTGGTCGGCGAAGACCTGCTCCATTTCGGCGCCGTAGTCGCCGCGAAATTCGGCGGGGAGCAGGCGCAGAAGGAGGCGGTAGCGTTTGGCGCTGGCGGGATCGGATTTCGTCATGGCGAGTGCCTCCTGTGATCGGGTGCTGCCGTGATAGATGAAAGGCGCCCGCCTCGCAAGGCGCCCGCTACAAGGCGTCTAAGCTGGCTGCGTTTTCTTGAGCAAGCGGCGCGCGCGCGCGAGCTCCACAACTTTGGCGAGACGCAGCGCTTCGGTAGCCGCTACCTCGCGGCCCTTTGGCGTGAGCCGGTAGTAGCGGCGGCGTTCGTCGTCATTGGCGGAGGGACGCGCGCGAAGCTCGGAGATTAGGCCATCGTTCAACAGGCGCTTGATGATGCCGTAGAGCGTGCCGGTGCTGAGCTGCACTTCTCCGGCGGTACGCAGCGCGACTTCCTTGAGGATGGCGTAACCGTGAAGATCGTCGCCGGCGAGAGCGAGCAAGACGTGGAACATGGCGGGAGTCAGAGGCTGACTGGGTTCGGATTCAAGCGTTCTCGGTGGCATGCGTAAGATCCTCGAGGGGAGATGTTCCATTCTAAGTCGCCTGACACTATATCGTCTGGCGACGTAGTGTCAAGAGGTGTGACGCAGCCACTCCTGATTGGTCTTGCTGTCCCGCCCACCTCGGGTTCGTCCCTCGCATCTAAGCATGGCATGCAGAAACTCAACCGGCGGGAGCTGTTAAGGCTTGGCATTACCGCGACTGCGGCGGAATTGGCGGGCCTGGCCTTGCACGGATGCGGCGGTGGTTCGACAGGCACACCATCGGGTCCCCCGACGCCCACGCCAACGGCGGCGTGTTCCAAGCTCACAGACATCGAGCACGTGGTCATCTTGATCCAGGAAAATCGCTCGTTCGACCATTACTTCGGCAGCTATCGCGGCGTGCGCGGATTTTCGGATCCCAGCATGGCCTACCGGCAGCCGAATCCCGCCAACACCAGCAGCCCTCCCATCGGCACGCTGCTGCCATTTCACCTGGACACGGCTACCACGAATGCAGCATGCACCCACGACATCACCCACGACTGGGTCTCGCAGCATCAGAGCTGGAACAACGGCGCGATGGATGGATTCGTGACTTCGCGAATGGCGGCGAACGCGAACGACGCGGTATTGACGATGGGCTACTACAATCGCGCGGACATTCCGTATTACTACGCGCTCGCTGACGCGTTCACGATTTGCGACAACTATTTTTGCTCGGTGATCGGGCCGACCGATCCCAACCGGCTGTACTCCATGGCTGCGTCCATCGATCCTGACGGCAAAAATGGCGGACCGGTGCTGCAAACCATCGTCACTAATCGCAGCGCGTTCAGCGGAAAACTGACGTACACGACTATGCCGGAGCAACTGGAGGCGCGAGGGATTTCCTGGAGGGTGTACTCGTCGCCGGACGTAATGATTCTGGGCGGAATTTTGTCCGACAACGTATTGTCCTATTTCAAGAATTATCAGGATCCGGCATCCCCATTGCACCAGCACGCTTTTGGCCCAGTCTTTCCCACGGACTTTGTGGCGGACGTAGCGTCGGGAAACCTTCCGCAAGTTTCGTGGCTGGTTGGCTCAGTGCTGACTTCGGATCACCCGCCGGCGCCGGCGCTGTTTGGCGAGAATGTGTTGTCGCTGATCGTTGGGGCCTTGGCGGCAAATCCTGCGATCTGGGCGAAGACCGTTTTATTCTTGACGTTCGACGAGAATGGCGGATTTTTCGATCACGTACCGCCAACGACGGCGCCGCCCGGCACCCCCGGCGAGTACGTGACGGCCGCAGCGGCGCCCGACCCCACATCGATCGGAAGTCCCGCGATATCGGGGCCAATCGGTTTGGGGTTTCGCGTTCCGATGCTGGTGATTTCGCCATTCACCCGCGGCGGCTTTGTCGCTACCGATCTTTTCGACCACACTTCGATCCTGCGATTCCTGGAGACGCGCTTCGGAGCAGAGGTTCCCAATTTGAGCGCGTGGCGGCGATCCGCAGTGGGTGATCTGACCAGCGCGTTGAACCTGCAGGCGCCGAATACCGCGATTCCTGTTCTGCCTCCGACGATTCCGGCTGTGTCACAAGCGATTCAGCAATGTGCCGACAATCTTGCGGGCTTCACGCCGTACACCGTTCCTGCGACACAAACAATGCCTACGCAGGAAAGCGAAACAGCGCCCAAGCCGAGCGGCACCTGCTAATTTCTTCGAGTAGGAAATCGGAAATTACTTGTTGGCTTCCAGGCTGGCGCGGATTTCCTGCCAGCGGCGCGGGCGCTTATTGGCCTGCAGCACTTTTTTGCGCAGGCGGATGGACTTCGGCGTAATTTCGACGAACTCGTCGTCGGCGATGAATTCGATGGCTTGCTCCAGGCTCAACTCACGGTGCGGAATCAGGCGAATGGCTTCATCGGCGCTGGACGAGCGCATGTTGGTCTGCTTTTTTTCCTTGGTGACGTTGACGTCCATGTCCTGCTCGCGGGAATTCTCGCCAACGATCATGCCTTCGTAGACTTCGATCGCCGGGCCGATGAACAGCTCCCCGCGCTCCTGGATATTCCACAGCGCGAAGGCCGTCGATGCTCCTGGGCGATCGGCGACCAGAGCGCCGGTGGGGCGCAGGGCCATATCGCCGGCATAATCCGTCCAGCCATCGAAAATGGAGTGAATCAGCGCGGTCCCGCGCGTGTCGGTGAGCAGCTGGCTGCGCAGGCCGATCAGCCCCCGCGACGGGATCTTGAAGTCCATGCGCACTCGGCCGGAATTGTGATTGCTCATCTTGAGCATCTCGCCGCGGCGAGTGCCGAGCGATTCCATGATGATGCCGATGAAATTTTCGGGGACATCGATAACCAGGCGCTCGAGCGGCTCGAGTTTGCGGCCTTGTTCGGTACGCACCACGATTTCCGGCTTGCCAACCATCAACTCAAAGCCTTCGCGGCGCATCGTTTCGATCAGGATCGCGAGCTGAAGTTCGCCGCGGCCGAGCACGCGGAAGGATTCCTGCGTGTCGGTGTCTTCGACGCGGATGGAAACGTTGGTGAGCAATTCTTTTTGCAGGCGATCGCGAAGATCGCGCGAGGTCAGATAGCTGCCTTCCTTGCCGGAGAGCGGGCTGCTGTTGACGCTGAAAATCATCGCGAGCGTGGGCTCGTCGATCAGCAGCGGCTCGAACGGCGCAGGTGCGTTGAGGTCGGTGATGCCTTCGCCGATCTGGATGCCTTCCACGCCGGCGATGGCTACCAGGTCGCCGGCCGGGACCGCTTCGGCTTCATCACGCTCGAGGCCGCGGAATGTGTACAGCTTGGTGATGCGCGTGGACGCGAGTTTGCCGTCGAGCTTGCTGATGCCGACGTCGGTGCCGCGGCGCAGCGTGCCGTTGAAGACGCGGCCGATAGCGATGCGGCCGAGAAATTCGCTGTAGTCGAGATTCATCACCTGGATTTGCAGGATGCCGTCGGGATCGCCCGAAGGCGGGGGAATGGATTTGACGATGGTCTCGAAGAGCGGGAGCAAATCCTTGGAGCTGTCGCCGATGGCGCGATGCGCGATGCCGTCGCGCGCGTTGGTGTACACAACCGGAAAGTCGAGCTGATCTTCCGTGGCGTCGAGATCAATGAACAGATCATAGATTTCGTCGAGGACTTCTTTGGCCCGGGCGTCGACACGGTCGATCTTGTTCAACACGATGACCGGCGGGAGCTTTGCGGCCAGCGCCTTTTGCAGAACGTAGCGCGTTTGCGGCAGCGGTCCTTCACTGGCATCCACCAGCAGCACGACGCCATCGACCATGCGCAGAGCGCGTTCCACTTCACCGCCAAAATCGCTATGGCCGGGGGTGTCCACAATGTTGATCTTCGTGTCGTGAAAAAACAGCGCGGTATTCTTCGCCAGAATGGTGATGCCGCGCTCGCGTTCCAGGTCGTTGGAATCCATCACGCGCTCGACGACTTCCTGATTGGCGCGGAAAATGCCGGACTGGCGCAGCATGGCGTCGACCAGAGTAGTCTTGCCGTGGTCGACGTGCGCGATGATGGCGATGTTGCGAATGTCTTTACTCATGTGCAGGCTCTAGATACAAAAATAGCTGCTGGAACCACCAGCAGCCAAGAGATTCTCCCTTGTTCTCAGGTGCGGTCGAGCAAGCTATAGTTTAACAGACGTAAGGGGTTGCGGCCAGTGGAGTGCGCGAAATGCCGCTTTATTAAAGGCTTACGCGCGGTTCAGGAGATTCAAATTGAAGCGATTGACCTTGACGCCGGCCATAGCGGTGCTGATCGCTTTGTGTGCCCGAGAGGCAGCTCCCGCGCGGCCGGCTGCGCCACAGGTCGCGGCGAAGCCCCCGGCTGAGCTGCATGCACTGAAAGTGACCATCCTTTCAACGATGCTGGCCGACCAAGGCCTCGGCGAATGGGGATTTTCGGCGCTGGTAGAGGCCGACGGCCACAAGATCCTGTTCGACACCGGGGCCCGGCCCCGAACCGTCCTTGAAAATGCCAAGGAACTAAAGATCGATCTAAGCGACGTGCAGGACGTGGTGCTGAGTCATTTTCATGACGACCACACCACAGGGTTGATGACGCTGCGGCGCGAATTCGCCAAGGCTAATCCGGCAGGGTTTTCTCGCGTGCATATCGGGCCGGGCATTTTTCTGGAGCGACGCGGCAACGATCACAATCCAATGATCGCGATGAAAGCGGAATACGAAGCGACCGGCGGAAAATTCATCGAACACGACAAGCCGGACGAGATTGTCCCCGGTGTGTGGCTGACCGGCCCGATACCGCGGGCGTATCCCGAGAAAAATTATCCCGGCGGCATCGAAGTACGGAAGGACGGCGCATGGGTGGAAGACAACCTTCCCGAGGATATGTCGCTGGTCTTCAACACGGATCGTGGCCTGGTGCTGCTCGCAGGTTGCGGCCACGCCGGACTAATCAATACGTTGCAGTACGCGCGACAATTCCTGCGACCCGCGCCGGTGGACGCGGCAATCGGCGGCTTCCACCTGTTCGCCGCCAAGAACGAGGCCCTGGATTGGACCGCCGACAAGCTGAAAGAGTACAAGACCGCGCAAATTCTGGGCGCGCACTGCACCGGCATCGAAAGCGTCTATTACCTTCGCCAGAAGCTCGGATTAAACCGGCATACCTGCATCGTCGGCACGGTCGGAGCAATTTTCGATCTGAAGGACGGGATTCGCACCGGAGCCATCGCGCGCTGACGCTATTCCGCGTGATATCCTCGCTTCCGTTTTGCGGATGACACAGAAATCCAGGGCAGCCGGGAGTCCCATGCACATCACTCGATTTTCCCAGACGCGAACTTTTCGCGCCGTGATCGTCACCTGCATGATCGCCGCGGGTATTGTGGCGGTACCTTTCCCGCCGGTTTCCAGCTCGGCTCAGCAACACGCGCCTAATTACCTGGAGCTGTTTGACAAAACCGAAGTAATGATCCCGGTGCGCGACGGCCTCAAAATTCACACGGAATACTACATACCGAAAAACGTCACCGAGCCGCTACCAATTTTGCTGGAGCGCACGCCCTACGGCATCTCCGCCGAAGACAAAGGCGCCAGCAACATGCTGAACCGCTATGCCGAAATGATGGCCGATGGCTATATCTTCGCCTTCCAGGACATCCGCGGGCGCTACGGGTCCGAAGGGAAATTCGTAATGTTGCATCCGATCCATGATCCGAGTGACCCCCAAGGCGTGGACGAAAGCACCGACACCTACGACTCGATCGACTGGCTGGTAAAAAATGTACCGCACAACAACGGCCGCGTCGGCATGGACGGCACTTCCTACGACGGCTTCCTCGTCACCATGGGCATGATCCACCCGCATCCCGCGTTGAAAGCCGGATCGGAACAAGCCTGCATGGGTGACACCTGGCTCGGCGACGACTTCTTTCACAACGGCGCGTTCCGTCTCAGCTACGCATTCGAATACACGGCGCTCCTCGAAAAGAGCAACGAGAACTACAGCTTTCCATTCGATCGCTTCGATCTCTACCAGTGGTACTTGAATCTCGGCCCACTCTCCAATGCCAACGCCAAATATTTCCATGGCGAAATTCCCTCGTGGAACGATTTCATTGCGCATCCCAGCTACGACGATTTCTGGAAACATCATGCCGTCGCCTACGGACTGAAAGAGCCGACCGTGCCGAACCTCAACGTCGCCGGATGGTGGGACCAGGAAGATTTCTACGGACCGATCGCCACCTACCAGCGCCTGGAAAAAGTCGACAAGAAAAATCTCAACTATCTGGTCTCCGGCCCCTGGAATCACGGCGGATGGAGCCACGGCACCGGCAGCTCGCTCGGCGACATCCCCTTCGGCAGCGACACCAGCGTCTATTTTCGTCACAACGTCGAAGCTCCGTGGTTTGCGTACTGGCTGAAGGACAAAGGCCAGCTACCGTTGAAGGAAGCGCTGCTGTTCCAGACCGGCAGCGATCAGTGGACGCGCTTCGACTCCTGGCCGCCGCGCGAAGCCGCCACCCGCAACCTCTACTTACGCGAAGACGGCAAGCTTTCCTTTGACGCGCCGCAGACTTCCGCCGCCGAGGCCTTCGACAGCTACATTAGCGATCCCGCGCATCCCGTTCCCAATCGCCATCGTCCGGTGGACATGACCTATCCCAGCGACCATCCCGGCAGCTGGTACACCTGGTTGGTGCAGGATCAGCGTTTCGTCGATGAACGCCCCGACGTGGCCACCTGGCAGACCGCCACGCTGACGGAAGACGTCACGCTCACCGGGCAAGTCACCGCGAAACTGTTCGCCTCAACCACCGGTAGCGATTCCGATTGGGTAGTGAAACTCATCGACGTGTATCCGGAGAAAAACGCCGAGGACTGGAAACTTAGCGGCTTCGAGCTGATGATCGCCGACGAAATTTTCCGCGGCCGCTATCGCAAATCCTTCGAGAAGCCCGAGCCGATCACGCCCAACGAAGTCACGCCCTTCACCATCGACTTGCACACCGCCAACCACGTCTTCAAAGCCGGCCACCGCATCATGGTGCAGGTGCAAAGCACCTGGTTTCCCATCTACGATCGCAACCCGCAGAAATTCGTGCCCAATATTTTTGAAGCGAAGGAATCGGACTACCAGAAAGCGACGCAGCACATCTATCGCTCCAAGAAATATCCGTCGAGCGTGGAGATCTCGGTGCTACCGAACGGAAGCTCTCAGGCTAATAACTGAAGGACACGGCACCCCCGCTGGCGGTGGGCGCGCCTGATCGTTTGTGGCTCAAACCTATTTCTTCCGCACGTACGTGAAGTCGTACTCCACGTTCCAGGTCTTGCCGCCGTCGGTCGATCCTTGGCTGAATTGCCGCACCTTGTCGGGCCCAAGCTTCGAAAATTGCAAATGGCGCCGCAGTGCCGGGCCGCTCGATTGCGGAATATCGTCGGTCCAGTACTCCATCATGCCGTCCTTCAACTCGCCGTGAAAAAAGATGTTGCCGCCGACGTTGTCGACCCAATACTGCTCCCAGCGCTTCAGCGCGCCGTTGTAAATGTTGTAGCTCTTGCCCGAATACGGCGAATTCAGGCTCTTCCAGTTTTCCAGCACCACGCAGTCGCCCAGGATCAATTCGATCTTGCTATTCCCCGCGGGAATCGCCCCCTGCGTCGTACTCACTTCCCATTCGCCAACCCAGAAATCGAATTGCCGATTTTCGGTTGAATACGCGCAAGGACGCTGATTTTTCTTGGCTTGTTCCACAGCCTTCTCGAAGCGCGCGTCTCCATGCAGCGCCGTTAGATTCTCATCGCTGTTTAGCTCGTCCGGATCGTTGTAACCCTGTTGGACTGCCTTCTCCAGAAATTCGAAGGCTTTCTCGTCTTGCTTCATGACCCCGTAAACTGCGGCTTTGCCATATTCCCCGAACAATCCCGCGCCGGCCTGCGTGGCTTTGTTGAACGCCGACAGCGCATCATCGTACTTGCCCAGCGATCGCAGCGAGGCCCCCAGTCGCAGCCACACTCGCGGCGGTGCGTTCTCCTGCTTGGACAATTCCCCATACAATTTCGCCGCCTTCGCCCAATCCTTGGCCTCATACGCGGTGTTCGCCTCCGCCGCCAGCGCATCCGTCTTAGCATCCGCGGTCGCTTCGCCCGCGGCAGCGCGAATTCCGGCTGGCATGAAAATCGTCACGCACAACGTGATCCACAAAAGACCATGAGCGCCACTCCTCCGCATCGATTCCCTCCGAATCGGCACACCAAGTAAGGTTGGACGGGTAGACGCTGCCCGGCGAGAAACGAAAGCCGGTTCGTCTCCAGCTCGTCGGCCGCCCGCCGGACCGCGACTAAGAGGCTGAAAGACGCCGGCGTACGCCAGTGAGCATGGAACCTGCGGTTAACCGATTTTGGAAGAGCCTCGCACATGATCTTCCAACTGAATGGATTTGCACCTCAATTTCTTCTTGCCGGCCCGAGTTACCCGTAAGTGCCAGCAATTCAGCAGATTGCTAGCCCCGGTTGTACCAACGCGGCGCGGCAATTTAGTTTTCGCCCGCTCGCGTCCCGCATCAAAACCGCAAAATTCTCCAATTTCTTCAAGAAATTCACCGGACCTTGTAGCCGGTGTGGGCGGCAGGAGTTTCGTTTGTTGCAACTTCCTCCCCGAAATTTCGTATCAACGAGAAAACGGTTCGACGGCTGGTCCGTCTAGACAGGTTATAGGTGGGGTGTATGGGCTCTGCGGATTTCAGTTCCACGTTAGAACCAGAAACGGCACCGCGGGCAGGCGCGGGCGCGGCCTATCAACTGGCATCGCGTTATATTCGGTTTGGTCCCTTTCAGGTCGATCAGCATCGCCAGGAAGTCACCAAGAGCGGCTCGCGTCTCAAGCTTCAGGGCAAGGTCTATCAGGTTTTACTCGCGCTCATCGAAAAGCAAGGCGAAGTTGTCACACGCGAAGAGCTGCGCATGCGCCTCTGGCCGGCGGACACCCACGTCAACTACGACGCCAACGTCAACACCACCGTAAACAAGCTGCGCCAGGCCCTTGGCGACTCTTCCGATCAGCCGCTGTACATCGAAACTGTGCCGCGCCGGGGCTACTGCCTCGTTGTTCAACCCGAGTGTTCCGATCTCCCGGCAGTTTCTGTGGCCGTCGCGCCGGCCGCCGTAGCGGTCGAACCCTCGCGCACCTCAGACGCGACCACCGGAAAGAGAAAATCCGATGTGTGGATCACCGTCGGAGTCGTAGCCCTCATCATCGCCGGAATGTTGCTCGGCGCCGCCATCACCCGCCTCTGGATTTCGCACTTCGCGCCAGGCCCGCTCGGCTTCTGAAGTTCATTTCTTGGGTGCGGGCTTAGACTCTACTCTACAATCCTGCTCACAAATCCAAGGCGGTGAAAATGTTTCAAGCCGGCATGTTGCAAGGGCGTGCGATCTTTCTCAGCGGCGGAGGATCGGGCCTCGGAAAATCGATGGCGCTGCGCTTCGCGGAACTCGGCGCTCGCATGTTCCTCGTTGGCCGCCGGGAGCAGCCTCTCGGCGAGACCTGCGACGAAATTCGACGCGCCGGAGGCTCCGCGGCATTCACTTCGTGCGATGTGCGCGACTATGCCGCCGTGGAGGCCGCCGCCGTGAAGGCCTACGAGGTGTTCGGTCGCATCGATACGGTTATCAACAACGCCGCGGGTAACTTCATGGCCCGCACGGAAAAACTCTCGCCCAACGCCTTCAATGCCGTCGTAGGGATCGTGCTCAACGGCAGCTTCCACTGCACGCAGGCGTTCGCCAAGAAATGGATCGCGGAAAGACGCGGTGGCAACGTGCTGAACATTGCCACAACGTACGCCGCTGCGAATTGTGGCTCGGCATTTGTCATTCCTTCGGCGTGTGCCAAAGCGGGAGTGCTTGCGATGACCACTTCTCTGGCGGTGGAGTGGGCGAAATACCACATTCGCCTGAACGCCATCGCACCCGGGCCTTTTCCAACCGAAGGGGCATGGTCCCGCCTGATTCCCAGCAAAGGGTTTGAAGATCATGCCCGCCAAATGCATCCCATGAAACGCTTTGGCCGCCACGAAGAGCTGACGAATCTCGCCGCATTTCTGATCAGCGATATGGCGGAATACATCAATGGAGAATGCGTGGTGATCGATGGCGGCCTGTGGCTGCGCGGGGCCGGCGAGTTCAATGACCTGCTTTCGCTTTCCGAATCAGATTGGGAGCAAATGGAGTCGGCGCGGCAGAAGAAAGACAAGAATTAACGCAGAGGGCACAAAGTGAGGAACACAGAGGCCGCAAAGAAACCTGTATCGTTCGTGTTCTTTGTGTTCCGGCCTCTCTGTACATTGAGTTCGGCCTTTTGGCCTATTGGGCGAGCGCTCGTTTGCGTAGTTCGACCTTGAGCGTTACGGTGCCGACGCTCTGACCATTCGATTCCGCGTGGACGGTGACCTCGGTAGCATCTCCTTTCGTCTTTTTCGCGTCCGCCAGCGCAGGCAACGCGATTTCGATACGTCCGGCAGCCCACTGTTTCGCCGCCAGGGTGAATTTGCCGGCGCCATTCTGTACGGTCCAGCCATTCGGCGCATCGACCGTCAACGTGACTTCGCGCGTCGAACCTGTTCCGTTCTTCAGCCATAGCGGAATGACCAGCGTCGAACCCGCCTGCAGCGCTATCTCCGGGGGCTCCGGATGCGGCAGGTGCTCCAGGGCATGCGTGCGGCGAAATTCGGCGTAGTAGCTCCAGGGCCCGGCGAGATCCACGGTAACGTCGGCCCGTGCGGGCTCCGCGGAAATTGCCGTGCGCGAAAAGGGGATCGCATCGGCGGTGATATGGTCGAAAATTTTGTCCGTAACGCCTCCCCCGACCAGCGATTTGCCGAGCACAAAGCGCTGCATGTCGGCCCAGCCGTTTGCCTGCATCATTTTTTCGATCGCGGCGTCATTCATCTTGCTTAGCTCGTCGGAAAAACTCTTGGCCTGGGTTTCGTGAATCAGGTAACCGTCCAGCGAAGCGCGCCAGTACGGCTTCTTGGTTGCCTTGAAGATTTCTTTGACCGAGTATTCCGGGCCCTTGGCGCGGAAAATATCGTCGCGATCGGCGTCGGGGAAGTAGTAGATCTTCTTCGGCTGCCATGGCCGCAAATTGTCGAGATACGGTTCGAGGCGCTTGGTTGGGCCCGCGACCTGACTCGGATAAGCGCTTGAATCTCCAGCAAGGTCGAAGGCTTCGGTTCCCAGCACGCCAGCGGCCTGATGGTCGCCATGATCTTCGCCGATGAATGTTCCGGGCAAGAACGTCAACATCACTTCGGGACGCGTCAAGCGAACGAGGCGCACGAGCTGTTCCAGCGCTGCGCCATGTTCCCAGTTCGCAAGCGATTGCAGCACGTTCTGGCTCGCGGTGTCTTTGCCGCCGAGAAACCAAACGTTGGTGATGCCGAGAGAAGCCGTCGCCCGCCGCGCTTCGATCTCGCGGATGTCGCCCAGAGCTGCGGCCTGTTCCGCACCGGCTTCATTCGCACCGCTGCTTCCGTGAGTACCAAAGACTACAGCAACGCGCTTGCCCTCATCGATCGCGCGCGCCAGATAGGCAGTCGCCGCACCTTCGTCGTCGGGATGGGCCACGACCAGCAGAATGTCGGCTTTGTATCGGGCGTCGGGCAGGGGCAGCGGCTTGACATCCTGCGCAAAGCTGATTCTCGGCAACAGTAACGACAACAGAAAGACGAAGCTCACCAGTAATTTCATCAATATCCTCGGCCTGGCTCCACGCAAATGCGAGCGGACAGTTTACCCTGTGTGTCACGAGCTGCGAAATTTCCTGCGGATCCGCCAAAAGATAAATTGGCGCGTCTATACTGGCAATGTGATCAAGCGTGTCACCCTCTGCTGCCTCATTCTCGCATTCGCTGGGTGCGCAGCCCTCGCGAGGCAAGGTGCCGCCGCAGAGCAAGCAATGCCGCAACCCGCGACGGTGATCCCGCGGCTGACGTGTGCTGCCGCTTCCGAACAAAGCTACGCGCTATACCTTCCTTCGCAGTATTCGCCGACGAAACGCTGGCCCATCATCTACACGTTCGACCCTCTCGCGCGCGGCAATGTTCCCGTTGAGCGCATGAAAGAAGCAGCGGAACGCTATGGATTCATCGTTGTAGGCTCGAATAACTCACGCAATGGCCCGTGGAAAGTCGAAATCGATGCGGCGCAAGCTATGTCCGACGATACGCATACGCGGTTTTCGATCGACGATCGCCGAGTGTACTTCGCTGGCTTCTCTGGGGGCGCCCGCGTAGCTTCGCATATTGCGCAGGTCTGCAAATGTGCCGCCGGTGTGCTGCTGAACAGCGCCGGATTCCCGGTTGGCCGCCCACCGACGCGCGAATCAACCTTTGCGGTTTTTGCTACCGTTGGTGATCTCGATTTCAACTATCCCGAGGTTACGCGTCTCGACCAGACGTTGGGCCAATTCGGTTTTCCCCACGCACTGCGGTACTTCGATGGGCCTCACGAATGGGCCCCGACTGCGGTGATGGAACAAGCCCTGGCATGGTTCCGCGTCATTGCGATAAAGGAGTCGCGCGAGCCTCGCGACGAATCTTTCGTCGCCGCGCAACGAGAGGCTTTCGCGGCGCGCGCTCATGCAGCCGAGCAATCGGGAGATCTTTACCTCGCGTTGCGTCAATATCGTGAAGCAGCAGCCGCGTTCGAGGGGCTTGCTGACGTTGCCGCGTTCCAGCGGGAGGCTTCCAAGTTGGTAGGGCAAAAGCTTGTGCGGGACGCCGAGAAGCGGCAACAGCAGGAGCTCGAGGAACAGGAGATCCTCACCAACAATATTTCGGCGTCATTACGTTCGCTACGGCAAGCTTCCGCGGATCGCGCGGGCGAACAAAATGAAACTGAGCGCCAAATCATCGATCTTCGCGAACGAGCCAGTCACGAGAAGCGTCCGGACAAAGCCCGCGTCTTGCACCGTGCCATTGCCGACGTCTTCGCCCAAGCATTGGAGGGAGGCCTGGGTCGCCTCGCGGACAAAGACCCGCTCACCGCCAAAGACTATTTCCAGCTTGCCCTCGCTGCCCAACCTGATTCGATTTGGGCCCTGCGCAGCTTGGCCACCGCGTGTGCCCTGACAGGCGATCGAAAAAGCGCGTTTCAAGCATTACGTCGCGAAAAGGCAAAGACTCACGATCACGCCGGGTTTGCAGCTTGGGTAGCTGCTGAACCGGCTTTTACGAGATTTCGAAACGACAGGGAACTACAAACATTGCTAGACCATCATTGATATTGAAGAACTTAGAAATGAAGGGCGCGTGATGGCCCAGTGATCGATCCCAAAGGATAGCCCGAATAAGAACCTTCCCGATGTTACGCTGATCTAGTCTCTCCACGCATTGGCTTGACCGTGTATCGTGGCGCCGATAAGCTTATTTTTTGCTCCTCCAGGTGAACTAACAGCATGGATGCAATCCACATCATTTTGCCGGACGGCAAGGTTCAGGAAGTGCCTAAAGGCACGACGCCCGCGGACATCGCGAGGGGGATTTCGCCGCGACTAGCGGATGCCGCATTGGTGGCGCGCGTCGCCGAGCCGAACGACGGCGCGGGCGAGCTGGTCGACCTGCGGCGGCCGCTGGATCACGATGTGAGGTTGCAGATCCTGACGGAAAAAGATCCCGACGCGCTCTTTGTCTTTCGCCACTCGGCGGCGCACCTGCTCGCTGCGGCGGTGATGGAGCTATATCCGAACGTGAAGCTGGGCATCGGGCCGCCGGTCGATACTGGATTTTTCTACGAATTTTTGCGCGACGAGCCGTTTACGCTCGACGATCTCGCCAAAATCGAAAAGAAAATGCACGAGCTTGCGGCCCAGGATTTACAAAACGAGCGCAAGCTAATGCCCAAGCCCGAGGCCATCGAGCTGTACAAGAAATCGAATCAGGTCTTCAAGTGCGAGCTGGTGGAAGAGAAAGCTGTCGAACCAATGGTTTCGTTTTACACCACGGGGAAGTTCATAGACTTCTGCCGCGGGCCTCATATTCCTTCGACCAAGCGCATCACGGCGTTCAAGCTGATGAGCGTCGCGGGCGCTTACTGGAAAGGCCACGAAGGCAATCCGCAGCTGCAGCGCATTTACGCGGCATGCTTCTTCACGCAGAAGGAGCTCGACGAATACTTACACCGGCTGGAAGAGGCCAAGCGCCGCGATCATCGCAAGCTCGGCGCGGAGCTGGATCTGTTCAGCATCGAAGACGAAGCCGGGCCGGGACTGATTTTCTGGCACCCCAAGGGCGGATTGATCCGCACCATCGTGGAAGACTGGCTGCGCAATGAATTGCAGCAGCGCGGCTACGATCTTGTTTACACGCCGCATATCATGCGGCGCGAGCTGTGGCACACCAGCGGTCACACCGGCTTTTACAAAGACAACATGTTCGGCCCGGTGGAAGTGGAAAAGGCCGAGTATCAGCTGAAGCCGATGAATTGTCCCGGGCACATCCTGATTTACAAATCGAAGCTGCGCAGCTATCGCGATCTCCCGGTGCGATTGGCCGAACTGGGCACCGTGTATCGCTACGAGCGCAGCGGCGTGCTGCATGGCCTGCTGCGCGTGCGCGGATTCACACAGGATGATGCGCACATTTTTTGCATGCCTTCGCAGATTGAAACGGAAGTCGCGGCGTGCATGGATTTCGCGTTCGCGGTGATGAAGAATTTTGGCTTCGACAAGTTCGAGGTGGAACTTTCCGATTGGGACGCCGCGCATCCGGAAAATTACGCCGGCAAACCGCAAGACTGGCATCGCGCCACGGCCGCGCTTGGCGACACGATGAAGCGCATGAACATTCCCTTCAAGAAAATCGAAGGCGAGGCGGCGTTCTACGGCCCCAAGATCGATGTGAAGCTGATCGATGCCATTGGCCGTCCATGGCAGCTCACCACCGTGCAGTTCGATTTCAATTTGCCGGCGCGATTCAATTTGGAGTACGTCGGCGAGGACGGCGCGCGCCACCAACCGCTGATGGTTCACCGCGCGCTGCTCGGATCCGTCGAGCGTTTCTTTGGCATTCTCGTCGAACACTACGCCGGTGCGTTTCCGCTGTGGCTCGCTCCGGTGCAAGTAGAAATCTGCCCGGTCAGCGAAAAGGTGATCGACTACGCGAAGCACGTATACGAAACGCTGAAGCGCCATGGTGTGCGCGTGCATCTGGACGATCGCAACGAAAAATTGCCAGCGAAGATTCGCGACGCGCAGATGCAGAAGATTCCGTACATGCTGGTGGTCGGCGGCAAGGAAGCCGAAGCCGGCACGGTTTCCGTGCGCCATCGCAGCAGAGGCGACCTCGGGCCGAAACCGCTGGCCGAAGCGGTCGAATCTTTGCACCTGGAAATCGCCGCGCGCGCGATCGCGTGAGCCTTTGCTGATGTCCGCCAGCCCCGCGATCGACCTTCAGGCTCCACGAGTTTTTCTCACCGACGAATTCTTCGCCGATGCAGTCGGCGAACTGATGCAGCGCGACAGTGATCTTGCCGCAGTCGTCGCGAAATATGGCCGGCCCCAGCTGTGGGTCCGCGATCCCGGCTTTCCCTCACTGCTGTACATCATCCTGGAGCAGCAGGTCTCGCTGGCCTCGGCGCGAGCCGCGTATCAGCGGCTGCTCGCCGCGACAAAGCAGCAGCTCACGCCTGCGCGATTTCTTCGCCTGTCCGACGCAGAGCTAAAGGTCATCGGCTTCAGCCGCCAGAAAACGCTCTACACGCGCCTTCTTGCCGAAGCGCTGGACCGCGGTCACTTCGATTTGCGCCACCTGCGCGATCTGCATGATGACTCCGCGCGCAAAATGCTGATTGCTCTCAAAGGCATCGGCAACTGGACCGCCGACATTTATCTGCTCAGCGCGCTTCGCCGGCCCGACATCTGGCCGGTCGGCGATCTCGCACTTGCCACCGCGGTACAGGAAGTGAAGCGGCTTCGCATCCGGCCTTCGCCGGAAAAGTTGGAAAAAATGAGCATGCCGTGGCGACCTTATCGTGCCGTCGCTGCACGGCTTTTCTGGCACGCGTATCTCTCGAAGCGCGGCCAAAACACCGCAACGATCAGCTTGTAGCCAGGTCAGCTCGCGCAGCTTGTCGGCATGCGCCTAACAACGGTAGGATCTGGCGATGACCGAGGCGATTTCGCGCCGAGCTTTCCTCGCAGCCACAGCCGCCACGTTGCTCGCTTCACGTGTTCCGACTTCCACCGCAGCAGCGGCCCGAGTACCGAAATTGCTGGATCACATCCTTCTCGGCTGCGACGATCTCGACCGTGGCATCGCCTACGTTGAAGAGCTCACCGGTGTCCGCGCAAAATTTGGCGGCGTGCATCCCGGCGCCGGAACACAGAATGCGCTGATCTCGCTCGGCCCGAATCGGTATCTAGAAATAATCGCGCCCGATCCCAAACAACCAGTCAGTCTCGACTCCCGCGGCCTGAAATCCCTCGACGACGATCCCGCGCTGGTTGGCTGGGCGGCCCATCCTGGCGATATTGCCGTGCTTGCCGCTCGCCTTGAGCAGCAGGGCCTCGAAATTGAGGGGCCGATACCCGGCTCGCGAAGGCGCCCCGACGGACGAGTTCTGAATTGGACGGTTCTGCGCCTGAAAGCCGAAGCTACTCAACTGCTGCCCTTCTTCATCGAATGGGGCGCCGGCTCGATCCATCCATCGGTCGATTCGCCGCAAGGATGCCAGTTGCTACGATTCGAGGCGGTCACGCCTGACGTAGCAGGACTCTCACGGAAGGCCAAAGAATTGGGCTTGGATTTGCCGATCGCGCGGGGAAAGAAAATGTACTTACGAGCCACAATCGAAGGCCCAAAGGGTCAGCTACGAGTCACTTCTTAGCGGTGGCCAGGCCGACCGACCACGGCTCGACGGCCTCCATACACCCCCCTGTCGCACCCCGTTGCTCGCATGCTATACTTTGAAACCCGTCCCCAGACTATTTTGGACTGTGCGGATCGGGGTTGTGACCTCCAGTTCGCTTTCGGAATCACATCGGTTTCAGCAATCGGGGCCCACTGTCCGGCGAGGCGGGCACTCAGGCGCCTTTACTTAATTAGGGGGAATTATCGCAGATCGGAATTTCCGGCAGCAGACGGACCGGACTCGTGTCAATGAGCGCATTCGGGCTCGCGAAGTCCGTGTGATTGACGAGCAAGGTGGCCAGCTCGGAGTAATGCAGCCGTACGAAGCGGTTCGACTGGCACGCGAACGGGGCCTCGACCTGGTGGAGATTTCACCCACAGCCGATCCGCCGGTTTGCAAGATCACCGACTACGGCAAGTTTCTTTACCAGCAGAACAAGCAGGCCCATCAGCAGCGCAAAAGCAGCCGCGGCTCGCAGCTCAAGGAAGTGAAGTTTCGGCCGGCCACCGCGGAGCACGATTACCAGGTTCGCAAGAATCAGATCATTCGGTTCCTCGGTGAAGGGCACAAAGTGCGCGCCATGATCTTTCACCGCGGACGCGAAATGGCGCACCAGGAAGTGGGCCGCGCCAAGATGACGCGCCTGTTGGGCGAAATCGGCGAATCCTGCCAGATCGAAACCATGCCACGCATGGAGGGTAACGTCCTGGTGGCGTTGCTGGCACCGAAAAAGGGAGCAGCACCGGCCAAACCCGCGCCGCAAGCAGCCAACGCGCAACAAGCTCAGTAAGTGCTGAGTTCTTATCGCTTGACGCCGGGCGGGGCGCGACCAGCAATTTTCCGAAATTGGGGAGACGTAGAAAATGCCAAGAAACGCATCAAAGCCAAAGAAAAAGCTCAAGACCCACCGCGGCGCCGCCAAGCGCTTCAAGGTGACTGCCACAGGCAAGATTCTGCGGATGCACTCTGGAAAGCGCCACTTGCTCGGCACCAAGCGCTCCGGCCGTATGCGCAAGCTCAAGAAGCTGACGCTGGTGAACCCGGCCGATGTCGCCGCCGTTCGTCAGATGCTTCCGTACGCCTAGCCGAGCCGGCTTGTTCGGCCAGCGATTGATTTTCAACTTCGGCTTCGCCGAAGGTGAAAGCAACACCGCGGAGCCCAAGCTCCGCAAATCGTGCCAGGCAGCGCTTCACGGGTGCCTGCCGGCCGATAGGCTGCCGCGAGGTTCGCGAGCGGCCGTAGTGGTTGGTCTTTAGATCGGCCAACATCTAGGAGACAAACCCGTTGCCTCGGGCGCAATTCCGCCTGATCGCGCCCTGTTTGTCTCCCCACAACATGTATCTCAGGCCTGCAGGCCTGAGGCTTTTTCGCTCGAAGGCGCAACGTCTCCGGGCGGTGAATCCTTAGCTGCAGGCCGGAGACAAATCGAAGGAGAAAAACCCATGCCTCGCGTAAAACGCGGCACAAAACGCCGAGCCCGGCGAAAGAAGTATCTCAAGAGGACCAAGGGCTTCTTTTTAACAAAGAGCAAGCTGTACCAGTCCGCACAGGAAGCGGCGAATCGCGCGGATCGCTACGCAAAACGCGACCGCCGCGTGAAGAAACGTGAATATCGCAAGTTGTGGATTCAGCGCGTCGGCGCTGCCGCCCGCCTCAACGGCCTCAGCTACAGCCAGCTGATCCACGGGCTAAAAGCCGCCGGGGTGGCGCTGGATCGCAAGGTCCTGGCCGACATCGCGGTAAAAGACGCTGCCGCATTCGCCAGCCTCGCTGCGACGGCCAAGGCTGCCGCCCCACCGCAAGCGAAAGCAAAACGGTCGGCATAAAGGAAGGCTTTGTGCATCCGCAGGGGCGCAGTACGCTGCGCCCCTTCTCGGCAAGATGTCATGGCTCGGGGACTGCGGGTACGATCGCCTGATTTTTCGTTCACCTGGGCGCAACTTTCGATGGCAACACAGGGTGCCGCTTCCATCCGGTTTTGAAGGGTGCCAGTCTAAACCTCATCGCCGGCATAGATTGAGTGCAGGCCCCAAGCAACTTCCAATATTTTTCGTTTATCCTGTTACGCGTAAACTCGAACCGTGACTGCCATCAACAATCCGGCGCAAAAACTGTCCGATCTCGGCGTCTCGCAGCCCGAGCAAATCGCCCATCTCTTCGCCGAAGTCCGCGCACGTTTCGATTCGGAATCTGCGGGTGCTCACGATGTAGCATCCTGGAAGCAATTTCGCGACGCCTGGCTGGGACGCAAATCGGGCGTACTCACTCTCGTTACCGACAACTGGCTGAAACCATCGCCTGCTGAGCTGAAGCGGGTCGTCGGGCAGGAACTCAACCAGCTTCGCGCCCACGTCGAATCGCAGATAGAATCGCGCCGTGCCGTCATCGAAGCCGGCGCGGACGAAGCCTCGCTTTCTCGCGAACGCGTTGATCTTTCGCTGCCCGGTGTCGTGCGCCCCATCGGTTCGCATCATTTGATCCGCCAGGTCTTCCAGCAGATCGAAGACATCTTCGTGTCCATTGGGTTTTCGGTCGTCGAGGGTCCGGAAATCGAGACGCCGTATTACAACTTCGAGGCGCTCAATATTCCCGAGTTCCACCCTGTCCGCGACGACATGGACACGTTCTATCTCGATCTGCCCAAAAGCGCGCCGAATCCGCTACTGCTTCGCACGCACACCTCGCCAATGCAGATTCGTACGATGGAAAGGCGCCAGCCGCCCGTGCGCGTCATCGTGCCCGGCAAGGTCTATCGCCGTGACAATCCCGATGCTACGCATTCGTTCGTCTTTCACCAGGTCGAAGGTCTGGCCGTGGACACCGACATCACCTTTTGCGATTTCACCGGCACGATCGAATATTTCGTGAAGCAATTCTTCGGCGCCGGCGTCAAAGCGCGCTTTCGGCCGAGCTATTTTCCGTTTACCGAGCCTTCGGTGGAGTTCGACGTCACCTGCGTGTTCTGCGGCGGCAGCGGAACCTCGGCGGGGGGCGGAACCTGCTCGAAATGCAAGGGCGCGGGCTGGATCGAACTGTTCGGCGCGGGGATGGTCGATCCGGCCGTCTACGGCTTCGTGAACTACGATCCGAAAAAAGTCAGCGGCTTCGCGTTCGGAATGGGCATCGACCGCCTGGCCATGTTGAAGTACGGAATCGACGACATCCAGGTCTTCTTCCAGAACGACGCGCGTTTCCTGCGCCAATTCCCATGACCTTTGCCGACGCGAAACAGCGCTTCTCCACACGGGTAGCCGATTACGTGCGCTATCGGCCTGGCTATCCGTCAGAAATGATCTCGATGCTGCGTGCCGAGTGCGGTTTGCAACCAGGCCATGTGATCGCCGACATTGGCTCCGGCACGGGTTTTCTGAGCGAGCTGTTTCTCAAGAGCGGCAATCGCGTCTACGGCGTCGAGCCTAACGAAGCCATGCGCCAGGCCGGCGAAGAGTACCTGGCCGCCTACGACGGATTCAGCAGCATTGAGGGCTCGGCTGAAGCGACCACACTGGACGACGCCAGCATCGATTTCGTAACCGCCGGTCAAGCATTACATTGGTTTCAGCAGGATGCGGCGCGTCAGGAATTTCGCCGCATCCTGAAGCCGGATGGCTGGACTGTCATCGCATGGAACGACCGTCAGATGGAGACGCCGTTTGCCAGCGCCTACGAAGATCTGCTGGTGAAATATGGAACCGACTACAGGAAAGTGCGCGAGGCTTATCCCGAAGCCGGCGCGATGCAGGAATTTTTCGCCGGCGGCAGCGTGACGCAGCGCTCACTGCCCAACGAACAGACATTCGACTTGGAAGGCCTGATCGGGCGCTTGCGCAGCAGCTCTTACGCGCCGCTGGAGGGTCATCCGAACTATGCGCCAATGCTGGCGGCGCTGGCAGAATTGTTCCGTGCGAATCAGAAGGATGGTCGCGTGGTGATGGAATACTCCACGCATGTTTACTACGGCCGTTTGGGGGCCAGCGGATGAAGGTCGTGTACAACTGGCTGAAAGATTTTGTTGGCGTCACTGCGTCGCCCGATGAGCTTGCTTCGCGCCTCGCTCTTTCGGGCACCAACATTGCCGGCGTAGAAAAAGGCGCGCACGGTGCGGTGATCGACGCGGAAGTGAGCTCGAATCGGCCGGATTGCCTCGGCCATTACGGAATCGCCCGGGAAGTTGGCGCAATTTACAAGCTGCCGCTCAAGGCCGTCTTGCCGAAGCCTGCGGACACTTCCGCCGCGAAAACTGCCGATGCGGTCCGCGTGGAAATACAGTCGCCGGAACTTTGTGGACGCTTTACCGCGCGCGTGATTCGCTCAGTGAAGGTGCAGCCTTCCCCGCCGTGGCTGCGCGAGCGGCTGGAAGCCAGCGGTGTAGCGAGCATCAGCAACGTCGTGGACATCTCGAACTACGTGATGCTCGAGCTGGGTCATCCTCTGCATACGTACGACTACGACAAGGTTCGCGATCAAAAGATTGTCGTCCGCAAAGCGCGCGGTGGCGAAAAAAACAGAACGATAGACGGCGTGGAACGCACGCTCGAACCGGGGGTTTGCGTCATTGCCGATGGCGATGGTTCGCGTCCCGTAGGCATCGGCGGAATCATGGGCGGCGCGGATACGGAGATTTCCTATTCCACGCAAAATGTGCTGATCGAGTGCGCGTGGTTCGATCCCATCGCGGTTCGCCGCGGTGCACGTACCCTGAAGCTGCATACCGAAGCTTCGACGCGTTTCGGCCGCGGTGTTGATCCGGAAACCGCCGAGCTTGCTTCGCGCCGCGCTGCCGAATTGATCGTACAGCTTGCCGGCGGTGAATTGCTTGCCGGCGTCGTGGACGTTTATCCTGGGAAGCGCGCGCCGAAGAAAATTCAGCTCACCCGTAAGGAATTGCTGCGCGTGATGGGCGCCGACGTTCCCGACAGGGAAATCGAGTCCGCGCTGAGCGCGCTCGGGTTTGCGCCGGTGCGTGTCGATCAAAATCGCGGCCAGGAAGGTTCGCTGCTCGCCGCGTGGGAATGCACGCAGCCTTCGTGGCGCGCCGAAGTCGAGCGCGAAATTGACTTGATCGAGGAAGTCGCGCGCATCTATGGCCTCGACAAATTTCCGCCGCGACTGCCCGCCGCGCGCCAGGGCGCGGCACGGTTGCCGCATCACCAGGCCGAGACACGCGTGCGCGAGCGGCTGATCGGGCTCGGCTATCATGAAATCCTCACTATCCCCCACGTCGCCGAGGAGCGCGACGCTGTGTTCCGCCCCGGCAACGTTCAGCCGGCGCGTCTCGCGAATCCGCTTTCGGAAGAGGCAGGCGCGCTCAAGTCCACGGGCCTGGTCACCATGGCCGCGGCGATCGAGTGGAACCTGAATCACGGCCAGCGCGACGTGCGGCTGTTCGAGATCGGCAGCCACTATCGCTTGAACGGCAGCCAGTCGGTCGAGACTCGCGTGCTCACTATCGGTGCGACCGGTGAAGCGCGCGAGAAGAGTCTGTATGATTCCGCTCGCGCGTATTCATTCGCCGATCTTAAAGGCGACCTGGAAGCCATTGGCGAGCTCGCGGGTGGAATCACGTGGACCACAGGCACAACCAGTGGCGACGACTGGCGTCACCCCGCCCGCCATGGCGGCATCGCGCTTGGCGGCAGCGGGATCGGTCACGCCGCGCAGCTCGCGCGCCGCGTCGCGGATCGCTTCAAGCTGCGGCAGGATGTGTTTCTTGCCGAACTGCAACTCGAGCCGCTGTATGCCGCCATCGCAACTCGCCAAGAGGAGCGGCGCTACGAGCCGCTGCCGCGGTTTCCTGCGGTCGAGCGCGATTTTTCACTGCTGCTTGCCGACGGCACGCACTTTGCTGATGTCGCCGGCGCGATTCGCTCACTGAGCATTCCTGAGCTCGCGAGCTTTGAACCGACCGATCTTTTCCGCGGCAAGAATGTACCGGCCGGCAAATATTCGCTGCTTGTGCGGGTGACATTCCAGAGCCGCGAAGGCACGCTGACGGATGCGCAGACGGCGGATTTCTCCGCACGCATTGTCGAAACGCTGGAGAAAAAACTCGGGGCGCAGCGACGCATGAGTTAATTCCGGTGTCTCTTCAACTTGTTTTCGGGCGTAGATCGTCATCGCCCGTAGCTCGGGCCTTCAGGACTGCGGCTCTTCCGTAGCACCAGCGATTTTCGATCCGAAGGGCTTGGGTAACGCCGCAGAAGGCTCACCCCTGAAGGGGGGTTAGCTACACCAGCCGGGCGTTGCGCTACAATGCCGGTTGATTCACGGGAGCTACGCATGAGTTCACCGGTGAAAGTACAAATCTTCGGGCAGACGTACACGATCCACGGCGAACTGGACGCGGCGTACGTGCAGAAGCTGGCGGCGTACGTCGATCAGAAGATGAGCACCATTGCCGACGCCACGTCGACGATCGATACCGTGAAAGTTGCGGTGCTTGCGGCGCTTTCGATCGCCGACGAACTCCACACCACGCAACGCGATCGCGGCGAGACCGACGAACTGCTGCGCGAACAGGCGGAGCGCTGCCTGACGCTAGTCGAGCGCGCGCTGAAGCAAACTGCGTGATCCGCGTAGTTGGTTTTGATTAGCCAGCGGTAGTCTGCTGGCGCGAAGTTTCCTTGCACGTTGAAATCCTGCTGAAGGCCAACGCTGAGGTCCTTCGGCGATGCGACCAGCATCGCCTCAGAATGACAAACCAATCTGATCACATGTATGCACGTTACCATCCGTACGATGTGCGTCGAGCACGGAATGTGGTCATTGGCTCCATTTGGTAGGAGTACGGTCCCAGCGGTGTTTGCGGAGTTCGGCGTGCAACGCTGCGGAGAGGAGACCTTTATCGCTGGCGATTAAATTGGCTTCGACGTGTTTGCGTTTGCGCATGCCTGGAATGATAGTGCTGACGTCTTTGTTGTTGAGGATGAAGCGGAGGGCCATTTCGGGCATAGTCATGCCGGCTGGGATGATGGGCTTGAGGGCGTCGGCGTGGGCCACGCTGCTCTTGAGATTTTCGGCGACGAAGTAGGTGCTGCGCCAGTCTTGGGCCGGCCACTTGCTGTCTAGCGTCAGCGTGCCTGTAAGGCTGCCTTCGTCGAAGGGCACGCGCGCGATGACCGCGACATCCTTTTCGCGGCAGGCGGGGAACAGTTCGTCTTCCGGATTCTGGTCGAAGATGTTGTAGATAACCTGGACGGCGTCGAAGAGTGCGGTGCGCACGGCTTTGACACCGTTGGCGGGCTGCCAGCGATTGATGCTGATGCCGAGGGCACGGACTTTGCCGCTGGTGAGAAGTTTTTCGAGTGCGGGGCGCAGGCGAGGATCGTCGAGCCAGGCATCTTCCCAGGTGTGAAACTGAATCAAGTCGAGCGTGCTGAGGCCGAGATTGCGAAGGCTTTTGTCGACATATTCGACGATGTAATCGGGCGGGTAGCAGTCGTCCAGGGTCATCTGCGGGCTGCTGGGCCATTTACGATTCTTGGGCGGGACCTTTGTCGCGGTGTAAAGAGTTTTGGTCGGTCCGCCGGTGGGATTATTGCGGAGAATCTTGCCGAGGATCTGCTCGCTGCGGCCGTCGCCGTAGGCCCAGGCCGTGTCGAAGAAGTTGCATCCCAGGTCGACAGCGCGCTGGAGTGAGTCTAGGGATTCGGTGTCGTCGGATCCTGTCCAGCCGGCGAGACCCCACATACCGTAACCAATCTCGCTGACGTTCCAACCGGTCTTGCCGAAACGGCGATAGTTCATGAAGTGTCCTTTTGCGGCTTACGGGACACATTATAGCCACTCCCTCGGAATGGGAAAGTTTGGTGGTGTCTACCCGCGGAGTGCGATGAATGAACTACTTTTCAGGCTAATTCGATTCACACTTTTTGCAGGGGAGTTCGCGGCCGAGGTGCGAGGCGCGGCCTTCGGGAGTGAGGACCCAGGGACGGAGGGTCCAGGGTGGATCATGGCGGACGTGCTGGGTGTGGCCACATTCGAGGTCAGCGACCCAGTGAGATTGGTCGTCCTGATGAAAGGCGATGATTTTGCGGAGGATGGGCATGAAAGAAGATTTCACCACAAAGGACATGTGAACATCAGGTCACGGTCCTTCCAGTCCGCGGTCCGGCGCGCACAACCGGCGCGCAAGAAAAAAGCCGGGTCGCTCCGCCTGCCTGCCGCGGGCAGGGTCGGATGACAGCTTTGAGCTTCGATCGTGGCGTCTGAAGGTAGATCACCTTGAAATTCGCGCTTCGGAACTGAGGGTAAGCAGGGGCGCGGCACGCGACAACCAAGATAACACCGCGTCGCCCGGACCGGTTTGTGCTTGCGGGGAGGAAACTGGGACGTAACGTTTTGTGTAAGCAACTAGGGAAAGACGGTAGGATTTTTTCCTACCATGGTAACCGGACCGGTTTTAGCACTACTGGTGTACGACCTGATCATTTTTCTGGCAGCGATTTCCCAGAACAAAGATGCCGGGCAGCGGCGGCAGACTTTGCTGCTGTGCGGGTTGTTTTTTTGCTCGGGGATGCCTGCGCTGGTGTACCAGATTGTATGGCAGCGGGCGTTGTTTGCCATTTACGGAGTGAACGCGGAGTCGGTGGCGGTGGTGGTGAGCGCGTTCATGCTGGGATTAGGGCTTGGGAGCCTGTTGGGCGGCTGGCTGTCGGCGCGATTTCCTGGCCGGACGATGGCGTTGTTTGGAGCGGCAGAGCTCGGGGTGGCGCTGTTCGGGATTTGCTCGCTGGGGATTTTCCATTGGGTGTCGCTGAGGACGGCGGGGTCAAGTTTGCCAGCGACGGTGGTGCTGAGCCTGATGCTGCTGATCGCGCCTACGATGCTCATGGGGGCGACGCTGCCGCTGCTCGTGGAGCACCTGGTGCGTGCGTCGCGGAACGTGGGATCTTCGGTGGGTACGCTCTATTTCGTGAACACGTTTGGATCGGCGGTGGTGTGTTACCTGTGCGGCACATTTTTGCTGCGGGACTTCGGGCAGTCGGGGTCGGTGCGGTTGGCGGCGACAGTAAATGCGGTCGTCGGAGCGTCGGCTTTACTGCTTGGGTTGGCGCAGAAGTTGCGCGGCAAGTTTGCTGCCGCAGCTCTAGTGTCGTCCACGGGCGCTGACGCAGCGCCGGCAGGGACCGAGCTTTCTTTGCGAGCGGCAATGTGGATTGCGGGGCTTTGCGGATTCATCGCGCTGGGGTTTGAGATTTTGTGGTTTCGCGTGTTTGTACTGGCGTCGACGGACCGCGCGCCGATGTTTGCACTTCTGTTGTCGACGTGCCTAGCCGGAATTGCGGGCGGGTCGTTTATCGCCGGGAGGCTGACGGAAAACAAGAGCGCGAGGGAAATTGCTGGGATCATCGGCGGGTTAATGCTGACGGCGGGGGCTGCGTCGGCGTATCTGCCCACGGTGGTGGCAGGGCTGAAGGCGATCAATATCGAATTCCTGTTGTCGGCACCGCTGTTTTTTGTGGTGTCGGCAATGCTGGGGTCGGTGCTGCCCTTGCTGTGCCAGCTGGGAGTACAGGCTGATGATCTGGCAGGACGCGGTGTGAGCCTGGTTTATGTGTCGAATATTATCGGATCGACCTTGGGAAGTCTGGCGGTGGGATTTGTAGTGCTGCAGCATTTCGGTTTGAGAGCGGTATCGCTGGGGTTGGGCTCGTTGGCGGCGATCGGGGGAGCGGTGGTGCTGGGGAAAGCGGCGCGCCAAGCTGGGAAACCGTTTAGATCGGTAGCGGTGGCGACATTAGTGGCTGGACTGGCCATAGCGGCAGCCACATGGGGCTACGAGGGAATATTTGAAAGGCTCATATATGGGCCGGCTAAAGCAGAGATGGGCTCATTCGCTCACGTGGTCGAGAACAGGAATGGTGTGATTGCCGTGACGCAAAAGGGAGCGGTGCTGGGGAACGGCGTTTACGACGGCTTTTTCAATACGGATCCAGCAAACAACGAGAATCTGATCAAGCGTGCGTACGCGTTGAGTTTCTTTCATCCAGGACCGAAGCGGCTGCTGGTGATCGGGCTGTCGTCGGGATCGTGGGCGCAGATTCTGATCCATCATCCGCAAGCGGAGTCGATGGATATCGTGGAGATCAATCCGGGCTATCTGGAATTGATCGCGCAATATCCAGTGGTGGAGTCGCTGCTGCGGAATCCGAAGGTGCACATTTACGTGGATGACGGGCGGCGGTGGCTGTTGGCGCATCCGGAGGCGCGGTATGACGCGATCGTACAGAACACTTCGTTTTACTGGCGGGATCACAGCTCGGATCTGCTGTCTGTAGACTACCTGGAGATCGTGCGCGAACATCTGCTGCCCCGCGGAATTTATTTTTACAACACGACAGGTTCGGACGAAGTGGTGGCTACGGGGCTGCAGGTCTTTCCGTATGGGCTGCGGGTGATCAATTTTCTGGTGGTGAGCGACTCGCCGCTGCAATACAGCCGTGAACGAATGATGGCGATGCTGCGAGAGTATCGAATCGATGGGAAATTGATGTTCGATCCCGCGAATCCGGAATCGGAACGGGCGCTGGCAAGTTATGCGAAGTTTGTAGACACAATTGCGGAACCACCAGACGAAAAGGGGATGGAAACGAGCGAGTCTCTGAACAGGCGATTGCGGCCGCGGCTGATCATTACCGACGACAATATGGGATGGGAATGGCGGAGCGTCGATGGGGCGGAATCGCACTAGCTGGAACGCGCGAGGCGCGCTGGGGGAACTAAGGCATTTTTTATTGCGAACTTAGGCGGAAATGTTATCGAGCCGTGCCTCCAGTTGCGCTACGATTTTCATATCGAGCGGAAATTACCGGACCCGAGAACGGATCCAGGGAAAGCGGCAGCTTCAGAATAAGCAGGAGGAGCGACGTGAAAATCGCATACGTATTTTACTGGGCGGCGGTGGTGGTACTGGGCGGGACTGGTAACTTGGGGCTAGCGGCGGGCGCCAAGACCGAACCGGCGCAGGCAGCGGAGCAGAGCGCAGCCAGCACCGTTTCGCGCACGACCAAGGCGTTCAATTACCGTGCCGTGGGCGGGTCCACGGAAACCTTGATGGTCGGCACGGATTTGATGCGCAGCGCATCGGGCACCATCAAGGTACAAGTGAAAACGAACCGCACCGAGCTGGAAGCAAAATTCACGGGACTGGAAGACCCGACGCGATTCGGCCTGGAATACCTGACGTATGTGCTGTGGGCGATTTCGCCGCAGGGGCGCGCGGTGAACCTTGGCGAAGTAGTGGTGAAGAACGGGAATGCGAGCCTGCAGGGCGTCACGGATATGCAGACGTTCGGGATGATCGTGACAGCGGAGCCGTACTTCGCGGTGAGCCAGCCGGGGGATGAGGTGGTGCTGGAAAATGCGCTACCCGCGGCGCTGCAGAGCCGGGTGGAGAATATTGACGCAAAGTACTCGCTGATCGGCCGCGGGTCGTATGGGTCGGCAAACACCAAGATCGAGAATGCGATTTTCGGCGTGGATCGCAAGGCGCCGCAGGAATTGTTCCAGGCGCGGAATGCGGTGCGCATCGCGGCGAACGCCCAGGCGGACAAATACGCGACTTCGACGATGACCAAGGCGGAGAGTCAGATGAAGGTGGCGGAAGATGCTTACCGGGCGAAGCGGGACAAGAAAACGATCATCGGAGCCTCGCGGAACGTGATCGAGACGGCCGAAGAGGCTCGCGTGATCGCGATTCAGAAGAAGAGCGAGGAGGATGCGCGGTTAGCCGCAGACGCGGAACGCAAGGCCGCCGCGGAGCGCGAGGCCAAGGCCCGCGCGGATGCGGCGGCGGAAACTCTGCGGCGGCAGGAAGCCGATCAAGCGCGGGCGGCGGCATTGCAGGCGCAGGCGGATGCGGAGAGGTTGCGAAAGCAGGCAGAGGAAGCGGCGGCGGCGGCGGCGAAGAATCAACAGGACGCGGAAGCAGCCAGGGCAGCAGCTTTGGCGCAGCAGCAGGCGGCGGAAGCCCAGGCAGAGGCGGCCCGGAAAGCCGCGGAGCAAGCCCAGAAAGAGAAAGCCGATATTCGGGCGCAACTGCTGGCGCAGCTGAATCAAGTTCTGCAGACGCAAGATACGGCGCGCGGGTTGATCGTGAACATGTCGGATGTGCTTTTTGATTTCGGCAAGTACACGCTGAAGCCGGAGGCGCGTGAGAAGCTAGCGAAGATCTCGGGAATCGTGATGGCCCATCCTGGATTGAACCTGCAAGTCGAGGGATATACCGACAGCGTGGGCAGCGATCCAGTGAACCAGCAGTTATCCGAGCGGCGCGCGGATACGGTAAAGGATTATTTGATCCAGCAGGGCGTGCCGGGGTCGGCGGTAACAGCGCAGGGATTTGGAAAGGCGAATCCCGTGGCGACGAATGATACGACGGAGGGCCGCTCGAAGAATCGCAGAGTGCAGCTGGTTGTGAATGGGGAAGCGATTGGGAAGGCTGCGCCCGGAGCCTCGCCGGGACAGTAGGAAGATTGAAGTGAGGAAGTTAGAAGCAATTAAGTAAAGAAAGAAGTGGCGGGGCGAGATGTCTTTCGCCCCGCTTTTATTTCTTACGATACGTGATTGCCGGCGAGAGAGTTGAGATTCTTCGGCGATCCTTGTCGGATCACCCCAGGATGACACTTCGCGTATCGTCGTCCGGGGCCGCCCCGGGGTCAGGTGCGGTCAGCCATGCCTTCGTGGCTGAGTTCGCGCTGGGCGGCGTGGGAGCCAGCCAGGTCATGGCTGCGGCGATGATGCGCGATGAGGTGCAGCAGGAACATCAGGACGAGGATGCCGCCGAAAGTGACCACGATAGTGGCGCCGGTGGGAGTGTCGAGTTGCACGCTGAGATAGCAGCCCAGGGCGGAGACCAGCGTGCCCATGGTCCAGCCGATAGCGAGACGCGGGCCGATGCGGTCTGCGAAGAGCATGGCGCCGACGCTGGGGACGATGAGATAGCAGAAGACTAAGAGGACACCGGCGATGGCGACCGAAGATGTGACGACGAAACCAAAGGAAGCATAGAAGAGGAAGTCCCAGAAGCGCACGCTGATACCGAGATTCTCGGCTTTGTCGTGGTTCATGGAGATGAGCAAGAATTTTTTGCGGAAGATGTAGTGGAAGATGCCGACGAGGGCGTAGAGGATGGCGGTCTTGCGGACTTCAGGCCAGGAGACGGCGAGGATGTTGCCGACCAGCATGTCTTTGAGGTGCTCGGTCTCGCCGGTAGCTTTGCTCATCAAGAGGATGGCGATGGCGGAAGCGACTGAGTAGGCGATCCCGATGAAGGCTTCCTGCGGGATGTGGCCGCGACGGGTGCGCGCGAAAGCGAAGATGGCGGCGCCGCAGAAGGTGAAGGCGAGGCTGATCCAGTAGGAACCGCGGCCGTGCGGGTCCATGCCGACAACGATGGCGACAGTAGCGCCGAGGGCAGCGATTTGTGCGAGGGCGAGATCGACGAAGATTACCCCGCGTTCTACCACGTGTACGCCGAGATAGGCGTGAATGCCGGTCAGGATCAGGCTGGCGACGAACGGGGCGATCAGAAAGGCAAAAATCTCCATCGAAGGATCTCCGTCTTACTTAGTCGTGTCGAACGCTTGCTTGAGCTTGGCGATGTCGTAATCGAATAGTGAGAAGTAATCCTTGATTTCCTTTTCGCCGCCGACCGATGGCGGAAGGACGAGGACCTGGCCGCCGGTTTCGCGGGCAATGGCGTTCGGAGTTTTCAGGTCGAAATAGGGCTCGACGACGATGATTCTTATGTTGTCGCGCTTCATTTGCTGGATCAGCTCGACGGTGTGCTGCGGACTCGGTGGAATGCCGGGGCGCGGTTCGACGTAGCCGACGACGTTCAGTTGGAAGTGCTCTGCGAAATTGGGCCATGAGCGGTGGTAAGTGACGATTTTGCGGCCGCTGTAAGGCGCCATTTGCGCAAGCCACTTCTGGTCCGCTTCTTTGAGACGCTTCTCGAAGTCGGAGTAGCGTTGCGAGAAATAGGCGGCGTCGCCGGGATGCATTTCACTGAGCTTGCCAGCAATGCCTTTGGCAATGCGGAGGCCGTTTTCGGGGTCGAGCCAGTAGTGGGGGTTGCCGAGCGGATGGACATCACCTTCGGCGCGGGTGACCTGACCGGTCGGAATCTCAAGAATTTTCGCGAAACGCGAGGCGTCGAAATAGCCCGGTCCGCCCACCTGAATTTTGGGATTTGTGGATTGCGTGATGAGCGGGGGGAGCCAGCCGATTTCCAGCTCGAGGCCGACGACGATGAGCAGGTCGGCGCGCTTGAGTTTGAGGAGGAAGCTGGGCTTGGCGTCGACGAAGTGCGGATCCTGATAGCCACGGGCGATAGATTCGGCTTCGACTTTGTCGCCGCCGACTTCCTGAGCCAGGGCCGCGAGGTCGCTGGTGGCGGTCATGATCTGGACTTTTCCAGCGGCGCGAGTGGGGGGTGGACAAGCGAGCGCGAGAACGAGTGCCAATGCCGCCAGGAAGGCAGTAATCCGAGTAATCAGATGACGAGCGTACATTTTGTCTCCCACAGGCGCGACGGGGCCTGCTGTTGTGAAAAATCAGAACGGGTGAGCGCCATGCGCACCCATGACGAACAGGAACTGGAATAGCAGTTCGTTGGCGTTCGAGAAATCGCCAGGATTCGCCAGCGCAAGATGTCCGAAGCGGTATTGCCCACGGATCTGGCTGAACTCGCTGGGCCAATAGGTAAGAATAGCGGAAAAGCCGGTGTCGGTCAGATTGGCGTTGTTGGCGTGACCACTGCGGTCGAAACGGCCTCCGACGGTCCAGCGGCGGTTCACGCGATACTCGGCAGAAGCGTAGGTACCGAAAGCGTGTTGCGTCTGGAAGGCATTTAGCGTGGAGAGCTGGTCGCGGGCGCTCCAGAAAAGCTCGGTGCGGAACAGAAAGTTCTTGTAGATGGCGCGACGCAGCGGCTTCCAGCGTAGGGTGGCGTCGACACCGTAAAGATTGGTGAGGAAGTGATCGGGGTCGAAGAAGACGTTGTTGGCGACGGTGCCGGCATCGTTGTGGCCGCGGGAGTAGGAAACGCCGAGGTCGAGGTTAGTCGACTCCGACAGGTCGCGATAGGCGCGGAGGTGGCCGACCACGCTGAGATCTTCGCGGCGTTGCGCGGAGTAGAGATCGCTGGAATCGCCGCGGAAGACTTGTGCGGTACCTTGTATGAACCAATTCTTCGGAGCAGGAAGGAATCGCGAAATGGAGATGCCGGCGTCGTCGATGCCGTCTTCGCCGCCGACCAAATTGTTAGTGGCGAGCGGGCGGTCGATATAAGGAAGGGCATGATTGTGGATGGTGTTGACCTTGCCGAAGTCGGCGCGCATTTTGCCGACCTTCATCAGGAGGCCTGCGGGGAGTGAAGTGAAGGTGACGTAGGCTTCTTCGACTTCGACACCTTCTTCGCCGAAGGAGATGAACGCGTCAGCGCGCGCGTAAGGATCGATGATGGCTTGGAGGCCGACCTCGGACTCGTGGAGTTCGAGGGAGCGCCCTGGTGCGACGTCGTTGTGCCCGGCGGTGCCGATAAAATCGCCGATCAGGCTGACGTCGGGGTTCAGCAGTTTCGCGTTGGAGGTCGCGCCGCCGTAGGTCTGCGTCTGAGTTTGCGATTGGGCTTGCATGGACTGCACGGTCTGAGCCGGCGCAGCTGGATCTGGTGACGCGGGAGTGGCGGAGGCACTCGCAACGGGGATGGAGCCGGGCTGAACACTGGTGGAGGCAAGCAGCAACCCGTCCTTGCTCAGCGGCGCCGGAGATTTTGCATCGCGGACGGCGCTCAACTCGCCGCGCAGCAGGGCAACTTGCTCCGCCAACGAGCGCACTTCGTCTTCGAGGGTTTTTATGCGCGCGTCGGCGTTCGCAGGCATCGGTGCACCGGCACTGGTGGCCTGTTCTGCAGGAGGCGCGGACGTGTGATTGTTCCTATCCGACTCTTGCGCGCGCAGCTTCGCAACAGGTAACGCAAGCAATGCGAAAACTGACAAAATCGCGATTCTCTTCATGGCGCATCTCCTGCTAACGAAATCGAGACCAATTGTGGTGGATCCAGACAGCCCGGAAACGGCAAGAGGGTCAGGCGAGGGGAGGAGCGCGGGGGGAAGAAGGCCGACAATCGGCAGAAGCAATACCGCTGGCCGGAGAGAGCTTTGTGAGGCGATCCACGACGGGAATCAACGCGATGCCTGGCAAGGGCGTGACAATCGCCAAACCGGCGACTGCGCATAAGGGACAGAGGTGCGAACTTGTGGCTTGCGAATTCGTGTCTACGCAGAAATGGAATTGTGCCGCGATCAGGATGATCACGAAAGACAACGCCACCACCGCAACCCGGGACATCCGCGCAGGCATGTACTTCATATGACGCAGGTTACTGGATTTACGTTGCAACCACACCTGCGTGCCGCCTTGTAGTACACCTCGTGCAACCAACTCGAACAGGGGTCCGTCTAAAATGTTACTCTGAGCGGCAAGGGTGTATGCACTGGCGTGATCACAAATTAGGACGAACCGGCCTACAGCGCTCGCTGGCCGTTTTCGCTTGCCTGGCGCTGCTTTACTTCGCCGGCGGCGGCTCGATCCTGCACCATCATACTGGCGGCCACGAGACCGCGTGTCACATCTGCCAAGCGCTGCACATGCCTGCGCTGGCGGTGGCGCCGGCGAAGATTGTTCCGGCGGCGCAGCAAGTCGCGTGGCATGAACCACTCCCTCAGCGTGTCGCTCCCACGGATTCGTTCGCTCTCCATCGTGCTTCCCGCGCGCCTCCAGCCGCGTAGTCCCTCTCCTTGAAATAGTTTGGTCCATCCGGCCGTGGCTTCATCATTTTGCGGCCGCGCTTATCGCCGGAACACAGGCACGAGTGCCTGTGCAACCTCGATTCCCCATCGCAGCTCCATCGCGCTCCATCCGGCGGGACCTGCGTAATGCTTTTCCACTTGGATGTCTCTATTCACACTTCGATCGCCTCGGCGAGGGGCAGAGTCCCATACGGGACGGAGGAAAAATGATAATAAGTTCGCGCAGTTTGCGGAGCGGGTACGGGCTCCTGGGATTGAGTTGGCTCTTGTTGCTGTTGGCGACACCCAGTCGCGCGCAGGTCGGGAATTCCGGATCGATCGAAGGAGTGGTTAAGGATCAGTCCGCCGCGGCAGTAGCGAATGCGACCGTCGAGATTTCCTATCCCGTCAGCGGTTATAGCCGCACAACTTCGACAGCGTCGGATGGTTCCTTCCGGTTCACAAACGTGCCGTTCAATCCGTACCATCTGGTAGTCACCGCCAGCGGGTTCGCGTCGTTTGCGCAAGACGTGGATGTTCGGTCCGGCGTGCCCATGTCAGTGCCCGTCACCTTGAAGGTTGGGAGCGCGGCAACAACGGTTACTGTCGAGGCCACCGGCGCCGACCTGGTGGAAAACGATGCGACATTTCACACCGATGTGGATCGCGGTCTTTTCGACAAGCTGCCACTGGAAAGCCCGTCGTCTTCGGTAAGCTCTCTGGTGACGCTGGCGTCACCTGGGGTAGTAGCGGATTCGAACGGGTTGTTTCACGGCCTCGGCGATCACGCGGAGAATTCGTTTTCCGTTGACGGACAACCGATCACCGATCAGCAGAGCAAGGTTTTTTCGAACCAGATTCCCGTGGAGTCGATTCAATCGCTGGAGGTGATTTCCGGAGCGCCGCCGGCCGAATTCGGCGATAAGACAAGCCTGGTGATCAAGGTGACCACGCGCTCCGGCCTAGGGCAGACCAAGCCCACGGGCAGCGTGCGAGCATCGTACGGATCTTTCGGGACAACGACAGCGGGCTTCGACATGGCCTACGGCGGTCAGAAGTGGGGCAACTTCATTTCGGCGAGCGGCTTGAATACCAGCCGCTTTCTGGACCCGCCGGAGTTCGAGGTGATGCACGCCAAGGGAAACGAGCAAAATCTGTTTGACCGCGTGGATTTTCAGTTGAGCCAAGCGGACAGCATCCATTTCAATGCGGGCTACACGCGTTCGTGGTTTCAGAATCCCAATTCGTTTGACGCGCAGCTTCACCTGTGCCCTCCCGGTCTGGGGTTCGATTGCGATGCGACGGGAGCATTCCTAGTGAATCCCGTGACCGGCGCTGCTTTGGGGCCCAGCGATCAGCGTTCGCAGATCAAGACGTTCAACCTGGCTCCCACGTGGACGCACCTGTTTGGGTCCACCACACTGTTTACGTTTGGCGTCTTCGGACGGCGGGATCACTACAATTTCTATCCGAGCGCCGATCCGTTCGACGACTTTAGCCCGCTGCTGCAGAGCGAGACCATCGCACAAGATCGTACGCTGGGCAACCTGGGTGTTCGCGCCGACGTTTCGTACGTGAAAGGGAGACACAACGTAAAGGCGGGCGTCACGTTTCAGCATACCTTCCTGACCGAGAAAGACAGCCTCGGGATCGTGGATTCGACATTCCTTCCATCGTTGACAGACGCCAACGGCGATCCATGCTTTGTGGGCGGCGTGGCGTTGGCCGATCCGTGCTCGTTGCTGCTTCCCATTGACCTGACCCGCGGGGGCAGTCTGTTCGGGTTTCGCGGCCACGCGGATATCAAGGAAGTGGCGCTTTATCTCCAGGACACGATCACCGCGGGCAACTGGTCGTTTAACCTGGGCGTGCGCGGCGACATCTATCGCGGCATCAGCCAGGACAGCCAAGTGGAACCTCGGCTGGGAATCGCATATAACATCAAGCCTTCGAACACCGTGCTGCGGGTTTCCTATGCTCGGATTCTGGAGACTCCCTTCAACGAAAACCTGGTCGTCGGAAGCCTGGGAGATGCGGCTGGTGTGTTCTCCAGCGTCCTGGGCTCACCGGGGCCAATTCGATCCGGGCAGCGAAATGAGTTTCACGCGGGATTCCAACAAGCCTTCGGGCGGCATCTGGTCGTGGATAGCGATTACCTATGGAAATACACGCACAACGCCTTTGACTTCGGCGTGCTGTTTAACACCCCCATCACATTTCCGATCGCCTGGCACAATTCGAAGATCAGTGGTTTTTCGATTCGCGCTCGCGTTCCGGATTTTCACGGCTTGACGGCGTTCGTGGTGCTCAGCGGCGTGAATTCGCGATTCTTCAATCCGCAAGTCGGCGGATTGGGTACGGACTTCACCACCCAAGGCGCGTTCCGGATCGATCACGATCAGAAGTTTCAGCAAACGACGCACGTGCAGTATCAGCCCAAGAAGAACTGG
>Ga0157378_10000195_pt1 | contig 58873 bp, 34 predicted proteins | sample M65metaG_FD_115309 | JGI IMG/M metagenome (GOLD analysis project Ga0157378, IMG submission 115309) | Miscanthus rhizosphere microbial communities from Kellogg Biological Station, Michigan, USA - M6-5 metaG | ecosystem: Host-associated > Plants > Roots > Rhizosphere > Soil | place: USA: Michigan... | reverse complement strand
TTCCTGCAACGGCACGGTTACGTGGACTTCGTGCAGCAGTGAGCTTTTACAGCTTTTTCGATCCAGCTCGTGCGAGATACGAGTGATGTGCCGAGTCAGTCGATTGTTGGAACTACGGTCAATTGACCGCGAAGACGGGCGCAATGGCGATTTTTCATCAATCAGTGATCGGCTTGAACGTACATCTGCGTGGACGGCCGTGGCTATACTTCGTTGATCAGCGCGGCAAATTGCGCGGTGATTTGTTCGGGTTTAGCAATTACACGGGCGCAATCGCGGCCCTCGTGTTCATGCTCCTACTGGCGATCTCCAATGATCTCTCACTACGACGACTCGGCACTCAACGTTGGAAGTCATTACAGCGTTGGACCTATGCAGCCGTGGCGCTCACGTTTGCACATGGAGTTGCTTACCAACGTATCGAGAAGCGATACATCGGGTTGGAGGTCGTTGTTTGGGCAACAATGGTTGTGGTGTGCACAGTCCAAATTGTCGGGTTCTTGACGTTGAGGCGAAAAGCAGACGTTTAGGCCACGAAAACTCGATTTGCATCCAAGTGTTGGGGTGTCGATTCGCGTTGCGACGTACGAGAATGTTGTCGGCTATGCCAGTCGCACGCGCCGTAGCAGCTGCGCGTTAATCGCCACAATAACTGTACTGACCGACATCAGCACAGCACCGATTGCTGGCGAGAGCACGATGCCCCATTTAGCCAGGACCCCAGCAGCGAGTGGAATCGCCACGACGTTGTAGCCCGTCGCCCATGCAAGATTCTGGATCATCTTGCGGTAGCTGACCTTTGATAAATCAATTATTCGCGGCACATCGCGAGGATCGCTGCGAACGAGCACAATATCTCCCGCTTCGACCGCGACATCGGTGCCAGCTCCGATTGCAATCCCCACGTCTGCACTGACCAGTGCCGGTGCATCATTTACGCCATCCCCGACCATAGCGACGCGCTTGCCCGCGCGCTTCAACTCGGCGATTTGTGCTGACTTTTGTTCTGGCAGGACTTGCGAGAAAACGACATCAATTCCGAGCTCTTTGGCGACGGAATCAGCTACCGCATGTGCGTCGCCGGTCATCATCACAACTTGAACACCGCGATCGTGCAGGAGCCTTACTGCATCGTGCGATTCCGGTCGAACCACGTCAGCGAGGGCAAAGAGTGCCAGCACCGCATGTTGCTCAGTCAGGTAAATTGCAGACTGTCCACGACTACCTGCTTCGCCCGCTGCGCCACTGAAAGATTCAGGAACAGCTACTCCCAAGGTCTGCAGTAGCGCCGGACCACCCATGTACAGTTCGCGACCATCCACGCGCGCCTTCACTCCCTTTCCGGGAATGGCTTTAAACGCTTCTGCACGTGGGATGGTCAGTTTGCGTTCTTCAGCGCTTCTCACGATACCTCTTGCAATCGTGTGCTCCGAATCGCGTTCCACAGCAGCAGCAAGCCGCAATGCCGCTTCGGATGCAAGATTGGTCGCCGTCACAATGTTCACCACGCCAAACTCGCCTCGAGTAAGCGTTCCTGTCTTGTCGAACACGACAGCATTGAGATTCCGTGCGTCTTCAAGGCCACGACGATCACGCACCAGGAGCCCACTATGGGCTGCAAGAGTCGTCGAAATTGCAACTACCAGCGGAATTGCGAGTCCAAGCGCATGAGGACAGGCTATGACAAGGACCGTGACCAGCCGCTCGATCGCAAATGCAGGAGCAGCATGAAGCGAAAGCCAGACAATCAGGGTCAGGGCCCCCGCTCCCAGCGCCACCAGTGTGAGGACAAATGCAGCGCGATCTGCCAATGCCTGTGCTCGGGAACGCGATGACTGAGCTTGCGCGACCAATCTCATGATCCCGGCAAGTGCGGTGTGTTCGCCAGTTCCGGTGACTTCGATCCGTAATGAGCCTGAGCCATTGACCGTACCCGCTATCACTTTGTTTCCGACCCCTTTGTGGACAGGCCGCGACTCGCCGGTAATCATTGATTCACTAACGGCGCTCTCGCCCTGACGCACGACACCATCCGCTGGAATGTTTGCACCGGGACGAACAAGAACCAAGTCTCCCTCTCGCAAGTTGGAAACGGGTATCTCCTCCATGCGCTCCCCGATTACACGCACGGCGGTGTCAGGCAGGAGTTTCGCCAATTCCTTGAGTGCACCCTGCGCCTGCGCAATCGAGCGCATCTCGAGCCAGTGGCCGAGAAGCATGATCGTTACGAGTGTTGACAACTCTTCCCATAGCGGCATTCCTGGATACCCGACCGTCACCGCAGCGCTGAAGAGAAACGCAACCGAGATGGCGAGCGCTATGAGCGTCATCATGCCGGGCAGGCGGTCCCCAAGTTCGCGTATTGCCCCTTGGATGAATACCCAGCCACCAAAGACAAAAACTGCTGTTCCGAAGACAGGAGGAATCCACATGGCCCCGGGAAAAGGCGGAGCCGTGTATCCGAACGCCCGCTGCAGCATGTGCCCCCATACAAGCGTAGGAATCGTCAGGACGAAGGATAGCCAAAACTTGCGCCTGAACATTGCAATGCTGTGACCAGCGTGTTTGTGATGTCCTGCGTGATGTGCGTGTACCCCCGGCGCCTGTGCTCCCATATTCTTCTGTTTCGGATCTTCGGCCGGGCGGGGTGTGGCAGCGGGTTCGTGACTATCAGGCCCGTGACCGTGACTGTGGTGGTACATTTTATTGCCCTCTCCCAAAGAGACGAACCCGTAAGAACACCAAAGCCCCAACGGGATGGCTTCCGTACTGCGCTTTAAGCGTGTCCGGAGTCGAGTAGACCATAAGCTGTGCACCGGGAGCGACCGCGAAGTGTGGGAACATGAAATCTCGATCGTATCCGACGGTGTAGGCTTGCACGCGCCCGATGATGCTTTCCTGAAGATTCGGCGGCTCAGGAATATTACGGAATAGCAATTCGTTCGTGCGGTCCGCGTTTTCGATGCGTCCCCACACATAATTGCGTTTCGCGAAGCGCAAGGTGGACTCGGCCAGGTAGCCGTTCCACACCACCCCATCCGAGGTGCGATTGCGGCCCCACACCAGCGTACTGGCCCAATTCCCGCGGGTGATCGGGCGGTTGTACATAACCGATGCAGTCATGCGATCAACGTTTTCGTTTGGGTAAAGAGCCTCGGGACTGGTTAGGTGTGCGAAGGAATATTGAGCGCTCCAATTCTGCGCAGGGTTAACCGTCGCTCGAATCGACCATGAATCAATTCTTCCCGAATCGATATCCCATCGGAACTCGTCCGGTTCGCGACCGTGGAAACCAGAAGCTTCAAGACGAGCGACCTTGTATGTTAGGCCAGTGGTGATGACATCGTCCGCGATGTGAGTGGAGTCTTGCAGATGATGCCCCAGCGGCGCCATAGGATTCTCTGATGCCGAAGCGCGATGAGCATAAGCAGTTGGGCCCATGGCTGGGTCTCCCACAGGTGCGACATAAAACGACAGCAAAGTCTTATCGCCCAGATTCAGGTCATAGAGAGCTGCTAGCTCCATCACGAAATCGTGCGGGTGCTGACCGTCCACAATGGGCTTTCCATAAGCGGTCTCACCCTGTTGAAAAAGTTCAGGGTAGTACTGGTTCGTCACGGTTGCAGGTTCCAGGCTCAGCATCGTGCGCATCGTGAATGTGCCGGGGCCGAGCTCACGTTGTGCCATAGGCATGAACCAGTTGGTTGAAAAAACCTTGTCAGAACCACGATTTCCGCTCTGTTGCAACACATTCAAAAAAGCTTCGCCGTGGAACATAAGCATCCACTTGCCCCAAGATGTCATTAGCATCGGCATGGGAGTGGAGTTCGGTTCGGCACTTGTGCCAGATGTTCCGTGAAGCGTGATTGCCTCGACCAACGTCTTCGGCGGCTCGTTCATGTTCATCTGCGTACCGGCCACATGACGGCAACCCATTTCTTGCATATTCCCGTGCTGCTGAGGCTTCGCAGGCTGTTGCTGCTGGGGACACGGCATCTGCATCCCAGGCATTTGCTGGCGTTGCGGCTGTGTACTTTGCGCTGTTGAGTCTTGCTGTGTATCGTTTCGGCCGAGCTGCTGTGCCCAACAGTTAAGGGACATCGCAATTATTATGAGGGTGCAACGATGAAAGCTCTTTAGTCCTGACATTCCATTTCCTCAACCACTAGACTGACGGCGACCAGATGAACGGCGCAGCGGGACACCATTAACGTGTCCACAAAGCCTGAGGAGTATGCAAATGGATCAGATTCGAAGGACTAATGGACCTGGAGGCGAAGAATCGTTCGCGGCAGTTGAGAGAGTCAAGTCGGCAACTGACTGAGGGTCCATTGGCGTGCTGACCCATTCGGTAACGAAGGCTGCAACCACGGACGTTGGCGTGATAGGAGTGGCCGGTGGAATCTGCTGCCCAGCATAGCAGCAGCTATGGGCAGGATCAGGAATCTGGTTGTGGCCGTGGCAACCTACCGGCACCGAACCTTTCCGCAACGCAACGCCGCCTGATGTTAACCCAAAGCAGAGAGAAGGCAGCAGCAATCCCAACACCAGGATGAACGCAACAATCGCCACTGGCTTTGGGTTGCGCATGACTTATACGCTTATGATGCCATAGAACTCAATTTGGCAAAAAGGTCAAGGCCGGATCTGAAGCGCCCTCGCAAGCTCGCGTTCCAGCCTCGCAGACCAGGACTAGATCCCCGTCACCTAGATCTGGGTGGCGCAACGGGAGTTGCTGCAGTGGTATGCACTTCGCCCCGGGAATATGACCCACGGCAAATTCAGCTTCCGAACGCACGTCTACAATCTCGGGCTTCTGGCCTGAACGGCATAACTGCAAGAGCTCGTCTACGCTGATGGTGGCACTCAAAGATTTTTCCTCTCAAATAGGAAGAGCCCTGTAGGAAACAAAAGGATTCATCCGGTTCGATTTTCTCTGTGAAATAACCACACTACCAAAAACGTGGATTAAGCTCGCCAATTGGTGGCGAGGTCGATAGTATCCGTAGAATTCAGTACGCAAGGTCCAACGCTTGGAACAGAAAAGGGACGTGGAGCGCGACTTTGAAGACGATAGTTGCCCAGAACCGGACATGCTTCTTCAAATCTCAGCGATCACAACTTTGCGTTTTTGTTCGCCTAAAACCGAGTCGCTCCACCCCCGGAGGAAAGTGGCGGCCTTGGATTGCCGTTGTCAGCAGTTGCAGGTGGCCTGACGCGATGCTCTTCTTAAAGACGCGCTTAGGGATAGGGACAGAGTTGATACTGCTGTCCGCCGCTACAGCGTCTGCAGAAACGCTACGAGATCGGATTTCTGCCGGGCCGATAAATTCAGATTGAACCTCTGGTCATAAAACTCGACAACATCGTTCAGGGTGGCGGCTGCGCCGTTATGGAAATATGGTGCACGTCCAGCCAAACCGCGCAGAATCGGGCCTTTCACTTTTCCTATGTCAGCACAATTCCCTGATTTCATGGCGCGTCCGATGTCCGTGACTTGGATCGCCGGGCTTCCGTCATTGCACTGCACGGTGTAAATCGGCAGCCCGGAGATGTCTAATGCCGCAACAGCCGGGTACGCTGTGGTACCGATATTCAACGGCACCGGGAAGGAGTGATTCCCGACGTTCGGACTATCGTGACAAGTAGTGCAAGTCCCATTGTGAACCCTCTCGCCAAGAGCATCATTCAAACCAGCGACGCCGGTGATCGGAATAGGAAGGTTATTGAACAGCGCCTGGCCGCGCACCACCGCCTGCCGCTTCGGCTGGGAGGAGAGGCTTGCCCACTTGTTGTAAAGCGTAAATGCATTTGAATTGAAAGCTAAGCCATTTGGATCGCTACCGAAGGCGTCATTGATCCCAATGTAAAACTGCTGCGTCGACAGATTCTTCGCCCCACCAGCTGCTCCGAAGGCGGTGAGGTTGCCCGCATTTTCATCCTGGGCCTGCGCCGTATACAGCGCGGTCTCGAAAGCCACGATCTGAGCCACCTGTTGCGCAGTCGGCGCGGTCGCTGCCTGAGCATGGCCCAGGGTCGCGTCGACTGCCTGATTGCTCAAGCTCTGGGTCAAATTGATGGACTTGCCAGGGATCGATCCCGGAACGCTCTCCCGGCCGTCCCACATGACGGCGCTGAGGAAGTCAAGGTTCGTTGCTGGCAGCGGGCGGCGGTAGAACGCCGGCTGTGCCGCAGTTGTCTCTGGACAGGAGTACGGGTCCTGGATGTCGGCAATGGTGAACTGCGCATTGCCGGGTGTCGCCATCGAGATACGAATCAAGCCCTTGTTAAGCAACAGGCTGTACGCTGATTCCCGCAAGTTAAAGCTTGAGACGTCCGCGCTCGGGCAATTCGAGCCGTCAACCGGGCGAAAGATAGGATCGAACCCGTTGCTGGAATTGAAACGCGCCTGAATATCCTGTGGAGTAACCGTCCATGCATCGCGTGCGACGTGGCAGCTTCCGCATGTTCGGCCATTCGTCCCCAGCTTCTGAAAGAAAGGATTGCCTTGATCCACTCCCCCCGCGTTGCTGTAGCTGCTCAGCGTGCCAGTTGCATCGTGTGAATTCAGCGGATTAGGCGAGAGGCTGCCGGCAAAGATGCTGGCAGCGAAGGCCACGAGCATAACAAGAAGCAGTCCACCTCTTGCAAGTTCCGGGTTGCGCGACCAGCGAAACCTTAGTTGAAGTCTTTCTCTCCACGTGAACATTTGGATCCCCCTCCCACATCGGTCCTACGCTTTGGTTCCTCGCACGCGGCAGTGAACTGCATTCCCTCGTCATGGGATCGTCCGTTGCTGGTACCGAAGTCACGGTGCGCAGCCCTATTTGTTGTTCCAGAATTGGCTTCCATTTGGTGGTCGGGCCACATTGTGGTTGGAAGCACGGGAACGGTCAACCGAACTTGGGCTGATTTTCGGATAACCGTCGAACTAGCTGAAAAGGCGGGTTTTCAGGCGAATTCTAAGCCGTACATCTGTCTGACAGCGTGATGGTAAACTTCTACGCATTTAGGTGTCGGTGTATGTCGCAGTCACAGCCGAAGCCATTGATCGTGCGGTTCTCTGTCTTTGAGGTCAACGTTGCCAGCCGCGAATTGTTCAAGGGCGGCACTCGTCTCAAGGTCCAAAAGCAGCCGTTCGAAATCCTTTGCATGCTGCTCCAACGACCCGGTGAAGTCGTGTCTCGCGAGGAATTACGCGAGCGTTTGTGGCCGGAAAATACATTTGTCGAGTATGAGGACAGCTTAAATACCGCTGTCCGAAAGCTACGGGCAGCACTTTCGGATTCATCAGAACTGCCAAGATACATCGAAACGGTTGCGCGTCAAGGCTACCGGTTCATAGCACCGGTCCAATATCCAAATCTCCAGTCGACCTCCATCCCATCCGGGTCCGCAGAGAGTTCACCGACGCCTCGACATAGTTCTGCAGGGAGTCTGGTTCCATGGAAGATGTGGTCAAGTCCACGGCGTTCTATTAGTTTGGGCCTTCTGCTTATTGTGTTGGCTGCAACGGGTTTTCTCTGGAAGCATTGGCGGCGAAGCCTAGTGGTCCGGGAAGGCTCGGCGACAGTTGGCACCATCCCGAAGGTCGCCGGCAAAGACTTCATCATTCTCTCTGACTTCGTAAACAAAACCGGCGATCCAATCTTCGACGAAACGTTGAAACAAGCACTGTCGATGCAACTGATGCAGTCCCGCTTCTTGAGTGTGTTATCGGATTTGCAGGTTGCAGAGGTAATGCGCCGTATGGGACGCTCGCCTACAGAGGTACTGACTCCTGAATTGGCTGCCGAAGTCTGCCAGAGAACCGGCGGCAAAGCCGTCCTCGAAGGCATGATTTCGACTCTTGGCAGTCATTACATTCTGGGTTTAGAAGCACTCGATTGTTCGAACGGCGAAACTTTGGCGGTGACTCAGACTGAGGTCGAAACCAAGGAAAATGTCCTTCAGGCCGTGTCGCTGGTTGCATCGCAGGTGCGTGGCAAACTTGGTGAGTCCCTGCCTTCGCTGAAGAAATACGATTTCCCTGTAAACGCCACGACCAATTCGCTGGAAGCTCTCAAGGCGTTCAGCATGGGACTGGCGGCTGAGCGCAATGCAGGAGTCACAGCCTCAATCCCCTTTTATCAACATGCAATTCAGCTCGATCATAACTTCGCACTGGCCTATGCGGTTCTGGGCCGTGCCTATGAAGATTACGGCGAAGACGGAAACGCGATGCGCCACTATGACCGTGCATATCAACTGAGAAGACGGCTGAGTGAACGTGAAAGGTATCTTGTCGCGACCTTGTACAACGAAACCGTGACCGGCGACCTGGAACAAGCGAGAAAGACGGGTGAGCTCTGGACGGCAACCTATCCGACAGACAGCTACGCTCGAGAGAAACTGGCGACAGTGTACGCCGATTTGGGCGCGATGCAGGAAGCGTACAGTCAAGCAAAGGAAGCGCTTCAGTTGAATCCAGGTTCCGGGGTGAACGTCTTCAATATGGTGGAGGCGGCACTCGATATCGACCAACTCGATGAAGCGACGCGAGTCATAAGTGCTGCGAACTCGCGAGGTCTGGCCGGAGAAGAAATCCATGAGAGCTCATACGAGATTGCATTTCAGCGCGGGGACACAGCGGAGATGGAACGCCAGGTCGACTGGGCGATGGGCAAGTCCGGAATCGAGGAGTACCTGTTAGTGCTCGATTCACAGACCGATGCTTACTTCGGGCGGATTCATGCGGCAAGAGACCTGTCGCATCGAGCACGGGAATCTGCAATGCGAAACGAAGCGAGGGAATTTGCAGCGAACGACGAGGTGATGTGTGCGTTGCTCGAAGTTGAAGTTGGCAACACAGCGTTAGCCGGTCAGCACATACGTTCGGCTTTGTCTCTGGCTCCAACGCGAAACATCAAAGTACAAGCGGCATTGGCACTGGCTAGAAGCTCTCATGCTGATTCAGCACGAGCACTCCTGCGAGAGCTGGAGGCCAACAACCCCGCCAATACCCTGATCAAGTACTACTGGGTGCCAGCTATTAAGGCGTCAATCAGCATTCAGGGAGGCAACCCGCGTGCAGCGATCTCCCAGTTAACGATTGTGGCACCATATGAGCTGAGTCAGCCGGCTACGCTGAATGCTTCACTCTACATGTACCCTGCATACATTCGGGGAGAAGCCTACTTGGCGGTTCATGAAGGCAGAGCAGCTGCGGCAGAATTCAGAAAGGTGCTGGAACATCATGGGGTGGTGCAGAATGGGCTTCTGGGCGCCTTGTCGAGATTGCAGCTCGCTCGCGCCGAAGCTATGAGCGGGGATCTTGCTGAGGCGCGGCAGGAATACAGAGACTTTCTCTCCCTCTGGAAAGATGCTGACGGCGACGTCCCATTGTTAGAGAGAGCTAAGTCAGAATATGCAAGCTGCAATTAACACTATTGAGCCGTGTGGCCCCCGCCACTATCGGGCTGGGAAGTTGAGGAAAGCTCATAGCACATATCATTGGGCAAACGCACGTGACGCGAGGTTGACACGTCCCACCCCGGCCGCGAGTGGATTATGGTTCTGCAACTTTTGAACTAAGGTCAGTAGTCTATGGCGTTATATCGCCATAACACGCCTTGGCCCAGTTTCGGGACGACTCCTCGACCCAGGAGCTTGGAACTGCTAACGTCCATCGTAGGTCTGTTCGTAATTCTTTCGCCTGAACTTCTCATTAAGCACTCTTGTCTGAGCTGACGACTCTGATCCAACCTAAGTAGGTGGCAACCTAATCTTTACTCAGAGTTCATAACTTGCTCGCTGGAGAAAGTTTGAATGAAACGTTATCGACGGATCCTGTGCCTAGTAGCCGCGACCGTGTGTTCCGCCGCGTTCTCTCAATCCTCTAATCCTTACTATCACAAGTTTTACAACATCGAAAAAGCGAAAGGCTGGGCTGGGTATGCACTACTTTCTCCCAGTTGGTCAATCTGCAGTTCTTGTTCACCCACAGGAAGCAACATCAATTGGTCACGGGCGACGGGAATTTCGTCTCCTGCACTCAGCGGAACCACCTCCGTACTGCACAGTATCGGAGGCACGAGGCCGTATTCGGATGTTCTCTGGAATAATCACCTCGTAGGGTCGTTCTCCTCGCAAGGGCTGCCAGATTACAGCAATACACTGACCAACAATGCCCACAACTTCATCTATGACGTTTATTTCTACGCCAAGAATATTTCCTATTCCCAGGCTCTTGAGTTTGATATTAACCAATTCACCCAAGGGAAGGGATTCATTTGGGGACACGAGTGCAGAATTGCTGGCGGACACGAGTGGGATATATATGACAATGTGAATAAGAAATGGGTGCCGACTGGCGCTTCCTGCTACCCAAAGAATAATGCGTGGAACCATGTGGTAATACAGGTGCAGAGAACGTCTGACGGGCGCCTGCTGTACCAATCCATCGCTTTGAATGGAATAACTCATACCTTGAACATTTACAAATCTCCTGGCAGCACGAACTGGAGTGGCATAACAATCAACTACCAGCAGGACGGTAATAGCGGCATGTACGATTATTCGATTTGGCTTGACAAGCTCAATTTCACCCTTTGGTAGATGACGTTCTTCGTCGCAGTGCGTACACTTCACGTTCAGCGAAGCGCGGATCTTCACATTGTCGAGCTTACGACGACCTGCCACGTGAAGTATTATGGGCGAATAAACAGCGAAGGCTTGTGAAATTGTTTGTGCTCAGCAGTTGGGAAAAACCGCTGACGACTGCTTGATCGCACTGTCAAACCACTAATGGAAATAGTGATTCCGCTATTCCTCGCTGCACTTGCGGCGCTTGTTCTCCCGATTCGGGTGAGCTGCCGGACAGGGTCACCCATTCGGGGGGCAAAGGTGTGATGTTGGAACGAGCAACCGAATTGGGTTGTGGTCCCAACCGTAGATCGATGCCCGCTGTGGAGCTGCTGCCCACGTTCCTTTGGTAAAGCCAAGCGTTGCACAAATACAATTTGGACCTGGCAGCGAATGTCAGGGAGCGTCAGTTAAGGCCAAAACCCCGTGCGTCCTAACCTGATAGATAATCGACGTCATAGGGTTAAGTATTCCGTGCGTAAATGTGAACCTCTCGAAACGCCCGAGTCCGAAGTAGCACGCCGGACCGGGGAGCCCGCCCGTGAAAAGATGGCGGAAAATTCCATTGGCGATGCTACCCGGAGACAGGCGCAGTCTGCAGGGGGCCATTTCCGTTCCTACTACAACGGACGTCTCAATGAAGCCGGTATTCGGACAACGTGTCGGGCCCACGAGCGCTTATCGTTCGCCTTTGCCGAGTAATGGAATCGTTTTTGGCTCGGTTCTACAATCGACCCATCGGGGAATCCGCTACCGTCTGGGTCGGGAGACTTTTCGGTTGTGTTCGGAAGCTTCCAGACGAACTATTCTTTTTCCCGGTTCTTAACGCTGTCTGGGTTGCTGCGAATGAATACAGCACATGGCCAGGAAGGCAGCGCCAATATTCGCCTTCGCTGGAACTACCGTCCGGATAGTGATCTACGTGATCTACACCGCCGGGCAGCGTTTCGCTAGCTCGGTTGCGGCAAAGCCGCCGCAGTTTTATGAACACGGCTTCGCCATCAACTTCACATACTCCTGGCGACCATGAAGCAACTATGAAATGAATTCTCAAGCGAGCAACGGAGACGTCAATACGTATCGCGACCGCTTCATCATCAATACCGCAGCGCTTCTGCGCTCGCTCGGCGTTGGCCTGATGGGAGTCGTACTGGGTATTTATCTCTCACGCCTCGGCTATTCAGCGCTGGGAATAGGAGTGGTTGTCGCCATCGGACTAGTTGGTTCCGCGATCGCCACTGCATTAGTAGGAGTTGCGGCGGACCGGATCGGCCGGAAGCGATTCCTGGTGACATTGTCATTGCTCACGGCTCTGGGTGGATTGGGGCTTTATGCATCAGTGAATTTTCCGCTCCTTCTCGTGCTCGCCTTCGTCGGATTGCTCAACGGCACTGGCACAGAACGCTCGGCGACTTACGCCTTGGAGCAAGCTGTGATTCCGGGCCTAGGTGCAGATGCGCGGCGAACCTGGAATCTTGCTGTTTACAACGTACTGATCGATGGTGGTGGTGCGCTTGGGGCACTCGGCGCTGGGTTACCTCTCGTTCTGCAAAACCATTTTGGCTCTTCATTGCTTAACTCTTACAAATTGCTATTTCTCGCATATTCGGCGTTGTACATCATGGTGGCAGGACTCTACCTACAGCTTTCGCCTGTGATTGAGATTAAGTGTGCCCCCAATTCGGCAGTTTCGGAAGCGATTTCGGCTAGAACGAAAAAGACGATTGGGAAGTTGACCGCTCTGTTCTCGCTCGATGTATTTGGTGGCGGTTTTCTGACTGACGCTTTGGTAGCTTACTGGTTCTTTCGGCGTTTCGGACTTTCGGAGCAAGACTTGGGTCTGGTCTTCTTCGTGGTTCACATCCTTAACGCCCTTTCGCATCTTGGGGCAGCATGGCTTGCAAGCCGAATTGGTCTCGTCAACACGATGGTGTTTACGCACTTGCCTTCCAGCCTGCTGTTGATGACTGTACCTTTCGCATCTTCGGCAAAACTTGCAATAGCACTGTTTTTTGCTCGGGAAGCTCTCGTTGAGATGGATGTTCCCACGCGACAATCATATGTTGCCTCCTTGGTCCGTCCGTCCGAAAGAAGTTTCGCGAGCGCAATCACGAATGTCGCCCGCGCCACGTGTTGGGCCATAGGTTCAGGTGTAGCTGGTGTCTTAATGCAAAATCTAGCATTCTCCGCGCCGTTGATTGTCGGTGGTGGCACGAAGATCACATACGACCTTCTCCTGTACAAGTTGTTTCGTCGCCTCAAGCCACCGGAGGAAAGCCGTGTCTAAGGGCGGAGTGGCCTGTGGCGAGGCAATGCAAGGGCGTCGAGCCGCTGTGACAGCGGTATGTAGCTGAATTCACGTGAGGGCAAAGGTTAAGAATGAGGGCAGGGAATCGCTATCGGAGGCAGAGAGTCATCCGGCACGTCATTATCGGAGCCAACAGTCTCCTACCTGGGGCCGTCGTCTGGTTCCTTTTCTTACGCCGCGATCTGATCTCGCGGGTTAGCATCGCATCGGCGTATTCGGCATTGCTCTTGACTGTGACAGCCCTTTTGCTCGGACCTTGGAATGTACTGCGACGCAAGGCAAATCCGATCCCCTTTGACTTAAGGCGTGATGTTGGAATATGGGCGGGCACCATGGCGGTGCTCCACACGGTGATCGGCTTGAACGTACATCTGCGTGGACGACCGTGGCTCTACTTCGTGGATCAGCACGGCAAATTGCGCGGTGATTTGTTCGGGTTTAGCAATTACACGGGCGCAATCGCGGCGCTCTGGTTTCTGCTGTTGCTGGCAATCTCCAATGATCTGTCATTACGACGACTCGGAACGCAACGATGGAAGTCATTACAGCGTTGGACCTATGCAGCCGCGGCGCTCACGTTTATCCATGGAGTTGCGTACCAACATATCGAAAAGCGATACCTCGCGTTTGAAGCCGTTGTTTGGGCAACAATGGTTGGGGTGTGCACAGTCCAAATCGTCGGGTTTTGGACGTTGAGACGAAAGGCAAACGCTTAGACTGCGAAAACACAGTTCGCGACCATCCACGCGCGCCTTCACTCCCTTTCCAGGAATGGCTTCAAACGCTTCTGCCCGTGGGATGGTTAGCTTGCGTTCTTCTGTGCTTCTGAGGATGCCGGTTGCAATGGTGTGCTCCGAATCGTGTTCAACAGGAGCGGCCTTTCTTTTTCCTTGACCTTTTCTCGGTGGGTGATGATAATTCGCGGCATTCGCCACGCCGTCGTCAATTGCTACCTCAACGTTGTTCCGGGGACTTAATCTCCGGCTCGCCAAGTGGGAAACCGAACCTTTACTGGGGGGTATTTAAGGGTCGTGAACCGCGAAGATAGCGGTGCAGAAACCCGTTTTCTCAAGCTCTCCATGAGCCATGAGGAGCCGTCCGGCGAGCGCAGCGACGCTCGGTTCATTCCCGGCCTTCCTCCGCCGACTCGCGGGGCAGTCTCGATCGGGCAAGCTCGCCCGGGGGCGCGAATTGTAAATTCCAATGGCGTACCCGGCACTCTCGGCTGCTTGGCGCGGACACTGCATGATGGCCAGCCAGTCCTGTTGAGCACATGGCATGTTCTGTTCGGGAACAAAGCGCCGGAGGCGAGCGCCGTCTGGTTGCAGGACGACTCCGCTTCCAAACCAGGCTTCCTAAGAATTGGGCGCCTGCTTTATGGAAAACTGGGCGTCGTGTACTTCGAGGGGCAGGAGTGCCACATCGACTGTGCTATTGCCGCTCTCCAGCCGTCGCAGACACGCCACAACAGCGCCGAGCGCACGGCGTTAACATGGGCGACAACCGGTTCTGAATCCCTGACGGTTGGGAGTATGGTCACAAAGCTGGGAGCTACGTCCGGAATCACCACAGGGCTCATTGCTGACATCGATTTTTCAGCCATGGTCTCGGTGAAGGGACGGAAGTACTTCGCCCAGCGGCAGCTTCTGATCAGACCAAGGGAAGGTCACTGTGCCTTCTCGGCGGAAGGCGATTCGGGATCCATAGTTGTCGATTGCTCAAATCGTGCCGTGGGCCTTCTTTGGGGGACGAACGTGCGCGGTGAAGGAGTGGCGAGCCCGATTGCGCCGGTGCTCTATGCCATGAACATCGCTCTAGCATAACTCAATGTAGTCTGCGATGAAGACGAACGAACAACTCAACGCCGAGAATGAAACTATTCGAGGGATGCTCGCTGCCGGCGCCGAGCGGAAACTTTTGGCTATTCCCAATGTGCTGCACGTCAGTGTCGGGTTGAAGGAGACCAGAGGCAGGATCAGCGATCAGCTCTGCGTTAGGGTGTACGTGAAGCAAAAAAAAGGCCCCGAGGCCGTGCCCGCGGCTGAATTGATTCCAGCACAAATTAACGGAGTTCCGACCGACGTCCACACCGTTGGGGTGTTTGAATTCAGCGAAGACAACACGAAATACCGACCCATCAAAGGTGGGATTGCAATCACGAACCGTATCGCCGATCTGGGCGACAACGGCAAAGTTCAGATCGGGCGCGGGACTCTGGGCTGCATTGCCATCGATACCACGGACAACGCGCCGGTGATTCTCAGCAACTGGCATGTCCTCTATGGAACCGTGGGTCGCAACGGTGACAAAGTCTATCAGCCGTCGCCAACGTCCGTGCCGGCGGCTGATCTTGCGGATCTGCCGCTTCGGCCGAAAGATGACATCGACAAGATAGCCGTGCTACGGCGCAAAGAGATCAGTGCCGCTGTTGACGGCGCAATTGCCGCTATCGATGTTTCATCCTGCTGTCACTGCTGCGGCATTCACTACTCCAACGAGATCAACGGGCTCAGCGTGGGCAATCGGCCTCCCCGCAATACGATTGTCGGCGATGAAAGGGCTGTAAGCGGCATGGCTGTTTTTAAAGTGGGGAAGGTTACGGGACGAACCGAAGGTGTTGTCGTGGACGATAACTATCCCACTTTCAGCATTGTCCGGTCCGGTACGACATACACATTCACGGGGCAGATCGCGATTCAAAACATCGATCACGCAAAAGCGTTCGGCACCCACGGCGATTCGGGGTCGGTCATTGTCAATCTCAACAACAAGATTGTCGGCCTCTACTTCGCGAACGGGACGAATCTCACGGTCAAGGGTGGTGCGCAGCCATTTGTTTCGCTCGCCAACCACATCAGCGATGTCCTTGCCGCGTTGAAGATCAAAATCCCCTATTCTCCCGACATTAAGGTCATTTCCGGTGAAACGCTGGCCGAGATGCCGTCCAGCGTCCTTGAGGCTCCGATTCCCGAGCCCTACCAAGCCTTTCGCGAGCGACTACAGGCCAATGACGTTACCGCGCGAATGCTTACGATCGGGCAAGGGCACAGCCAGGAAATTACCTATCTTGTCAATCATTGCCGGCCGGTTACGGTTGCCTGGCGCCGATGCGAGGGCCCCGCGTTTCTCGCGGCCGTGATGGGGGCGGTGCGCGATGGTCACTACCGATTGCCCCAAAAGATCAACGGAGTTGCGCCTCATGAAGTATTGGTGAGGATGCGGGCGGTGTTAAGTCAGCACGGCAGTGCGGCTTTGAAAGAAACAATGAACTCAACGGACGTAGACCTGGAAGAAATCTTCCGAGGATGCGACAACCTGCACGATCTGATTGAGCGCATCAACCGCCATGTGCGATTAACTGCAGCTGTCTAAAGGTTTTGCGGTATGGCCGAACCGACGAAAGACAAGGCGCATGTGCACGCCAATCCCGATGCTTTTCGGGAAGCCTATCTCCGTGCCCGAGAGGTGTTCAGGAAGCTTGACGGCGTTGTCGGTGTCGCGTTCGGACAAAAGAGAGTGGGTACGGAGTACCAGGACAATGTGGCCATCGTTGTTTTCGTGAGAGAGAAGAAAAAAGAAGAAGATATCCCGCCGGAGCAACGCATCCCCGAGTCATTTGAAGGATATCCGACCGACGTCCGGGTAGTGCGGAAAGGCGTAGCCGAAGGGTGTGACAACACGACCGCCTACGACAAGATTCAGGGTGGTATTCAGATCATGGTTGAGGCCGGAAGCAACACTTATGCGCAAGGGACACTGGGTTGCATCGTCAAGAAACGGAATGATCGGGGCCGCGAGAACGTCTATCTCCTGACCAACAAGCACGTCTTGTATTCCCACGAAACGGGAGCGGGTGCAGACGTCCGCCATCCCACGCAAAATGACACCACCCTTGGTCCGGTTCAGGCTGGCGGCTTATACGGAAATTTCCTCCTGCCGGCCACTGGTCCCGCTGCGACCCAATATTTCATTGACGCTGCTATTGCGAGAATCGACATCGACAGCAAATGCTGTGGGAGCACCTGCACGAAAGACCAGATCGAGGTCGAAGACACGCTGATCGCAGACCTGCAAGTGAACGGCGTGAACAGCCTTGCCGATGTAAGAGATGTAACCCTGGATCCTCTCATCATCAATAAAAAGGTGTTCAAGGTCGGCAGGACAACTGGCAAAACGACCGGCATCGTGAGGCTGGTGAACGCTCACCTTGATGCCGATCCGCCGCCCGATCAAACAACTGCGGTAGGGGTCTCTGCAGAAAACACAATCTATATTGAATTCGATGTCACATCCACCGCGAACGGCCTGAATTGCAAGGGGCAAGCGCGATTCACTGATACTGGCGACTCCGGCTCTATCGTGGTCGACGAGCAAAGCCGTGTTATCGGCCTCCATACTCATCGCGGGGTCCCAAAGACCCCGTTCACATTGATCCCCTCGCACGCTTGTCACATCGTGCCCATACTTGACTACCTGGGGATTTGCATTCCCGTCACCACCGGAACATCTCATGGCAGCAGCAAGGCCACAGACGGCAGCGGCCTCGACCCCTCGAGCCTGCCGGTTGGAGACTTCGAAGTTCCCGATGGCGAGGTCGTATTCGCCTCCCAGCGATTGGAAGCCACCCAGGCGGCGTCACCCGGTTTCCCGGATCCTGCCCCGCTCGCCGAAGAAGAGGTAGGCCACATGCAAGAACTGCTTGCCGCTTTGCGGGGAACCAGACGAGGCCGGGATCTGCACCGAATCTTTGGCGATGTGCGCCGCGAGATTGGATATCTGGTTCGAAACTGCCGGCCCGTAAAAGTTGTCTGGCATCGCAACCAGGGTCCCGCGTTCCTGGCACATGTACTCAATCACATCAAGGGTCACACGAATGCGGTGCCGCAACAGGTTAAGGGAGTTTCGAGAGAGACTCTGCTTCATCGCATGGGCGAAGTGCTCCGAGTGCACGGCGGAAACGGCCTTCGGCGCGCCATCGACGACTACGAACACGATCTCATCGCCCTTGCTCCAAAGATGAACAGCGCGCAGGAATGCATCGCCTATCTGCGCGAGAGCGAACACTCATGAGCGCAACGCCGGGCACACTCGAGCTGGTCGCGATCGAGCTCTCGAAGCTCCTCAGACCCGTACAGGACGAACTGGGCACTCCCGCCCAGGCGAAATCGTTCCTGGCGAGTATGGGATTCAAGCTCAACGATGGCCAGGTGAGCGGCCTGGCAGCTCAGATCACGGTTGTAGCGAACGATGCCGGCGACCTGATCACACTGGTCCGCGATCTGATTCAGGCCATTGAAGACGAAAATTACGCCACGGTAACTTCCAAGGGCATCGATGCGATCGCGAAGATTGCCGACATCCTGAATCATCTCAAACCCCTGAGCGACCAGATCAGCGGCCACGTTGGGGTTTCCGGCGCCGACGTCGCGCGGCGAATCTTTGATTTTCTTCTCTTTCGATATCTGGAGGGTGCCCAGGGCTTCAACGACATGCTGGAACTCTCCGGCCTGCTGGATCGCGAAGAGCACAACGAAGATTCCGTCGATCCCTCCGATCCTCCCTTTACCGTTACGACTTATCACTTCGATAAGATCGGAAATTGGTTTACGAATCCCGCAGGACAGATCAAGACGCTCTATGGCTGGGGCAACAATGACTTCACCGGGCTGGATTTATTTTCAAAGATCCAGCAAATCGTTGCTCGGACCGGGGCTCCCGTTGTCCTGGATGACTCAAATCCGGCCGAACCTCGTCTCGATGTCGTAATTGTCGAGATCGCGCCCAAGACCGATGTAACGCCCCATGGTTTACAGCTCCGGATCAAAAACAAGATCTCCTCTGGGCCCCAGACGATTCCTATCGGCGACGACGCTCACATCGAACTGACCATCGATGCTGCGACACCGGTCAATACGGGCCTCACCCTGTTACCTAACGGCCAGATTACGTTTGTGCCGCCGCCGGCCAGCAGTTCGATCAGCGGTGAGTTCACCATCAAAGTCATAGCCGCGCGAACCGATCCTCCCGATCCGTTCATTCTTTTCGGCCAGACGGGGGGCAGCCGTTTGGAACTCGGCAAGTTCACCCTGGCAACCGGCGCGAAGCTCACCTGGGATGGTAACAAAGCCAACGGTGACTTCATGCTGGAGGCAGACGCCGAGCAGATGAAGATCGTCATCGACACGACCAGCGGTGACGGTTTCCTGTCGAAAATTTTGCCCTCGACCAAGATCGAAGGCGACTTCAGCATCCAGGTCGGCGTCTCGACGGACAGAGGCTTCTATTTCAGTGGCAGCAGTGCACTCGAGGTAAGGCTTCCCGCCCACATTGAGCTTGGCCCGGTTTCGCTGGAAGCACTCACCATCGCGGCCAAGCTCGATGGCGGCAAAATCCCCGTCAGTATCGGGGCCGACATCAAAGCTGCGCTGGGACCGATGGTTGGCGTCGTGCAGAACATGGGTGTGACGGCAACCTTCTCCTTCCCGCCCGGCAACAGCGGCAATCTCGGTCCTTTACAGTTCGATATCGGCTTCAAGCCGCCAAATGGAGTCGGGCTTTCCATCGATACCGGTGTCATCAAGGGCGGGGGATTTCTCTCTCTCGATTTCGATAAGGGCGAATATTTCGGCGCCCTGGAACTGTCGTTTCAGGACATCATCACCCTGAAAGCGGTGGGCATCATCAACACGAAAATGCCCGACGGCAGCCAGGGCTTCGCGCTGCTGATCCTGGTGACAGCCGAATTTACCCCGATTCAGCTTGGCTTCGGGTTCACTCTGATCGGCGTCGGCGGACTGCTGGCCCTCAATCGTTCCCTCGACACCGAAGCCTTGAGAGCAGGCGTCAGAACGGGCGCCGTCAATAGCATCCTGTTCCCGCAGGACATCGTCGCCAACATCAGCAAGATCATCAGCGACCTGAAGACCATCTTTCCTATCGTTGAGGGGCACTTCGTAATTGGTCCGATGGGCAAGCTCGGCTGGGGCACGCCCACCTTGATTTCGCTCGAAATCGGCGTAATTCTCGACATTCCGCAGCCGATGTTCGTGATCCTGGGCGTGCTGCGGTGCATATTGCCTTCAGAGGACGCGCCGATTCTCCAGCTGCAGGTCAACTTTGCGGGCGGCATTGACTTTGGTCAGGGCCTGATCTGGTTTGACGCCAGTCTGTTCGATTCGCGCCTGCTCATCTACACGTTGACCGGCGACATGGCGCTCAGGATCGGATGGGGAGCGCAAGCGATCTTCGTTCTATCGGTGGGCGGTTTCCATCCCGCATTCAACGAGATTCCGCCGGATTTGCGCAGCATGAAGCGGATGAGCATTTCGCTGCTCTCCGGCGACAATCCGCGGCTCAGCGTCCAAACGTATTTTGCCGTTACCTCGAACTCTGTCCAGTCTGGCGCGCGAGTCGAACTTTATGCCGAGGCCTGCGGCTTCAACATCTACGGGTTCCTCGGCTACGACCTGCTGGTTCAATTCAATCCCTTCCACTTTGTTGCGGCCATAGCCGCCGGCCTTGCCCTGCGGGAGGGAACCGACGTTTTGTTCGGGATCGGCGTAAGTGGCGAGCTTTCCGGGCCAACTCCATGGCGTGCGCGAGGCTCGGCCAGCTTCGACATTCTGTTTTTCACAGTCTCTATTGATTTCGACGTCACCTGGGGAGATGACGGGCCGTCGCAGATCGAGCAAACGGTGGAGGTTTTCCCGCTGGTAAAGGCCGCCTTGCAGGACGATCGTAACTGGACCGCCACCCTCCCCTCGAATACGCACTCCACCGTGACTTTACGCACAACCGATCAGCCTCCGGACCATGTAGTGCTGCATCCATTTGGCGTTCTGGCCGTGAGTCAGAAGATCGCGCCCCTTGGCATCGATATCAACAAATTTGGCAATCAGAAGCCGACGGGTGTCACACAATTTGATCTCACGTTTGGCGGCGGAGGAACCGACGAGGTTCGCGAAGAGTTCGCCATGGCGAATTTCCTGAATCTGAGCGATAGCGACAAGCTTTCGCGCAAGTCGTTCGAGAGTCTGCGCAGCGGACTGCGATTCTCAACGGGCGATAGCTCCAAGTATGGGGCAAACGTCCAAAAGGAAGTGAACTACGAGCTCAGCTACGTGCACAGAAGCAAAGGCACTACCGTCAGGGGCGGGCGGTTCAGCTTGTTCGGGTCGATGTTCTCCATGTTTTCCAAAGGTGGAGCGATTGCCAGGAATAGCTATTCGGTGAGCAAGTACAACGGTGGAACTCCCCCGGCGAAGGTGGAGACCGGAGATCCGGAGTTCCTGGTAGTCAATGCCGGTGATTTGTCTGTCCACGCAGCCGGCATGATGGCAAAAACATCCACCGAAGCTTACGCAATGCAGGATCAGCTTCTCGCGGCCGACCCGTCATTGCGAGGAAAGGTCCTGGTGGTCTCCAGCCACGAACTGGATTAAGCATGGCTATCAAAGTCGCAAATTACACGTTCAGTTCCTGGTTGCGGAAGGGCATCGCTAACCGGATCACCGAAACCGACAATCTCGGCGCCGGCGCGACCGCCACCAAAGAACGCTCCACGGTTCCCCTTGACGTCATTCTGAACACCGAAACGGTGCACAAGGACTTTTCGCTGATCGGCCCGGGAGACATCATCGGAATCAATCCGCAAGTCGTCGTACGGACCGAACCCCTGAATTGGATTACGAACTTTGAGCCAAACTATCTATCGTTCGTGGAGTTTTACGAGGAAGACTTTCTGTGGCGCTATACGCCGGCCGCGGCCAACGACAAGCGTCTTCGTCCCTGGATCGCGCTGCTGATTCTCAAAGAGGGAGCCACCCCCGACCAGAGCGAGTTCACCAAGAACGAAAAGCGCATGCCCGTATCCACAGTTACGGTCAAGAGCGGCGGCGCATTGCCTCCCCATGATCAAACGTGGGCGTGGGCACATGTCCACACCAACGAGGGCTACGCCAACGCCACAGAATTCGAGCAGTTTCTGCTTTCCCTGCATGACCTGAACAATCCAAACGCGGACAAAATAATCTGCCGGCTGGTCAACCCCCGGAAGCTCGATCCCAATCAGGCCTACCGGGCTTTCATCGTTCCAGCGTTCGAGACCGGCCGTATGGCAGGCTTGGGCCAGGACGTTTCAAACATCGCTGCACAACAGCCCTCGTGGGTCGCCGGTGCCGGAAATCTTGAGCTGCCCATTTACTACGAGTGGTATTTCCGCACAGGCGAGAATGAAGACTTTGAGTCGCTGGTGAAGTTGCTGCAGCCAAATCCGGTCGATGCCAGAGTCGGACGTCGCGACATGGACGGGTCGCAGCCCGGATTTGGGATGGTGCAAGGCACCGACCTGGGGTTGATTCCGCCTCCCACCGAAAATCAGATGATCATTGGACTTGAGGGCGCGTTGAAGTCGCCGCAGACCAAGTCCAAACCCGTGGCCATTGACACTTCCAAGCCGTTCTTTCACGAGCTCCAGGCGATTCTCAACTTCCCCTCTGTCTGGCAGGCGTCCAGCAATGTCGCCACGGATCCGGTCGTGTGCCCGCCCATTTATGGCGAGAATCACGCCATGACTCATGAGATCGACGTGACCGGTACTGGCTGGCTCAACGAATTGAATCGCGATCCGCGCAACCGCGTGCCTTCCGGTTTCGGTGTGAATGTCATCCAGAAGGATCAGGAAGACTACGTTGCGCGCGCGTGGGCGCAAGTCAAAAAGATTCTGGATGCGAACGTCCGTGTAAGGTTGACGGTGTTCGCGATGACCGCGGTCCGTGCCATTCAGAGCAACTTCGTAGACCACTTGAGTTCGCCTGAGAAATTCTCCATCTTTGCTCCGGTCATGAAGAAGGTGAAGGGCTCCCCCACGACGCTCTACAACCAGCTTCAAAACAGCAATATTCCACCCGCCGCCCTAGACACCGCCATGCGGCGCATCATCAGGCCCCGCGGTGCCTATGGCAAGCGGTTGCGGCAGGCCGACACGAGTTTCAGCCATGCCGGCCTCATCACCGATCTCAACAGCGGAAAAATCAGCGCCGCGCCGCCAAAGCAGGTGCCGCCCTCCTTGCTCACCGACGAAAAATTGGCCGCCCAGCTTCCAGAAGCCAATCTTCCGGGTTGGATTCGCTTCCTGATCAACAATCGGCTCTGGATTCTGATAGCCCTGCTAGTTCTGCTCCTGATTGTGGCACTGCTTTCGGGAGCGTTGATCGTCTGCGGATTGCTGGCCGTTGCGGCCGTGGTTGGCTATGTCTATGCAGGCCGCGTTCAAGCCAGGGCCGAGATCGCATCTGCCATTGAGAGCCCGGAAACTCTCGCCGCAGACCTCAGGAAGACTCCGCCTCGCGAAGCCTTTTCGTTCGTCGTCAGTGATCCTGTGGTGCCCGTAGCCGCTGTTGGATCCACTCAGGTAACCGTTTCTTCGGCAAGCACCTCTTCGTCGCCTCAGGCGCTGAAGTTTACCGATGTTGTGATGCACACCCCGGCGAGCGCCGGCGCCGACAGCCTGGAAGCTCAAAAGTTTCGCACTGCCGCCATCCAGTTGAACGAGAGACTGGCGATCCGCGCGCCACAACGCGTGCTCACGGCATTCGACATCGCCAACGCGGACGCCAAGCTGTCCACGGCCATCAACCCGGCAACCTCCTACGCCAAACTCATAGCGTCTCAAGTTCGCTTTACCTTCGATCCGGGATGGCTTCTTCAGCCTGAGCACCTCATTCCGGCAATGGCCTATCCTGATTTTCCCGACGCCATGTACGCCAAGCTTCGCGACATTTCCAGTGAGCTGTTCCTTCCCAACCTGCAATTGATTCCACCCAACACGATTTCACTGTTGGAGACGAATCCTCCGTTCATTGAGTCCTATATGACGGGGCTCAATCATGAGTTTGGGAGAGAACTATTGTGGCGGGAGTATCCCACCGACGAACGGGGCAGCTATTTCCGGCAATTCTGGGATGTAAAGGGGATCATCAGCGAAACCAGCACCCTGAAACCTGAAGAACTTGCCGACATGTACAAAGACATTGATCCGATCGATCAATGGCCGAGCCCGTCGGCTCTCGGAACGCACCGCAACAAGAAGCGTCCGCAGGGCAAGCAGCTTGTTCTGGTTGTGCGGGGAGAATTGCTAAAGAAGTATCCCAACACAGTTATCTACGCACAAAAAGCACACCTTTATAAAAGCAACAAAGGTGTCGCGGATCCCGCTCAAGACCCCGTAATCCACGAGATCAAAACCGAAGCTGATATGGAGAGTGAAGCGAAGTTTCCAATCTTCCGCGCCGAGATCGACCCCGACTTTCGATTCATCGGCTTCGACATGACAATCGAGCAGGCCAAGGGTGACGACAACCCAAAGCTTGACACCGACGATTGGGGCTACTACTTCATCATTCAGCAAATTCCGAGTGAACCCCGATTCGGAATGGACGTAACGTTCTCACCAGACGACGACCCCGCGACGCCGATCACGTGGGACGACCTCGGCTGGAACAATTTCGACGAGGGAATGCAATTCGTCAGCACGGCGATAAGGCCGAAACCTGCGTTTCTCAACCAGTTGACTCCGGCAGAGCGCGCTCAATGGGGTAGTCATTCAGCCGACATGGCATTTGTCCTCTATCAGAAGCCGGTCATGATTGCCGTGCACGCCAAAGAGATGCTCGAAAAGGAATCGAATCCAACATGACCTACTCCGACCAGGTAAAACAGATCCGCGCGGCGCGTGCAACACGCGACCAGAGTCGCGGCGAGCTTCAGAAGCAATTGGTCGAACAGCTGAAGCTGTTGCGGGCGCAAAGCAAAGCGGAGAGCAAAGAAACCGTTACCGATCCAGCCATCCTGGCAAAGATTTCGTCGCTGCGCGAGCGCATTGCTTCCGATTCAGACAAGCTACGCGCTATCGAAAACGATTTAGCCGCGATGGATCGCCTGTCATCCGAGCTGCAGAATGACCTGAAATTGTTGAACTCTCTTCTGGACGAGCAGAAAGCATTGCAGGCTGAGTTGGCGAAAAACGCTGCCGAGCTGGACGATCCCGAGATTACCCCTCAGCGCAGAGCTCAGCTTGAGTCCGAGCAAGCCAGTCTGATTACGAGAAATCAGGCGCTCCAGAAACGAATCTCAGGCCTGCAGGCTCAAGTCGCCAAACTACAGGAACAGTTGCGGGCCGTGCAGGGGCGGAAAAGAGAACTGGCACAGCAACGAGACCGCCTCCGAGCGGATGTAAGCCAGCTGCAAGGCGAGATCGATAAGCTGGCAAAATCGCGCCAGGCGGTCGAAGATCCCACTGGCGATCTCGACCAGTTGCGTCAGCGGATCGCGCAACAGCGAAAGGATCTCAACGCTCGCGAACAAGCCGTCGGTGTGCTTATCGACCAGTTCTTCGCCGAGCTCACGCCGCAAGTCCTGATCGAGCAATGGAGCGACGCTACGCCGATCATGCTCCTGCCGCTTCGCCTTGAAACGAGATTCAAACGGGTCGGCAACGATCAAGAGCTTTGGGTACGCGTCTATCCCGATGAAGTCGCGGTGACGACCCACGAGGCGATTCTGACCGACCGCGAGGTTGAGTTCGGTGAAAACTATTGGAAAGCCCTGCGTGCCGCCACAAAGGACGAAGACCGGAAAGATGCTTGGCGCGATCTCGCCGACAAATTCGGAGCCAACCGCGCGGCCTGGGTCGCTTTAGAGACCAAGCCTCTCAATTGGAGCGCTCCACCTCCCGCCAGCGACGATGACCTGAAATTTCCTGATATCACCGCGACGAAACCCGACAACTGGACCGAGGCGCCGCACTCCGTTGTCATGCCCGATCGCTTCGTATTGATGGCCTATCGCGCCGGCAAACTGGTTCACATGCTGGTCGGGAATCGCATCACCGACCGGCTGATTGTGGGTCCCGCGCCCCTGGTCGATGAGGGCAAACCTTCGATCACCCGCGACCCGGCAGACAACCGGCTGAAATATGGCGACGATTTTCTATGGATCACCGATTTCCCCTCCGCAGTGAACGGGGGAATGGGCTTTCGCGTTCCCTTGGACGCAGGCGACATGCAGAGCGGATTCGATCAGCTCCTGGTCATCGGGCTGAAGCTCACCGCCGATGACTCAGACGGACAAAAGCTCGTCGAAAACCTAATCGACAATCATCATTATTCGTCGAAGGGGTTCAGTCTCGTGAAGCAGGGGACGGCCACCAATAACACGGACGGCCAGGATTCTCAATTCAGCACCAGCGACTGGATGCACGATGCCAGTTACTTCGTCGAGAACGGACCGCCGCTCTTTACCGTCCAGTCCGACCCCATCAAGGCTACCGATGGCCAGCGGCTGGCTGAGTACTTGGGTATCGGCTACGAGCACCTGCAGTACATCTCAAATGCTGATGCCACCGATCGTTGCGAAGCTGTAGCCATGAACCGAGCGCTCTATGCCGGCACGCTTGGCTACTACCTCAACAGCATGCTCAACGAAGTCATGGGCATCCAGACGATGCAGAGCCTGCGCGAATTCTCCACTGACTATGTCACCGGACGAGGACCCGTCCCCACGATTCGCGTGGGCAGCCAACCGTATGGAATTTTGCTGACCAGCAACTTCTCAAAATGGGCCTATCCACGATCGGTTTTAGAACGCCAGCTCCCGTTCGATGAGCAGGTTCGCAAGGTTCTGGCGAACCTTCAGGCACAGTGGGAAACGTTCAAGCCCGGCCTCGGCCACATCACCAAGTCGGGTAGCGCAGCCGCAAATCTCATGAACGTCCTGGGTCTTCAGCCGACATCTGCAGACTATTATCATCGCGTCGGCTACAGCTATGATTACCTTCGCAATCTCGAACAGTTCCAACTAAACGGAAAGTATTTTGGCGACGTTCTTGCGGCGATGTTCGAAGCCTTTTTGGGCCGCCAATTTCTGCTGAGTTTCGGGTACCAGACCCAGCGTGCCGACGGAACGCCCAAGCCGCTCCCTTTGTTATTTCAGCTGATTTACCAGCACTATCAGACCAGACTCGACAATCAGAACCTGATCGAACCCCTTCCGCTGTCTGAGGATCGCGGCCTAAAGGCCTACGACACTGGTACGGGCAAGAACTATATCAATTGGCTGTTCGATAACTCCTCTGACACCGACAAGCTCGAGCACGAAGACTTCGGAACCGGCGTGACCAAGCCCAACTCGCTTCTTTACCTGATGCTGCGCAATGCGTTGCTGCTCGAAGCCGGCAACAGCATTTATTTTCTGTTTGCCGGCCAGGACATCGTGGCCGACGAGTTGGTCCGTAGCCGGAAGTTTATGAACATGAGCAGCCAGCCGGATATATCGCATTGGGAGGTATTTCGCGCCTCGGCCAATCGAGTCATTCCGGCCGAAGCCTCAGACCGGCCTCTGCTCAGCTACGTGCAGCTCGACCGCTTCAAATTGCTAGATATTGGCCGCTATATCAATCAGGCCAAAGATGCGCTCCAGACGCTGAGCAGTCTGCCGACCGCACGCCTGGAGCGGCTGCTCGCCGAACACATTGATACCCTGAACTACCGGCTCGACTCGTGGCAAACTGCGCTCTTTGACCGGCGAGTCCGCCAGCAACGTCAGCTGGATGTCCAACAGCAAACCCGCCGCACCGGGATCTATATCGGAAGCTATGGCTATCTCGAGAATGTTCAGGCGAACCCCGACAAGGGGAGGAAAATTCCTGAGGACGTGCTGCCCACCGAGCTGCACGAAGGCAAGGATAATCTTTATTTAAATCCCAGGAACGGCGGCTATGTCCACACGCCGTCGCTGAATCATGCGACGGCCGCCGCGATCCTGCGAAACGGATATCTAACGCACAGCTCCCCCACGGATCGAGCCAAGCTGGCCGTAAATTTGTCCTCCGATCGCGTGCGCCGCGCCAAGGACCTGATTGACGGAGTCCGCAATGGCCAACCACTCGAAGTATTGCTGGGCTACCTGTTCGAGCGCGGTTTACACGATTGGACCACGCGTCCGGTCGCTCCCGTCATTCTCGATCAACTCAAGCCGGTCTTCCGTGCGGGATTTCCAATAAAGCGCACCAAGATTCCGCGACAGGGGTTCGACTCGGAACCCGCCGAGGTAATCGACGATTTCTCCGTCACAAATGGGCTTGATCTAGCGCAATCGACAGCGGCCTTTCCCTATGGAATCACCGATATGCCGCCGCTCGACAACGATCAGGTCAATGCCATCAAGACGGAGAAGCTGAACCTGGAGAACGCGCTTGACGCGCTCCGCGACGTTTTGACCGCGGAGTGCGCCTACCAGTTGGCTCTGGGCAACTTCGACCGTGCCGCAGCGGTCATGCAGGCGGTATCCGGAGGCCAGCTTCCGGTCGAGATCGAGGTTATCAACTCGTCGCGCGGCACCGATCTGAGCTTTACCAACCGTGTCACATTGCAATTCGATCCTGGTGTCTCGGCGAACCCATGGCCAGCGATTGCGTTGACGCGTCGTGCCCGAACCGAGCCTGCATTAAACAATTGGGCGGGCGCCATGATCGGCGATCCGACATCCATCAAGTGCATGGTTCGGGCAGTGGACGCAAAAGGCATCACATTATTAGATGGTGGCGGCAACCCCATCCAGGGTGCGGTAAGGCTTGCCGATCTCGAGGTGCAGCCGCTCGACTTTGTCTATCTGATCCGGAAGAAAGTCGACGCCACCGGATATTCTGAAATCGAGAGCCGGGTGCGTCATCAGTTTGCTCGCTCTTTCTCCCTTTCCGACGGCACCATCGTTCAGATCGAGTTTACGAACAAGGGAGCCGGCGGCCCGGCTGATCGCTCGTTCGCCGAAATTCTGCCCTTCGCCAACGCAATCCGCGAAACCATTGGCAAGGCGCGTCCTCTGCAAGCCCAGGATTTTACCCCCGCATCAAAGACTGTCGCCCAGCCCTCCGACAATCCCGGAAACATCGACACCGCCGAGTTGAAGTCACGGGTAGCCGACATCCGGGCGGAGTTTGACGGCTTGTTTGCGGATTTGGATACGGCCGCCGTCGACGCCGATACTCTGCAGACCCAAACGGCAGTCGAACTCCTGCGACAGCGGCTTTTCGACATTGCCGGTGCGGGAGTGCCGCACGCCTTTCCACTCTCCGCCACAGGATTTGGCGATACCGAGCGCTCTTCATTGGTCTCCCAGGCTAAGTCATTGCATGACCGGTATGAGACCGTGAAGTCGGCCTATGACGACAAACTGGGGCTGGTGAATGCCGCCGGGGCCAAGGCCCCGCAACAGTTGGGCCAACTCACCGCGATGGCAAGGGCATTTCTCGGAGAAGATTTTGTCTTGCTGCCGCAGTTCGCATTAACCGATCCCGCCGACGTCAGCCAGGCAGATGCTAACCGTGATCAGTTACTCAAGTACGCCCGCGAGACCATGAATGTGCCGCTGCCCGTCGAAGAGTGGCTACATGGAGTCTCCCTGGTACGACCCAACATGCATAACCTGGGTACCGTGCTGATGTTAAGCGAGACATTCAACCATGATGTCCCGCCTTGCAGCCCGCTACAACTTCCATTTCGGGATCAGGACACCTGGCTCGCGATCGAGTTTCCCGAAGGGACTGCAATCGTCCACGACACTATCGCAGTGTTGCAGTGTCTGCCGCAGGGCTTCAAGCCGTCGGGAACTCAAATCGGCCTCCTCATTGATGAATGGACCGAAACGCTTCCACAAAAAGAAGAGGTCTCGGGGATCGCCTTTAACTACGATCAGCCCAACAGCGCGCCTCCGTCGGCCATCCTGTTGGCCGTCACACCGCAGATTACGGGTAAGTGGCAGTGGGATGACCTGGCCAACACTGTGCTTGACACCATGGAACGCGCCAAATTGCGAGCCGTCGAACCCGATATGATCGACACCTTGGGAGGATTCGCCACCCTCCTGCCTCCCACAATCTCGGAGTTCAACACAAGCCGCAACGGAATCTCGCTGGACTATTTGTTCAACATCAAGTTCGTCAGCGACATGGTGACTACGCTCTCCGCCGCCGCGCTTAAAGGATGATGATCGATGGCAACCCTACTGCAGAACGTTTTCCAGGCCAGCGATAAGTCCGGTCCCAGCTTGTTGCTTGAGGCCTATCGCGACCCCGGGATCACCGCCTACAACCGCCTGGAGCCGCGGGCGCGTACCGAAGACTTTACGCGAAGTCTTCGAGCAGAAATCCGCGACCCTTTGTGGATGTTGACCCGCCAGTGGCAGATGGGTGAATTCGAGGCCGAGGATGCTGGTTCTGCCATCGACGCGCGCCTGCTGACCGCCCAGACTCACGTGGATCGCATCTCACTGCAGGGTTCTCCGGGACGTTCCTACGATTTGAGTCTTCCTCTGGAAACCATTGTCGAGCGCGAGAGCGTTCCTTACACGCATGCTCTGAGAGTGCAGATCGCCCACTATTTCCTCAGGCTTCACACCCCCGCGTTGCGTGCCAAGTATGCGTCCAAATATTTGGCGGCGTTCAAGTTCCCACAGAATCAGGAAGATAGTTTCCGCGGCCAGGTCGACGGCCTCAATCTCTATGTCGCCACAAAGACCCGCGACTTCGACGGCGAACAGTTGCTGAAGTCCGTTGCGAATGGCTCTCTCAACGCAGATGTGGGCATTGATCCAGGCGACCAGGTCGCTATCGCCGGCTTTGCCGGTCAACTCACGCAATGGATGGTTCGTCAATACGCTCAGCCGCATGATAAGGCTGACAACGCATGGGACCCGCAACGCTTGACGTATCGGTTTACCGCCGCGGCTCCGCAATCAGACCAAGCTCAGTTCGTATTGGACGCAAGCCGCTATCACGAGGGCAGACTCGACTGGTATTCGTTCGAAGTCGATCCCAACGGACAAAAGATCGCGACAGACTTCCCGCCGCCGCCGCTCGTTCCGGAAAAACCGATTTCTTTCCTCCCGGCAGCTGCCAGCTTTAAAGGAATGCCGAATCCACGCTTTTGGGAAATGGAAGACCGCCAGATCAATTTCGGCACCCTCAACGCCAAAACGACCGATCAACTGCTGCTGATATTTGCCGAGCTTGGTCTGATTTATGGCAACGACTGGTTCGTGATCCCGTACTCGATGCAGGTAAACACATTGTGCGAAATCAGGGATCTGGTCATCACAGACGTATTCGGTGACCGCACCTTGATCCAGGCCGCGGACGAGGGCGACGATAACAACTGGCAACATTGGAGCATGTTCAACCTCAGCAATAAAGGCGAGGTGGGCAGCTATAACCGCCAATTCTTCTTGCCGGCGGCACTCACGCAGAGTCTGGAGAGCGAGCCGATCGAGCAGGTGAACTTTCTACGCGACGAGATGGCCAACATGGTTTGGGCCGTGGAAGACTGGATACCCGATGCCACCGGCATGGGCATCAACGGCAACGACGCTGCCGACACAACCGGCGTGCAACCGCCACCCATCGTCGGATCCACCGCAAGCATTCGTTATGTACTTGGGACTGCGGTTCCGGAAAACTGGATTCCGTTTCTCCCCGTCCACAGGCCGGGCAGTGTACAAGACATTCAGTTCCAACGGGCGGCGATGCCAAAGCTGGGGTCCCCTCCCAGAGATGTGATCAAGGCCAAGGGCGTCATGCTCAATGAGGTCCCTCCTCCCTACTACGTCAACGAGGAAGAAGTTCCGAACTCCGGTTCTCTGATCATGCGAAGATGGCAGCGGACCCGATGGTTCAATGGCCGTACCTATGTCTGGATCGGCCGCAGTCGCGAAACCGGACGAGGCCAGGGAAGCAGCAACCTCCGTTTCGACCAGATCGATCCGTTGACAGGCTAAGCGGATCTTCGGATCGTTGGGGAAGCTCTGTGAGAATAACGGATCGTGCCTTCTCACTTCCATTCGCTGCTTGATTTCCATCTCACGATCTGCATTGCTAAGCACGCGAACGACAGGCGTGTACCCACCCTCCCGAATTTTGACGGTTCTTCCTAGCTCACATCGGATCGGAAATTCAGCGGCAGAGTATTTCGATACAGTGCTCGACCGACCTCATTCGAGACTATCCTGCGGGAAATTGAATCCATGGGCTCACCTCCGGCCACGCCAGGCAAAAAGGGTGTGCAACCACGGGGGTGGTATCAACGGATCTACGCCAGGGATTTACGCCAGCGAGTTAGCAACGCCAAATTCGCTTGCAACAGGACTACCGACAAAATACGACTAAAACCAGAGCAATAGCGCCGACAAGAGCCTGTCCAATCGTTAAAGGAGTTAACGTCTTTGCTCCAAATAGGCCAGCGACGACCCCACCTGCCAGCAATGCGATCTGTACGGGAAAGGCGCCTGGACCGGCGTAAACCGACGCAAACAACCCGGCAGCTACAATCCCGTTATAGATTCCAGCGTTGTGAACAACCATGGCAACAAAATGCGTTTGCTTGTGCGAGAGGTGTAATGGCTCGGGCCATTTGTGCACTACACGAACCATGATTTTTGGTCGTCCCCACGGTAAAAGCTCACCGACCATGAATCCTAAGTGAAGGGCGCCGATAATACACACCGAGATTTGCCCTGCTGTCCAATGCATTCCCACCTCCGGTTTCTAGGGATTCTAGAGCTTAGAATTGCTTCACTCCAGCTCTCTTTATGAGGGTTGCCTCTTAAGGTGAAAACGGGTGTTCAGCGAGATATAAACAGGAGCTGCCGATTTAGCCGAGACTGACAAGTGAAGGGGCGAAGGCCAAAAATTCAACTGTCCAATAGTCATTCCCAACCGTTTCTTACGACGTACTTAAGTAGCCACCCGCGTCTTGTAAGTTGTTGAAATTACGATGCGCTCTGGGCTCATAACCCAAAAGGTTCGCGTTCCAAATCCGCCCCCCAAAACCAAGAACGCCACTGTGCTGGAAGGGAAGTGTCGTTTGCCTTTTCTGGACTCACATCTATCTTGGAAATCCTAATTTGGTTAACTCTCCTGACGGATTTTCGACTAATGCAGCTTGGTTGTCCCTCAATGTCAGGGTTGCAGGCTTTGGGTATCAGCAGAGAAACACAGGTCATGCCATCGAGGTTTTCCGCGCGAATGTCCGGTTTTGGACGGTGACAGCCCAATCTCGGACACTTCCACATCTGAGTACCCCCCCAATCAAAACAATAGCTAGTCATCACGGGGCAAAAGAGTGGACGCCAAGGTGCTACCCTTCCATTCGATATGAGTGACGAAGCATGACTGGACTACTACGCGATCTTCGTCATGCAGTGCGCCAACTCCGCAAGAGCCGGGGATTTACTGCCGGCGCGAACACTGCCTTGTTCAGCGTCGTCGATATGGGATTCCCTCTTGCCGCCGCGAACGGGAAACTGATCTCCAGCATGCTGTTCGAGCTCAAAGCCCCCGACGTGACCACTTATGCCGGGGTGCTGCTCGCATTGACTGTATTTGCTGTGCCTTCAGCCGCTCTCCCAGCGTGGCGCGCCTCTCGAGTCGAGCCCATGGTGGCGCTGAAGTACGAGTAGAGAAATGGGAATTTTTCAGGATATTCGACTCGCCTTTCGCCTTCTCAAGCGAACTCCGTCAACAACCGTCATCGCTGTCATCTCCATCGCGCTCAGCGTAGCCGCCACGTCGGTTGTGTTTACGGCGATTAAAGCGGTGCTCATCGCGCCATTTCCCTACGCTCATCCCGAACGGCTTGTGCAAATCAGAACGGAGTTCGGCAATAGGTCGGAACCGTCCATCGTCGACTGGGGATTCTGGAACGATGCTCAGGAGATTGCTCAACGCACTCGGACGCTTGCGTCGGTTGCGGTTTACGGCAACGTGATCTTCGATCTCGCCGGCGACGGCCCAATCCCGCCCGAAGCGCTTTATGGCCTGAGTGTCTCAGCCAATCTGTTCCCCACGCTCGGCGTAAAGCCCATGCTCGGCCGCAACATCTTGCCGGAAGAAGACCAGCCCGGCCACGCAAATGAAATGATCTTGAGTTATGGGCTCTGGGCACGCAGATTCAACGCGGATCGCACAATCGTCGGCCGCAGTGTGCAAGTTGACGGTCATGATTGCCAGATCATTGGCGTTATGCGTCCGGAATTCAATTTTCCATTGCGACGTGCCGCGGCGCACACGCCAACTCCGTACGTGGAGTTTTGGACTCCAATGCGACGTCAGCGGGGTCGTGAGCCAACCAATCAGGAAGGCGCTCTCGGGGTTGTTGCGAGACTTGGGCCGGGCGTCTCTTTGCATGAAGCTCAAGATGATCTTGCGAGCATCAACTCTGCGCTGGAGCAAGATTTTCCTGCCACAAACCGTGATCGAACCTTGCGGCTCGGTCTAGTGCGCGATCGCATGTTGGGCAATGCCGCGAAATCACTTTGGTTAGTCCAGGGTGGGGCATTTCTCTTCTTGCTGATCGGATGCGCGAATGTCGCCAATCTTCTCTTGGCGCGAGCTGGCGCGCGTCAGCGGGAGTTCGCAATCCGAATTGCAGTCGGCGCAAGTAACGGCCGCATCGTTCGACAATTGCTGCTAGAGAGTTGTGCTCTGGCCCTTCTGGGAGGAATCGGCGGTTACCTTCTGGCAGCAATTGCGTGGAAAGCCTTGCCGGCATTGGCTCCCGTTAGCATTCCGCGACTCGCTGCTGCTCGGGCAGATTGGTTTGTTTTTGTCTTTGCCGTTGCCATAGCGCTGGTTAACGGCGTTTTGTTTGGTATGGCGCCGGCCTTTCGGGCTGCATTTGCTCCAATCTCCGTTCGCGAAAATCAGGCAAGCACGCTCCCCAGCCGAAGCGACCGGCTACGAAATGTCTTGGTAATTTCCGAAGTCGCGTTGGCTATTGCTCTGGTGGTGATTGGGGCACAACTCACCGGCAGGTTCATCAAGTTGTTGCGCACGGATCCCGGCTTTGACACTGACCACATCGTCGTCTCTGTCGTCGCTCCATTGCGGGCAGCGTCCGATCGGCAATGGGGAGTTACCTACCGCCACTTTCTAGATGCCGTTCGCGACATTCCTGGAGTAGTCAGCGCTGGTACGGTCGATGCGTCACCGTTTAGCGGCGAGAACCACGGCGGCCTCGTAGCTACAACCGAGTCACAAGCCGTTCAGACAGATACCCAACCCCTTGCGGAAATCGACGTCGTGAGCTCCCAATATTTGCAGACGATGGGAGTTCGCTTGCTTCAGGGGCGATGGTTTACCGCGCGGGATATGAGCGAGTCGAGCGACACAGCCATCGTCAGCGATCTAGCCGCAGAGCATTTATGGCCTGGGCAAATCGCTATTGGCAAGCGACTCTGCGTTTACTGCTCGCCCGAACAACCGAATAACTGGAAGCAAGTTGTTGGCGTGGTTTCCACGATCCGGCACCGAACCATGGATGGTGCGCCGGACCTGAACGTCTACCTCGCGGCACGGGCACTGGAGAAGGCAATCTTTTTAGTGGTTAGGACCGATCGTCCGGTTGCAGGTCTTGACCAGGCGATTCGGCGGGCGATCGCCTCAGTAGACCCGATGCAGCCAGTTTTTCTCAGTGCATCCATGCGCGCCTTCATTGGTGAGTCGATAGCGGATCGCCGATTCATCATGATTCTGCTTTCGGCTACGGCAATCCTCGCATTGTTCATGGCTGCAGCAGGAGTTTATGGAGTCGTGTCATTCACCACCTCTCGTCGAACGCAGGAAATAGGGTTGCGGATCGCGTTAGGCGCAAGCCCTGGCTTGGTGCGCATTTTGATTTTTCGACAAGGGTTTGCCGCCGTTAGTTTTGGCATGGTCATTGGCGTTGGCTTAACGACGGTTCTGCTGCGAGTGCTGCGCGGGATGACCCCGGAATTGGGCTCGAATGGCGCTACTTCGTTCGTCGTGGCAATTGGCTTAGTTGCGGGAGCTGCGGCAACTGCCTGTTGGTTGCCCGCGCGCCGCGCGGCCAAAGTCGACCCCATGGTGGCACTGAGATATGAGTGAGGACGTAATGAGCACACTACTTCAAGATCTTCGTTATGGAATGCGCGGCCTTCTCAGAAGCCCTGTCTTCACTTGCGTATCGGTTCTCTCATTAGCGCTCGGAATTGGTGCTAACACGGCGATTTTTTCGCTAACGGACCAAATTCTTCTGCGTACGTTGCCCGTGCCTGACCCGCAACAGCTCGTGGTCCTACGCTCGCCTGGGCCACAGAACGGTCATTGCTGGTCCGATATTGATAACTGCGCGCAGTCGTTTTCCTATCCTATGTACAAAGCCCTGCGCGAGCAGGCGCCTTTTTTTTCTGGTTTGCTGGCATACCGCGGCATCGAGATCAATGTTTCCGGGCACGGCGCGACCCAGAGCGCGCATGGTGTACTAGTGAGTGGAAATTATTTTCAGACGCTCGAAATCCAACCTGCACTGGGCCGCGTGCTGACTGCGAATGATGAAGCCGCGCCAGGTGCGAATACCGTAGCGGTGCTCAGCTATGGGTACTGGTCGCGGCAATTCGGGGCCGATCCTTCCATCGTGAATCAGCCCCTGGTGGTAAATGGGGTTCCGCTCACCGTGCTCGGTGTGGCGCGCACAGGATTCGGCGGAATCCAGATCGGCGAGGCGCCGGACATCTTCATTCCCCTGACCATGAAATCCCAGATGATGCCGACAGAAGGCCATCGGCTTGAGGCGCGTGACGATTTTTGGCTGCCCGTGGTCGGCCGGCTCAGGCCTGGCATCACTCGCGGGCAGGCGCACGCCTGGCTGCAACCAATTTATGCTGCGCTTCTCGAAGAGGACGTTAAGGTACGCGGCGGGTTTACCTCTGAAAGCTTGAAAAGATACACCTCCAAGCCCCTGCTGCTCATAAGCGGCTCACACGGCCGCCTGGTCTTACAGCAGGATGCAGAAGAGCCGCTGCTGGTGCTGATGAGCATGGTCGGTTTGGTGCTCCTGATTGCTTGCGCGAATCTAGCGGGATTGCTGGTGGTGCGCGGGGAAGCACGGCAGCGCGAAGTGGCTATACGCCTGGCGATGGGTGCCGGGCGTGCCCGGCTGATTCGCCAGCTGCTCACAGAGAGTTTGCTGCTTGGCATTGCCGGAGGCGCTGCGGGAATTGCGCTGGCTTCGTGGGGCATAAACGCGATGGTTCACGCCATCCCGCCCGGCCAGGGCATACTTGGCCTTGAGAGTAGCCTCGATTATCGCGTGCTCTGGTTTGCCATCGCGCTGACGCTTGCAACCACCATCCTCTTCGGCCTCGCTCCGGCGTTGCGCTCGACGGCCGTGCATGTGCATTCTGATCTAAAAGAGCAGGGCCCAAGAGTATCCGAAGGACGTTCCGGTGTTGGGCTGCGCAAAGCCTTGAGTGTGGCCCAAGTCTCCCTCACAGCGGTGCTTCTGGCTGGGGCGGGACTCTTCGCGCGTACTCTCGCGAACCTTGAACACGCTAGTCTCGGCCTGACTGCCGACCATGTGCTGCAATTTTCGGTTTCGCCGGATTTGAACGGGAATACGCCCGCCCAGACGCAGCAATTTGCGGACGCAGCGCGGCGCGAAATTGCCGGACTGCCCGGCGTCGGCTCGGTCACCATTTCTACCATTCGAATGTTCGCGGGCGACGACATGGGGTTTAACATTACGCCGCAGGGTTACCCAATGACGCACGACGAAAACACCAATGTGGACGCGACATATATCGGCCCGAATTACTTCGCGACTCTCGGCATTCCGTTCGTGGCGGGAAGGGAATTCACTGAAGCTGACAACCTGACGAGTCCGAAGGTTTGCATCATCAACGAAAAGCTGGCGCAGCGGTTCTTCGCTGGACGCAGTCCGATCGGTCTGCACATCGCGCGAGGCGCCGGGGCCAATGTTCATCCCGATATCGAGATCGTTGGCATCGCCGCGAACAGCAAATGGGACGACGCGCGAAGCGAGGTTGAGCCGTTCATGTACATGCCGTACTCGCAGAATCCGCATCTTGGCGCTCTCACGTTTTACGTCCGCACCGAGCAGGAGCCGGAGCCTCTGGCCGCGACACTTCGTTCGGCTGTGAAGCGGCTTGACCCCAATCTCCCGGTTAATGACATGCGCGCGATCGCCGCGCAGATCAGCGATTCCATGTTCAATGCTCGGCTAGTCGCCACCCTGTCGGTCTCTCTCGCATTGCTCGCAGCGCTGATGGCGGCGCTCGGGCTCTACGGCGTACTCTCATACATAGTGGCGCGACGCACGCACGAAATCGGCATTCGCATGGCGCTTGGGGGGCAGCGTAGCGATATTCTGATGCTGGTCCTCAGCCAGGGCTTGCGGCTTACGGCGATTGGTGGCCTGATTGGAATATTTGTGGCGCTGCTTGCGTCGCAATCGGTCGCGAGCCTGCTCTACGGCATTGACGCGCGTGACCCTGCCACTTTTCTCGGAGTAAGCATGCTGCTCGCGATGGTCTCGGGCTTGGCTTGTTACTTACCCGCGCGACGGGCAACCAGAGTCGATCCCATCGTGTCGTTGCGACACGAGTAGCGCCCGCGATGGTGGGTTGCATCGACCTTCCCGATCGGATAGTTGCAGAAGGTCGCTCTCTGGACGCAAGTCTGGTCTCCGTCGAAGCCTTCCCGGAGCTCTTCAACCCTCCACCTCGTATCCTCCGAGTGTCCGTCTCTCGCATCACATGCGGCGTGTTATAGCTCGGAGTCGACTCAGAAGTTCGACGAAGGAAAATGGCTAGGTTAAGTCGTCGTCGATCCCAAGGTCGAAACCTGCAATGTCCCGAACCCCGTCTCTAGCGGTCAACATGATGATCAGTGTTCATTTCCACTCGACGAAACCTCCGAACAACCTCGGAATCATCACGTTCAGCACAATAGCGTCCAACTAAGAAGAGCACACGCAAAGCAATTGCCAACTGCTCGTAGACAACGACGAGAATTCTCATCCGCTGACGAATCACGCGAAAGATCTGTTTACCAACCCAGAGCTGCCTTCAGGCAATTTTCAGGTTCACAATCGATAATCTCAGGTGTTCGACATATGGACGACATGTAGTTGGTCGTTGTTTTCCATGCGGGGAATTCCAAATGGTGGAACCAAGAGCGTCGTCAGCGAAGGTGTCGTTTGATTGTCGAGTCTGAGACGCCGACCCTACAGGAGCAAGCGTCGCATTGCTCCGTCTGGCCTGTGCGACTTTTCTTTTGGGTTTTGGGCTTGACCTTGGCCGTCGCGCAGGCCTGGGTATTTCGTTACCAGAACACCGCGGACGCCATTTGCTATCTCGACGTGAGTGACGGCGCTTTGCCCGGGGGCGACTGGCACCGCCTTATCAATGGAGTTTGGAGCCCGCTCTATCCGTTATGCCTCGGAGTGCTGCGCTGGGTGTTTGGCATTTCCCGCTCCCATGAAATTGTAGCCGCCCACTTGTTCAATATTCTGTTCTTTGTTTTTGCGTTCGTCTGCTTTGAGCTTTTCCTGAAGCAGTTCTTCCCGATCGTAGAAAGCGTCGAAGAGCCTGCCAACCACCAGGTAATTCAGTTTCCCATGTGGGCATACAGGTCTCTGGTTTATTCGTTATTTCTTTGGGCTTCTCTTTCCGCAATCGCGATTAGAACGTTACGCCCGGACACGCTGATGTCAGGTTTCCTATATCTGGCGACAGCGCTGCTGCTGAGTGTCCGCGGGAAACCCGCCCGATGGGGCGATTACATCTTGCTAGGCTTGATCCTCGGGATTGGTGTTCTGGCAAAAGCGCCTATGCTGCCGATTTCGGTCCTCCTGCTTGCGGTTAGCGTATTCCTCGTTAAAAGTTGGCGTCCGGCGCTTCGAATGGCCGCGGCTGCTTTTGGTGTTGTCCTGCTTGTAGCGAGCCTTTATTTCGTTCCGCTTTCTCTGGCGCGAGGACACTTTACGCTCGGCGAGAGTGGCACGTTCAACTACTTGATGCACGTCGATCACGCCGGACCAGCCTGGTACTTTCAGAATCCTGGCCTGGGGAAAGGAACGTTCGTTCATCCCCCAACCAAGCTCTTTGACTCGCCGCCGGTATACGCATTCCGTATTGCGCCTCTGGTCACGCATCCTTTGCGCTTCGATCCATCGGAATGGATAGATGGTGTGCGACCACGCATTGTGGTCAGGCGTCAAATCGGCGAGGCGATCGCGAATCTCAAGCAGTTGACGCTCACGTTCGAGCCTTTGCTCCCGTTGCTCGGGATTCTATGGGCGTTATGCCTTCAGTCGACTCAACGAAAGCAATTGCTGGCGGGTCTGCGCCGAACCTGGCCACTCTGCATTATTGGCATCGCCGGGTGCGCCATGTACGTGCCTATCCATTTTGAACCGCGTTACGTCGGAGCATTTTTGCTGCTCTTCTGCTGCGGGTTGCTGAATGCGCCTCTGCAAATTCCACGCGCGCTGGGCCGGCCACTGGTCTTTGCCATTATGTTCACCATCGCCGTCGTTCTGGTGCTTCCCCTGGCAGAGCAGGCCCACCAGCGCTACTTCCAGATCGGCCAGGGACCGGATCAGGATTCGCTCGCCGCCGCCGCACTCGAATCCATGGGAGTTCGGCCAGGCGATCGCGTTGCACGCATTAGCTTCAGTGCCCTTGATTTGGGGATTGAACGAATCGCTCGGGTCGAAGTGGTCAGCGAAGTCGATCTAACCCACGCCAAGGAATTCTGGACTGCCCCGCTTGAGACGCAGCACACAATTCTCAATATTTTTGCCGCACAGGGAGTCAAGGCCGTGATCGCCACTGAACCGCGGCTCTCAGGTGCCAATCGGTCGGACTGGAAACAATTGGGCACCAGCCAGTATTGGGTGTGGTTAAGGACGTTCAACTCAAGTGCACCTTTGGGCTCGTGATGTCTCGGCTGGGAGTTCTCCAGAAATTCTCAGCATTCGAGCAGAGAGTGTTGGCAATCATTTAAGCCGGCTCGGGCACTCGATTCATCGGAAATCCAAGGCCTTCGAGGCATTCTCACCGAGGGGTTCTCGCGACTTTGCGGTTTATTATTCGCGAAATCATCTTCTTCGATCTTTATCTCTTTGTCTGATCTTCTTGCGGTCCAACGGAAACTGGGTTCTGTGGGTGCGCGGCACGGTTGCGTCGCGACCGAATCTCCACCCAGACCAAGAGCGCGACCGACATTCCGGTTAGACCAGCGACTAGGATGTGCGACACTTCCATGATTCCTCCCTACTCCTTCTCATTTTGTCTAACTAGGGTCGGCGTTGTCGCCCGTCACCCTACGCTCGGCTCAGCTCTGGTGCGGCCACACGCCCCACCGGCAGGAGGCAGGTTTCAATGCGATCTTTTCTGTACTCATCATTTATGCGGCTGCACTGACAGCCTGCGGTTGGTCTACCGCAAGAATGCGAAAACGCCGGATGCCGGATGGCACCTGCCATTCGACGGTCGTGCCAATGCTATAGCCAAGCAGGCCCGTCCCAATCGGCGCCAAGACGGAGATGCGGTTCTTCGCAACATCCGCATGGGGCGGAAACACAATCTCATAAGTAACCTCACGCCCACTGTTCATGTCTCTCACACGGACGCGGGAGTTCATCGTGACCACATCATTCGGAGTCTCTCCTACGACAATCGCTCGTTCCAGTTCCTGCTCAAGGCCATCCAGATGCTCGGCATCACGTTGACCCAAACGCCTGGATGATTCGATTAAGTGCCGTAGGCGCATGTAGTCTGCTTCCGCTAGTACTATGTTCTTCGTTTTCACGATTTTTCCTCCTAAGTAAATCTGCATAGGCCAGCATGTCGGCGCCGCCTGTCGTGCCGAGTTCCTCGGATAGAGTTCGACGTTCGGCAGTTGGTTAGGCCGCGAACCGGACTGACTCGCGGCTGACACGCGTTTGCCGAACTCTTTCGAGCTCGCGTCCAAACAAACGACCGATCCTCCCCGTTGCTCGATCGATAGCGGCGAAAAGATCGGCATCGCTCTCCTCGACCGCCACACGGCCGGACGGCAGAAGCTCGGCAGCAATTCGGCACCGAGTCTGCACTGGTCCGTCTATTCCTATTTGCACGGTCACCGGTCCGAGTCGGTTCCCAAAGCGGCTGAGTGCAAACCGTAATCGGCGATCTACATAGGAGTTGAGAGCCTTGCTAGCGTCAGAAGCGTTGACATGAACGGAAACCTGCATCTGGCTGTCCTCCTTGCCATGACTGATCTCACCCTAATCCCAGACCACCGTTAATAAAAGTAGATAAGAAGGAAGTATTTGATAACATTTCCTTAATAAAGAGGATTCAATGGAATGGCTGAATTATCATCACCTCCTTTATTTTTGGACTGTCGTTCGCGCCGGCAGCATTCACAAAGCCAGCGAACAGTTGCGCGTCTCCTCGCCCGCCATCAGCGTTCAACTGAAACAGCTTGAAGGCCAACTCGGAGAGAAACTGCTCGTCCGATCAGGGCGTCGACTGGTTCTAACCGAAATCGGGAGGACGGTGTTCGGTTATGCGGAGGATATTTTTGGGCTCGGCCGCGAACTGATGGACGTTGTGAAGAACCGTCCTATTGGCCGTCCCTTGCGACTGGATGTCGGTGTTGTTGATGTTATGCCCAAGGTCGTGGTCCAAACACTGCTGGAGCCGGCACTGCACCTGCGAGAGTCGGTTCGCATTGTCTGCCGCGAGGCAACTGCTGACCAATTGTTGGCTCGCCTGGCGACTCATGAACTCGATGTCGTGCTATCAGATTCCCCGCTGGACCCCTCGCTGAAGATACGTGCCTACAGCCATCTTCTTGGAGAATGTGGGGTCACCTTTGCCGTGGGACGAAAAACAGCAGTTCGCTACCGACGCGATTTTCCGCAATCCCTCAACGGCGCCCCCATGCTCTTGCCAACTGACAATACTGCCTTCCGGCGAAACCTCGATTTTTGGTTCGAATCCAAAGGGATCCATCCCGCCGTGTTGGGTGAATTCGAAGATTACGCGCTACTGCGAGCGTTTGGAGAAAGCGGGGCAGGTGTCTTTCCACTGCCGTCGGTGGTCGCAGCCCAGCTTCGGAAACAAAGAGGACTGAGAACGATAGGCGCAACCAATGATGTGCGAACGCAGTTTTATGCCATTAGTGCCGAGCGGAAGCTGCAGCATCCGGCAGTCCTCGCCATTCGCAACTCAGCGCGGCAAGACCTGTTCAGTCGGCGGTAAATGGCCGTGGAAAGATGGTTGCTGCTACGCCGACGGGGCGCTTCCTGGCCGGTCTCGCTGGCCTCAATTTTTCAAATAGCCCCTCGCGACCGAGCCGCCATTGGCTGGTCATGGCCCACTCTTGACCATGACGGTTGACCTGAATGCCGGGTTCACGTAGTCATTCGCTTGAACGGTGATCCGGTGTAACCCAGTGCTCAGCGCTAACCTGGCCATTATTGCCGATAGTTGAGCTTGGTATACCTTCGAGCCGTCAATGTAGACTTCGATCAGCTTGACCGGCGTGCTGTCGGTCGTGCCTGCCATAATTGTGACGGGCGACGTCACCATTGCGTTATCAGCCGGCTTGCAAATCGTCACCGTTCTGTTTCCGGCATTCAGAGCGCACGATGGTGCAATCTGAGCCGCAAAGACGTCATGATCGCCCGCGGCATTGGTCGTTAAGAACGCTCCCGGAGTGGTGGGGAAATCTTTCGAATTCGTCGTCCCCGTCACGTAGGCGTTCTCAAAGGGACCCAGAGTGATCCGCGATTTCGCAAAGGGAAAGATGAACGGTGTGGTGTCGGCGTCTGTGCCGCTGCCACCCAAATAGGTCGAGTAGCTCAGGGCATCGCCGCTTGATGCCAGCTTCGCCACGAAGTAATCACTCGCGCCGCGGAGCACCCGTTGAAAGCCCGTCATAGTTGTTGGAAAGTCTGACGAAGCGGTGCCCCCGATCACATATGCCACTCCGGAGGGCGTTACCGCAACGCCTGTCGCAATTTCGTTATTTGTCCCACCCAACAGAGTCGAGAAGCGCAAACCGGAACCGGCCGAGTTTACTTTCGTGACGAAACCATCCCACGTTCCCTTCATTACTCTTTGATATGCGCCAGCCGTCACGGGGAACCCTCCGCTAGCAGCCCCCACCACGTAGGCGTTGTTTGAGCTGTCGAGGCCGACCCCGTATCCGTAGCTCTGGGCGACCGGGGAGCTACCCGTCAGGAATGTCGAATACACCAGGGATGATCCGGTCGAGTTGAATTTCGTGAGGAATGCCGCATAATGACCTCCCCGGTAGGTCGGCATGAAGCTTCCGGCTGTGGTCGGAAAGTCCGTCGCATTGGTTGTCCCTGTGATGTAGGCATTGCCCGAGCTATCCACGACAATGTCTGAGATGGTGCTGTTCAGTGTGCCGACCAGATACGTGGCATAGACAATTGCGTCTCCCGCGGCATTCAGCTTCTCAACCAGTGCTTCCGGACACGGATTAACATCCGCATCGGGGGCTGCACAATTGGGCGGGCTCGGTTGGAAAGCACCTGCAGTTCCTTGCAGCGTCTTCCCGACTGTAAATCCCCCAACGAACGCTGCTCCTCCCCGACTGACGGCAATGGAGCTGACCACGCATGACCAGCAGAACCTGGCTGAGTAGAGGATCTGTGTGCCCTTTGGATTGATTTTCGTCACGAATATAAAGGAAGGAGTACTGCCATTAGGAGCGGGATCCAGAGCCAATCCGGGAAAATCGTCTGATTCTGTATGTCCAGTCACATAAACATTACCTGATAAATCCACCGCCACGCCCTGCGCGCTGTCGTCCAAGTCCCCGCCAAGGTATGTGACCCATACGCGCGTGCCTCGGGACGTGAGTTTAGCCACAAAAGCATCGCCGAAAGTCGCGCAACCTGGGCTCGGATCGCAGGTTCGATCTAGCGCTCCTGCGGTGGTCGGCAAATCCTTTGAAAATGTATACCCGGCAATATACGTGTGGCCGGAGGAATCAACCGCGATCCCGCCGGCAAATTCCTGGTTGCTGCCGCCCGCTAGCGTGGAGTATGAGAGTACTGGATCAATCAGCAACGGCTCGGTGCGATCGTAACTGTGAACTACCAGCCCGATTTCCGCGCGCTCATCGAGCGTGTACCTTGCCATTACCACCTGCTTGCGGCCGGCTTTCATCTGGTACACGTGAGGCTTTTTCATGATCACTTTCGTTCCGTTGCTGGTAAGAGTGAGTCCGTCACCCAGAGTCGGCTTAGCACCCTCGACGGCGATGCGAATACTTTCAGGATCGGCGCCAGGTTGCAACAAAAAGTCGAACTCAAACTGGCCATCGTTGCCGTGATAAATAAGATCTACTCCGGCATACAGTCCCTCATAAACGATGCGTGCGTAGTTCGGCACATTCGTCTTCCATCGGCGAGAATCGTTGCCAATCAGATAGTTGGTGTGCGTTACTAATCGCTTCAGAGGACGAGGAGGTGCTCCGTGGTCGGCACCGACAAATCGAATGCGAATCATGCTTATTGAGGTCTGCGAATTGCTGCTGTGGGAGAGAAGAGTCGCCGAAGAACGGTTCAATAACAAGGCGTAATTGGGGCCTCGTGAAACGTAGTCATATTCCGAGGCGACCTGACCTCGGTTTTCCTCAAAGCTGAGGGGTAGATGGTGCGCGGTAAGACTAGGTGTGACAAAGCCAGCATTCTCCACCTGAGCCGTGGCGCCCATTGGGAAACACAGGAAAACTAGGAAAGTGATCTTCGTAGGGGAGAACATACTAGACTCCAGAATCGCCGAACTTACGGGTCGTTGGCCTTATCGGGGGAAGGTTTGTTGAATTCAAGTCAGGCCCTTTGTCATCCTTGAGATCCTTTTGCCGGCGCCGACCCGATTACACCGGAATTGTTTCCGCAGTATGTCTCTCAATCTACTGACATTTCTGCCAGCCCCGTGGGATAAACATGGACTATTGGGCGATGAGCTTCCAGATAGCCCCGCTAAAGTCGACGGCGTAGAGTTCCCCGTTCTGGTCACGCCCGAACGCACTGATATTTTTTCCAGTGCTGGCCAGGAGGTTGCGACCCCAGTTCCCGGAATTCTCCTGTAGCCCCCATATTTTGCCCGCGACAAAGTCCCCAAAAACGTAGATCCCCTGCAACGAGGGAATCGCGCTGCCGTGATACACGAAACCGCCGATAACGGCTTGTCCCTCCCCGTGCGAATACTCGGTGATGGGCAGGATCAAGCCCGCCGAGTTGCACCCCGACGGTGGTTCGAAGCAGTGCGAGCCCTCCATGAGGTTCCATCCATAGTTGCCGCCTTTGTCGATCAGGTCGACCTCTTCCCACGATGCCTCACCTACATCGGCGAGAAAGAGACGACCACTGGGAGGATCGAAGGAAAAGCGCCAAGGATTACGTAAGCCGTACGCCCATATTTCGGGCTGGCCGCCTCCATTTGCAAACGGATTGTCCGAGGGAATCGCGTAAGGAAGGTTTCCCGTGGTGGAGTTGACATCGATCCGCATCAGCTTGCCGAGCAAGACTTGGGTATTTTGTCCGTTGCCGAGGGGATCGCCACTACTGCCCCCATCACCCAAGCCGAAATATAGAAAGCCGTCCGTTCCAAAAGCGAGTTGTCCCGCCTTGTGATTATCAAAAGCGGGCTGATTGACGGTGAGCAGAATTCGCTCACTTGCCGGATCGGCCCGGTTGGGATTGGCAGGCAAGGCGTTGTACTCGGCGATAGTCGATTGGCGCTGTGAGTTCACAATCCGTACATAGTTCACGTAGAAACGGCCGTTCTGCGCATAGCTGGGATGGAACGTTACTCCTAACAATCCACTCTCGCCCGCGAAGTGAACTTTGCTGCTGATGTCAAGAAACGGAGTGGCAAGCACGGAGCTGTTCTGAATGATCCGAATCAGTCCGCGTTGCTCGACGACAAAGAATCGTCCACTACCGTCATCGGATTGCTCCAATCCAAGCGGATTGTTTAGCCCGGTCACAAAAGGCGCAAGGCTAAGATGTGGAGGCGCTACTGCCGTTGCTGGGCGAGTTGCTCCTCCACAGGTGGTCAGCAAGTTTGAGCCGAAGGTTAGAAATACACACAGGAAGACGACCCGGTTGCGGCTCATGGTTCCCACCTGGTTTCTTAGAATACTCATGAACAAAAATGAGTAGCTTTTTTTCTTTTTACGGTTGCCCGCCAACGAAATGGGGTTCCTGTTTCCGCTATCGAGAGATCTGTCGAGACCTTTCTGGACGAGATCGTGATACGGGGTCGTGAGTGAGGGGTAGGAAAAGCGTTTGGACAACCTCGCACGAGTCAGAATGGCATGGCTTCGGCTTGTTGTCCCTTATTCGCCTCGCAGAGCCAGCATGGGATCCGTGCTCGATGCACGTTTAGCGGGTAGTGCAGAGGCTGCCAAGGCCAGCAGCAGCATTCCGATCGCGGAAAGTCCAAGCACGCCCGGATCAAACGGGCTCACTTCGAACAGAAACGAACGCAGCAAACGGGATGCTGCCACAGCGCCCAGCAAACCCAAGCCACAGCCAACAGCCGCAAGCCCGGCGCCGGATCTCAGAATGAGCAGGATCACTCCGGAGCGCTGGAAGCCAAGCGCCAGGCGCAACGCCATTTCCTGTTCGCGCAATGCCACGGAGAACGCAATCACGCCGTAGATCCCGAGAACACTGAGCAGCACTGCAGCAACAGCAAACGAGGAAATCAGCACGGTATTGAAGCGCCGCGGCGCCTCGCTCTTCGAGATGGCGTGCTCCATCGTCTGCAGCTGGTGGAGCGGCAATCTCGGGTCAATTCTCCGCACGGTTGCGCGCAGCGAATCCTCCATCTGCTCCGGAGCCATACGGCTGCGCAGAACAATCCAGCCGTCGGTAGCACTCAATTCCCCGGCCGAGGCCAAAACCCCTTCACTGGCGACCGACTGTGTTACTGGCTGGTATACCTGTGGCGTCGTCTCCGCATCGCGCGATCCCAGCTTCACGTCATCGACCTCACCCACTACCGTCATCCATGGCGTCGAGGTTTCCGGCATGCCTCGGCGCAGTCGTCTGCCGATCGGGTCCTGGCCCGGCCAGTAGCGCTGGGCCATCTTGCGATTCACGATAGCCACCAACTGTGAGCCGACATTGTCCGACTCGGTAAAGACGCGCCCGCGGAGCACCCTAACCCCCAGCGCTTGGAATGGGTCGCCCTCTACCAGCGACATCGACGCCATATTCAACCCCGCGCCCTTGGGAGGAACATAGCCCTCGATCGTGAAAGCAATGCCCCAATTATTACCGACCGCAGGCAAAAACGAAGTGATGCCAACGGCCTCCACGCCAGGGAACTGCCCTAGATCGTTCAGGAGAGTTTTCGTGAATTCGTCGATTGTGGATTGCGTTCGATACTGCTGGTGCGGCAGAACGTAGGTCGCAGCCAACGTATTCTCGGGGCGGAACCCCAATTTCACATCGCGCATCTTTTCGAAGCTGCGCAGCAATAGGCCGGAGGCGGTAAGCAGCGTGAGCGCAACGGCAATCTCCGACACTACCAGCGCCGAGCGAAGCCTGGCATGGCCGCTGCCCGAGGTGCCGGTACGTCCGCCTTCTTTTAGTGTCTCATTCACGCTCGTCCTGATTGCGGCAAATGCTGGGGCCAATCCGCAAAGGAAGCCAGTCAACAGCGCCAGTCCCAGCGCGAAGAGCATGACCGGCCAGTCCAAGACAATCTGATTGACACGAGGGAGTGTCTGCGGTAGCAAGCTCACGCCCACCCGCAGAGCGACAGCCGCCAGTGCCAGCCCTATCGCGCCACCGGCGATACTCAAGACCATGCTTTCCACGATGGCTTGTCGGAGCAAGCTGGCGGCGCGAGCACCCAGGGCGAGCCGCACCGCAATCTCTCTTCGTCTGCGGATGGCACGTACCAACAGGAGCCCCGCCAGGTTCGCACAGGCGATCAGCAGAACTACGACCACCGCAAAGAGCAGGGTGCGCAGCAGCGATCTCGCCTGCTCCACCGTATCTTCCTGCAGCGGTGTGACCACCGCGTGAATGCGAAGACTGCGCATGAAGGCCGGATAGTCACGCATGGTCTCGCGGGCCACTCGCTCGGCATCGCTCTGCGCCTGCTCGACAGTGATGCCAGGCTTTAAGCGCCCCACCATGCGAGAGTTCCACGATCCCGCGCCGCCTGCGGTAAATTCCTCTGGCGGCAGGCTGAGCGGAAGCCAAAGCTCGCTCTGGTTCACATGCCCAGGATTGAGCGGAAACTCGAAATCGCGCGGCATCACGCCGATGACGGTATAGGGATTGCGGTAGAGAGTGATCGTGCTCCCCAGTACGTTCGCATCGCCGTGGAAGCGGTTCCTCCACATGCCATAGCTCAGGACCGCCACTTGCTGGTTTTCTTCCTGTTGCGTGAAAATGCGCCCCAGTAGCGGGGCCACTCCCAGCGCGGCAAAGACCTCGCCGCTCATCCGCGTCGCATTCACCGCTGCCGGTTCGCCCGTACCGGATAGTTCAAACAATCTTTGCCGATAGCCGCCCAGGTGGCTAAAGCTTTGCGTGTCGCGCATGTAATTTCGGATGTCGGGAGCGGTTACGCTGGAGTGAGCGCAGGACTCGCAGTGCGAGCCTTCCAGCACATCTCCCAGGGTGACCAGACGCTCCGGATCGGGGAACCCCAGCGGACGCAGTAGTACCCCTTCAAAGATGGAAAAGATCGCCGTCGTCGCCCCGATGCCGAGCGCCAGCATCAGGATGGCCGTCACTGTAAAACCGGGAGATTTACGCAGCAGGCGGAAGGTATATCGAGTGTCTTGCAGAATCTGCTCCAGCCCTTGGAACGCTCGCTCGTCGCGATGCAGTTGCTTTGCCTGCTCCACCCCTCCGTAGGCGACTCTGGCTGCCCGTCGTGCATCTTCAGGGGGCATGCCCTGGCGCAGATATTCGTCTTCGAGCAATGCTAGATGCGCGCCAATTTCTTTTGCCAGGTCCGCTTCCACTTTGGAGTTGGCGAAAACCTGATAAAACTTCAGAAAGATGCGTCTCAAGTGCTTCAAGGTCAAAACTCCTCAAGCAAGAGCCGTTCCACTAGAGCCGACATTCTTTTCCACATCTGGGTCTCTTCTCCTAAGGCTTTCTCCCCTGCCTTGGTGATTTCGTAGTATTTGGCTTCACGGTTGCTCTCGGTCCGTCCCCATGTTCCCCTGATCCACCCGTACTGCTCCAGCCGCACTAACGCTGGATAGAGAGTGCCCTGATTGAGGTTGAGCAGGCGATCCGAGATCTGATGGAGACGTGTGGCAATTTGATAGGCATGTTGTGGGCCCATCGTCAGGAGTGTGCGCAAGACGATGAGATCGAGGGTCCCCTGCAGCAGCTGGATGGATTCCTTTTCTTTATTAGACATCCAAGTGGTCTCTCTAAGAGGGAGACTACTACGTTTCACTTGTTTGTCAAGTGGACTGGGCGACAAACCCCGTAAGGGCAGAAACGCGCCGGGTGCACACCAAGTTTTCGCCCACGCCATCGCCAATTTCAAGTATGTCCCACCGCAACAACAGCGCGCGGATTACACTGGTTCCGCACTTGCCGAGCAAGATCTGATGCATCGCAAGTGAACGTGTGCTTGCGAGTATGAAAAATGAATAAGGGACGCTTGGAAGCCTTCAGCGACGGTGTTCTCGCAGTCATCATCACCATCATGGTGCTGGAAATGAAGTCGCCGCACGGAACGAGCCTCGCCGCCTTAAGACCATTGATTCCCGTCTTGCTCAGCTACGTTCTGAGTTTCGTTTATGTTGGCATCTACTGGAACAATCATCACCACCTGCTGCACGCAACTCAGCGGGTCAATGGCGCGACGCTATGGGCCAACCTGCACTTGCTCTTCTGGCTGTCGCTCATTCCATTCACGACGGCCTGGATGGGGGAGAATCATTTCGAGTCGTGGCCTGTTGCGGTGTATGGCATGGTGCTGCTGTTGGCGGGCGTCGCCTATTTCATTCTCACACAGGCACTGATCAAACTTCACGGGCGCGGGTCGTCGTTAGCGAATTCTATTGGAAGCGATAGGAAAGGCCAGATTTCAATCGCAATCTATGCGGCAGCAATTCCGCTCGCGTTTGCGCGGCCCTGGATTGCTGGGGCGTTCTATGTCATTGTCGCAATCATGTGGCTCATACCCGATCCCCGCATCGAAAGAAGACTGTCCCAGTAGGCATGCGTGACATCAACCTTGCATGCGCGACGGGGGTTCCCAGCGCTGTCCCCCACACACGAGCGAGAGACCGAGTCGCGGGAGAGTATCGCTGCGAGGAAATCGATTCTTGCCAAATACTTGGGACGGCCACAACCTGTCAAGTTTGTCAGTTACTCTCTGCCCTGACTATTCGGCAATCTGAAATGCAATGCCTGTGCGCATTCTCGTTGCGCAGCGGCGAACCGCACATGGGGATTAAGAGCTGGGATCCCTGTTGCTGACGCATCAGTGGCCACGTCGGCCGGCCGTCATCCGAGTGAACTTGATTCGTTGAATGACATCCTTGGATGGCGCCTGGACGATGAGGCTAGTGCATACGATGAGACATAAAAGACCGAGTGGGCCCGGAGTTCATGGCGTCCCCTCCGAAACATCGGTTGGATGCGGCAGCTTAGTCCAAAAGCGGGCGGAGTGGGTCCTCGGGAGTACTGCACAGGTTTTGCTACACCGATCCTAACGAGGGTTCTGATGACCGGCGTTGACCCTCTAGGGCATGGTCGGATCAACTCGATCTCGGAATGAAGATGATGCGTGAAGCAGCGCGGTTCCAGCCCGTGAGAGAAGCGCGTACTGAGAGTGCAAGGTTGTTAACCATTGCTTCGTTGATACATTCGCAGGAATGTCTTGCCCTCGGACCCAAAGAACTCTATGCCACGAAAAGAGATCCTTGATCGTACACAGAAGTACACTCAGCCGTTCCGCATCACGAAAGGCGAGGGCTTTGATCTAAAGAACTATGATCCCAGCGATACCTGCGGCCTGATGCTACGCAAGGGAGAGGCGTCCGAGCTCCTTCAACAGGGCACCCAGTGGCTAGCACAAGAGCAGGACATGCTTTACGCCCAGGACCGCTGGTCGCTCCTACTCGTGTTTCAAGCAATGGACGCAGCAGGCAAGGACAGCACGATCAAGCACGTGATGACAGGCGTGAATCCGCAAGGCTGCCAGGTTTTTTCCTTCAAGCAGCCCTCGCAAGAAGATCTCAGCCATGACTTCATGTGGCGGTATTGCAAATGTTTGCCAGAGCGCGGGAGAATCGGGATCTTCAACCGCTCCTACTACGAGGAGGTTCTCATTGTGCGCGTGCACGAGGAGATCCTGATGAAGCAGAATCTGCCCCAGCCGCTGATCGGAAAACGGATATGGGATGAGCGGCTCGCAGATATAGCAAACTTCGAGAGCTACCTCACTCGCCAGGGAATTATTATTCTCAAATTCTTCCTGCAGGTGTCGCGCAAGGAACAAAAGAAACGCTTTATGAAGCGGCTCGATACTCCCGAGAAGAACTGGAAGTTCTCTGTTTCGGATGTGCATGAGCGTAAGTTCTGGGATGACTACATGTCCGCATACGAGAAAGCTATTCGTGCCACCGCGTCGAAGCATGCCCCTTGGTTCGTGGTGCCAGCCGACAACAAGTGGTTTACACGGCTTGTGGTCGCCGCCGCGATTGTGGAAGCAGTGGAGGAACTCGATCTCACATACCCGAAAGTCGACGCGAAAAAGAAGAAGGAGCTGGCGACAATGCGCACCGCACTGGCCCGTGAGAGATAGAGCGGACCGGTTTATGGACCAGCTTCCACCGCTGTGATGGTCCTGCGCAGTGAATCCGATGAACGGATGACAAACTTCTCGGTCTCTACGACTAGGAAGAACACCAAACCGCCGACGAGGAGCCAGGGCCAAATGCGAAGTGGAATGGCTTCGTTGCCGAACACCGCTTGAAACGGTCTTGCATAGGTGAAAACAAGTTGTAGGACCACGACCGCAACTATGCCAAGGGGTAGATATCTGTTGCCCGCCTGGGCCTTCAGAGAGAGCGATGAGTCGAGCAAGTAGCGGCTGTTCAGCAGGTAGAAGACCTGACCGATGGCAATAGCATTGACTGCTACGGTCCGAGCGAGCGAGTCTGATCCACCCTGCGATTTTATCCAGAAGAACGCCAACAACGTGTAGGCCAAAAGCGCGAGACAAACAAGATACGCCAAATACCAAAGCCCGTCACGATCTGGCGGTCTATCGTGCGCGGAGGCCGGCGCATCACGTCGATCTCGTGTGGTTCAAAGGAGATTACCAGGCCGAGTGCGACCGAGGTGACCATATTAATCCAAAGAACCTGAGGCGCCGTAATCGGCATGGTGAAGCCAAAGAAGATTGCCACCGCAATGACTAGAGCTTCTGCGACGTTTGTCGGCAATATGAAAAGCAAGGCCTTCTCGATGTTGTTGTAAACCGTACGCCCTTCCTTCACCGCCTGGGTGATCGACGCGAAATTGTCATCCGCCAGGATCATCTCAGCAGCTTCTTTCGTAACTTCGGTGCCCTTGATGCCCATTGCAACCCCAATATCAGCCCTTCTTAAGGGCAGGGGCATCGTTCACACCGTCACCCGTCATCGCCACAATCTGGCTGTTCGCCTGAATGGCCTGCACCAGGCGAAGCTTATGCTCGGGGCTTGCCCGGGCAAAAACGTCAACGTCGCAAACGCATTCCTGCAACGCAGCAGTGTCCATCTCTTCGATTTCCCCGCCAGTAATCGCCGTCTTTCCGTCGCCTATACCGAGCATCCTGGCGATGGCCCCAGCTGTGATCTTGTGGTCACCGGTAATCATGGTGACGCGGATGTTGCCGCCGTGACATTCCCTTACCGCCTCGATGGCCTCTTTACGCGGGGGATCGAGGAGGCCGATCAGAACGAGCATAATAAGAGTTTCTGGCAGGTCGTTCGGATCGAGACGACCAGCTTTCGCGTTCGGGTTCTAAAGCCAAGCGAGTGCCAGCACCCGTTCTCCTTGGGCGGCCAGCCTGTCTGCTTCCTCAGTAAAGTGCTCGCGGTCAAGCGGCGCCGGGTGGCCGTTGACAGTCTGCTGGCGATCGCAGTGGTTTAGGATTACTTCTGGGGCGCCTTTGACGAGCAGTACTTCGCCGCCCGAAGACTTATGAAGCGTGGCCATGAACTTGTGTTCAGATTCGAAGGGAATGGCGTCGAGTCGTGGAAACGCAATTTGTTCAGCCTGCGGGTTTAGACCAACCTTGAACGCGAAGGGCAAGAGCGCCCCTTCTGTCGGATCGCCTTCCACCTTCCAGGAACCTTCCGTTTGAACCAGCTGCGCGTCGTTGCACAGCAAGGAGACGCGCCCCATGAGCGAGAGTACTGATTCCTTTTCCGCAGGAATTCCGCCCTTCTCGATCTCGCCCTTCGGCGCATACCCATCACCCGTGACCTGATACGCCGACTCGGCGGTAATGGCTGACACCACCATCATTTCCATAAGTGTCAGGGTGCCGGTCTTGTCCGAACATATTCGCGATACGGAGCCAAGAGTTTCAACCGCGGGCAACCGTCGGATGATGGCGTTGCGCCGGGCCATGCGTTGTACGCCGACCGCCATTGTGATTGTGATCAGTGCGGGTAGCCCTTCCGGGATGGTTGCTACCGCGATGCTGACGACCGCCTGGAAGAGGGTCACAAAGTCCATACCCTTAACCCATCGACCATAGGCGAAGATGAGGATGCTGACGACTCCGATGACCGCTGTGATCGTGTAGCCAAATTTCTTGATCTGGCGCAACAGGGGTGTTTCCAGGGTGCTGACGCCAGCGAGCAACTGGTTGATGCGGCCAAGTTCGGTGTGTTTACCAGTCGCAACAACCACCCCGGTCGCGCGGCCGGAAACGACCATCGTGCCGGAAAATGCCATACTCCCGCGATCTCCAACCGTCGCATTCACGGACACCGCATCGACTGTCTTTTCCGTCGGTACCGATTCTCCGGTGAGGGCGGCCTCTTCGGTCCGCAGATTCTTCGCGATGACCAGCCGCAGGTCGGCTGGAATCTTGTCGCCCGACTCGACGAGCACGATGTCTCCCGGCACGACCTTCTCTGCGCTAATGATGCGGGTCTCACCGGCACGTATCGTCCGTGCCTCGGGTGACAACATATTGCGGATTGAATCCAAGGCTTTCTCGGCCTTGCCCTCCTGAATGAAGCCCAGCAATGCATTGAGAACAACCACCGCGAAGATGATTCCCGCATCAATCCACAGGCTCAGCATCAGCTTGGTGAACCAGGCGGCGAGCAGCACATAGACCAGGATGTTGTTGAACTGGGCGAAAAACCTCGTGAACGGTCCCTGCTTCCTGCCCTCCGGCAAGCGGTTTGGGCCGTATTGCTGGAGCCGGGCGGAGGCATCCGACAGATCAAGACCGTTTTCAGAGTTAGTAGCAAGTCGCTTGACGACCTCAACTTGAGACAGGGCATGCCAGGCAGCTTTGTCATCGAGCGGGTTCGTATTCGATCTCGTACTCATAGACGAGGCACGGTGAATAGGCGGCTCCTCTTTCGCTGCCCCTGGAAACCAACGGGTAAGGAGGGAAGACCCAAGAGCGGCTGGTTAGACCTCCGGAGTCCCCCGTGAGGCCTGCGCCATCAGCGACACACTAAGACGCCTCTGCTTTTACTCCACCTGGCAAGTCTTACAGGTAAGAACCAACGGGGCCAGTCCGATGAGAGGAAGGAGAACCAGGACCCAGGTGTGCTGTCTGGAGATAACGGCCAGTACTCTCTTGAGCACCTCCGCGCATCTGCTAGTTGCTAGTCTTGGCTGAATCGCTGCGCTAGAACGCTGAACAACAAGGTGCGGTGCTCCAGCAGCTTTAGGGACTGGGGGAGACTAGGAAGAGCACTGCACCTTGTGGTCTTGGGGTTTTACTTGCACCTCAAAAGGTAAAGGCCTAGACATACTTGGGCCAAGCGTCAAGATACGCCAAAGGTCGTGGTCCACGACTCTGTCTGTTGAGCATTCACGATTGTTCGGGCTGAGAAAAGAACCGCCTCGATGATAGGGGGCTCGGCTCTTCATCGAGGCGGCATCAGAGGTACTTTGTTGTGTGTGAGGTTTCAAGAATAAGGTGCAGACATGTGGAACAAACCTGTCAATTCTTACAGGGGGGGGGGTCGTGCGTTGGGTTTTCAGGGTCGCCGCTTCTCTGGTGTGAATGTCTCCCCGCATTTCCCGGTCTTTGTGATCTCCCAGTCTCAGCCTCTGGCTTCGAGATGAGCCGTAGTGCTTCGCGGCTAACGAACGTCTAGCGGTGGAAAGCGTCTACTACCCTAGGGCAGTGGCGTGGCTTCGCTTCAAAACCACCTGTGAGCTTCGAAACCGTGAAGGCCACTGCTCAAGGTAGCGGCCTTCCCCTCCACGGGATGTCGCTCGTGCCCACAGGAGGCCATGGCCCTCTGCTTCAGGCAGCCTCATCCAGTAAGATCACATCTTTATCTTTGCTCGCGACGAGAGTCAGGACCTTAGATTAAATTCCGAAATGACGATAAAGACCCAATCCATGACGAGATGCGTCAACCGCGTTTGGCATTCGAGATTGTCTGTTGCCTGGTAATCAATGGAGACAGTCAGCCAGAACGTTCTTGTTGCCACCGCAGTGGTAATTGGTTCACTGCTGATTATGGTAGGACTAAACGAACTCTGGCCTGTGGGGCTGCGCCGGAATTCTAACGATCTGATCGGCTGGCAACTAACCATTTTAGGAACAACCTATGCAGTCATTCTGGGGTTTATGCTCTACACTGTCTGGACGAAATATGGCGAAGCTGATCTAAATGTGGATCATGAGGCAAATGCAGTAGCAAACATCTATCATCTGGCCGGAGGACTTCCAGAGCCGCAGCGGGGGCAACTGCAACGGTTAGCGCGGGAATATGCAGAGACGGCCGTCAATCGAGACTGGCCGCAAATGGCCAGCGGCGAAGAGCCAACGCAAACCGATTCCGTAAATTCTGAGATGTGGAACTCGGTAATGTCTGTCCGATCTACATTAGGGGCTGAGCAAACAGCGGCGGACCATGAGATCTCAGAATTGCGTTCGCTTGCACAGTACCGCCTAACTAGGTTATCGCAGAGCACAACCCGGTTGCCAACCGTGCTTTGGTGCGTGCTGATCGTGGGCGGTGCCTTGACGATCGTTTCAGCCTGCACATTAGGCATTGAGAATGGGAAGCTACAAGCCGTTGAGGTCTTTTGTCTCTCGCTACTCATCGGTCTTTCACTAATAGCAATCGCAGACATCCATCGACCGTTTCGGGGACTAGTTCACGTTCGGAATTACGCTTTTCAACGAGCGCTGCAAAGCATGAAACTAAAAACTAACTAGTCGGCGACTTGGGTTCAATGAATCTGTTTAAAGGCGACGTCAAGAAAAAAACCTCGCGCGGTGGGCAAAACTGAGGGTGGTCAGTGTGAGACTACCCTTCCTGTCAGTTGGTTGCGTTTGTGACGAATCCCTGTCATCACCCAGGGAGCTAACTTAGTAGATTAGTTCTAAACCCAGCTGAAATACTCTGGGGTCCCACGCCGCCGTAACTGCACCAAAATTGCTAGCTCCCAGGTTAGTGCTGATGCCACCGTTCTGACCGGGGCCTCCGAATTGCGTGTGGTTCCAGGTATTGAAGCTTTCAGCGCGGAACTCCAACCGGCTACCTCGATCTTCGTTGAGGGTGAATTCTTGGAAGAGCGAGAGATTCCAGTTTTGTCGCCCTGGACCGCGCAAAGCATTGAAGCCAAGATTGCCCCAGGTTCCCGCCGCTGGAGCCGCAAATGACGACCCGCTGAACCAAGCATTAACCGTTTTGGGATAGGATACCGGCCCTGCAAGATCCGGTCGAACCAAAACATCGCCGCCTGGAAAAACGTTGGCCACGGTGGCGTAGCTCGCGCCGCAGGTCGAAGTGCAACCGATATTGAGCGGGGTGCCCGTTTGGGCGGTTACGATCCCCGACAATTCCCACCCTCCAACTGTTGCCTTCAAGAGATGGTTGCTGCTGTTTCGGAGCAGAGGAATTTGGTAGACGAAGTTCACAACGCGGTGTGCCTCCGGTCAAACGGTGAGGGGCCGTGATCATATTTCCAGCCAACATAAGGATTAGAAACTCTGTCGAGATCGAAGTTGTCACCACCACCCAAGTTGCCGGTCGTCGGGTCAGTGGCTTTCGCGTAAGTGTAAGCAGCCTGCAGTTGAAGATCACGCGTAACTCGGCCATGCACCTCAGTTTGCAGGGCGTTGTAGCTTGAGTTAGAGCCGGTAAACGCTAACAAGATGCTGCTGAAACCGGGATACGAAACCAAGCCATTGAACGGGGTTCCACTGGTTCCAGCTTTGGTGGTTGCGAGACTGGCCAGCTGGCTTTGCGGGGGAAGATTAATTTCTTGGGAATAACTCTGCCACCGATTCTGATTACCGACATAGGAGATGGACCAAACTGCGTTCCGGCCCAGCGATTGCTGAATTCCAAAACTGTACTGATAACTGGTCGGGACTTTGTATTGACGGTTCAATCCGACGATGGTTGAAACCGGGATGGTGTTTGTCCCCGAGAAGTTCCCCCCACCGGCCAACGCATTTATGTGCGGATCCTGAAGCAGAATATTGTTGATGTTCAGGTTGACATCAAACGGACTGTTAGCCGCCGCGTTGTACATGTCATTGCCTTGAATTCGCTCATACATGGTGCCGAAGCCGCCTCGCAGAACCGTCTTGGCGGCTCCAGTCAAATCCAACGCAAAGCCGATGCGTGGACCGAAAGCGTTCCACGTATTGTCGACTAAGCCCTTGGGGATTCCATTGCGCCCGGCGATTCCTATGCCGTTTAGGTAAAACGGAATGCCAGCTAGCGCCGGCACCGGGCTGGTGCCAAGGCCTGGGCTGGACGGAGAGATGAGATTGTGGTTGGTCGTACCGGTAAGTGGATCCGTTGCGAAAACCGCTGCTGCAGCGGGA